>Ga0116158_10001124_pt1 | contig 24645 bp, 15 predicted proteins | sample AD_UKC052_MetaG_FD_89883 | JGI IMG/M metagenome (GOLD analysis project Ga0116158, IMG submission 89883) | Active sludge microbial communities of municipal wastewater-treating anaerobic digesters from USA - AD_UKC052_MetaG | ecosystem: Engineered > Bioreactor > Anaerobic > Digestate | place: USA... | reverse complement strand
GGGCTTGATTACTTTTAAATCTTCAAATAACATGTAAATTCTAAATTAATATAGACCGGAATTAGTTTAAGCGATCATGATGGCCGGTCTGCTCAAAAGGAATGCTTTTCTGCTAAATGGGAAAGGGTTTTACAACAACTTATAATGAATAGCAGGCCGCAAAGGTAGGGGATTTGGCCTAAATGGGCTGTACCTGGAACGTAACTGTTTGTTAATTAAGCTTTTAAGTAAATTTTGCCCCTGATTTTTTGGCTTACCAAACCTCCCAATCCACTTCAAGCATCTCATATCTTGAAGTGGGTTTTTGCGCGCCATTGGTCAGTTCCTCTACCCGTGCGCCAACATACTTTTTCAATTCACTCACTTTCATTGAAAAGTTATGCTCCATCGCTTCAAGGATGCTGTAGGTGAACACACCGTTTTTCAAATCTCCTCTTTCAAGGGCAAACTGTGTGCCGGCTGCAGCGGAAATGATGGTAGCACCGGTTCCTTTGTTCACATTTATAAAGAGTTCCTGCATCAGTTCGAAGCTGTTTTTGAGGCCAAGTTGTTTTTGTTTGTTCTTGTAAGCAACAGGCTTGATGCCTTTTACAAGATGGGATGAAATGGCGGCACTATCAAGGCGCACCAATTCTTCTTTGTCCACTTCGCCGCTGTGGCAGGCATCAATCAGCATAAGTTTTTTACGTGCCGGAATACTGTCGAGAAGGTTTTCAAGAACTTCGTAGGGTAATCCTTCTATTTCCGGGTTTTCAAAATTCATCGCGTAGGTACTTAAATAATAATCAAGGTCTTTGCTGATTATGCCATGCCCAGAATAGGAGATAATAACTTTATCGTTGATATTGGTTTTAAGAAGTTTATTCTTTAATAGGGCTATCTTTTCAGTTGTAACCTGTTCGTTGAAAAGGGTATCAATGCTTAAATGCTCTCCAAGTTTTTTCTGAAGGCTAGCAGCAAGATTCTTGATGTCTTTAACACTGTATTGCAAGTTATGTATGGTGTCATTAAATTTATCGATGCCAATTCCAATAAAATGAACCCTTTTTTCAGGCTGTTTTTCCGGATGAAAGTTTGCATAAAGAGGCATACGGTAACTTTCAGTACTGTTTATATTGGTTACAGAAGTTTCAATCCGGTTTTCACCAATTGACAAACTTATGGTAAGGGTTGTATCAAAACTAAACCGTTTGGAATTTCGGATACTTATACCCCGCTGACCAAAAACGGGTACTTCATTTACCCAAACATTGAATCTGTCGAGTAGGTATGTGCTATCTTTCCCCTGGATATTCAGTGTCAGATTTTCCGATTTTTGCTCAAAAGCAATGGCATTCCGGTTGGCAAAATCTGCTTCCGGAACACTATACCCTTCCCTGAATGAGGAGGTATCAATACCTAGTTTTTTAATACGTTTATAATACGCTTTCTTATAACTGCTGATAAGAACGGTATCTGGGCATCCAATGGCTTCCAATACTTTATCTGGCCTGTTGTATCGTAGGTCCGCCTGGCTAAAGGTCATAACCTGTGCAGGTCCACTTATCCAGGTTAATTTTTTGGCGGCCTCCTTGGCTCCTGCGTAATAGTTATTCTGCACTAGATTTACTTCTTCACTATTACCAAATTTGAATTTTTGAAACAACATCTTTCCACTTTTTATGTCCCACAAAGCCAAACTACCATCATCCGAAAAACTGACCATTTTTTCGCTGTCAGCACTAAATGAAATTCCTTTAACAGGACCAGCATGCCGTGATAAAGTGTGGAGTTTTTTCCAGGTGAATGCTTCCCAAATTATAATGGTATAATCTGCTGAATAGGATATTAGGTATTTCCCATTGGGGCTAAAATCGGCAAAGAGCGGTTCAGCTAAATGGCCAGAAAGCTTTTGTATACATTTTCCGGAAGTTGTTTCCCAAACCAACAGTTCATAATGTTTTAAATATTCAATACTATAACTATTATAGGAAGATGCCGTAATAAGGAATTTTCCCCCTACGGAATCTACAATGCAAGGTGGATTTAATCTTGCTGTTTTCATTTCATCCGCGATTTCCTCATATGCATTCATTTGAAGTTCCATTTGCCAGTTTTCAATATTCCATACCTGTGCAATATTTCTATCTGAAGCTAATATTATCCTTTTTCCGTCCGGGAAATAGCTTGCATCACAAATTTGGCCCCCTTCTTTTTGATAACTATTACCATATGAAAATTCAAAGTTTCCTTCCTGAACTGTATTACCGCTATTTGTTTCCCCGATGAAATAATCACCATTGTAATCTGCTATTAAAATATTTTTCCCACCGTCTAAATCAGAGGAAGTGCGAGGGCTGAATGTTAAACTTGTAATTTCAGATCCATCTCCTGCGTAACCATACATGGTAGTGATCATTTCCCCTGATTCAATGCTCCAAATGGTAACATGCCATGTTACCACGGCCAATAGTTTGGAATCCGGGCTAAATGCAACCTGATAAATGGTATTGTCGGCCTTTAAACTTTTTAGTAATATTCCACTTTGGTTATCAATTATTTCGATGGTATAATCACTGAATGCCAATACTCTCTTTTTCGAATCGGGGCTAAACTTAGCAACAATAACCTTCCTGTTTGAGCTGTCATTTTTGTAAATCAGCGTATTTGTTTTTATATCCCATACAGAGGCATTACCAACCGGGTCAACTGCCATAATCATTTTGCCATCCGGACTAATGGATGAGACTCCAACTCCATCCACTTTGTTTTTAAAATCATATTGCAATTTTCCGGCTTTTACATTCCAGAGTTTAGCAGTTTGATCATAAGAGCCTGTAACAAAAAACTGTTCATTTGGTGTAAAGCAAGAGGTAAGAATGGCATCGGTATGACCACTTAAAGTTTGCAAAAGTTTACAGTTACTGCTTTGCCAGATACGTACTTTATTGTCGTATGAAGCGGTAAAAAAGAGTTTGCCAGATGGGCTGAACCTTGCATGACTAACATGTTCAGGATGCCTGGTGGTTTTTCTTAAGAGTTTTCCCGTTACGGCATCCCAAATTCTTGCTATACTATCTGCGGAGGCAGTTATTATATAAAGTCCATCCTTACTATATTGCGCAGAATATAAACTATTTGTATGTCTATATTCTTTATTAACCCCTGTTAATAATACGAATTCTTTTGCAATAGAATACTCTGTAGCAATCAATATTTTTGTGTTATCCGGGCTAAATTCAAAGGATCTGATTGGGCCACTTGCCAAATAGCTGCTGCTTAATTTTTGCTTGTCATTATTTTTATAAACAACTACCAAATCTGATTCGTCTGCTACAGCTATAAAACGGCCATCTGAACTATATTTTACGCCAATGTATTGCCTACCATTCACTCCCGAATCAAGGTTCTGAATAATTTTTCCTGTTTCTAAATCCCATATTTTTATGGTGCCATCGGTGGAAGCTGATACGATTTTCTTTCCTTTCGGGTCAATATCCAAACCATCAACCGACTTGTGATGACCTTGAAGTTTTTTTATAGTCTTTCCACTTGCAATATTCCAAATCCGGATGGTTTGATCCATTGAGGCAGTTATGACCAATTTTTCATCCGGGCTAAAACAGGCAGAATTAATTTCTCCTGAATGTCCTGTAAAATTGTGGATTAGTTTGCCGGACAAAAAATCCCATAATTTAGCTGTACTATCTCTTGAAGCAGTTAGGATATATCTACCTGAAGGACTTGATTGAACGAAGGTCACCGCTCCCTTATGTCCAAATGGAATACTGATTCTAGGTTCCTGTGCAATTACAGTTAGTACTAGTATCAAGGCTCCAAATTGTAACCATAGCCCTTTCATTGGGTGAAAGTAAAATGCACTCTTTTTGTAGCGAATGATTCTTGTCAGGTATTATATCCAAATTTTACCTTATTACCGGTTCACTATACGCATTTTGCATCACATTATTTTAAGAAGGGTTTATTGCAACGCCTTTTTAACCTGATCAGCATCGTTGCCCATTTTCTCCACCATTTTCATCAATTCTTCCAACAAACTTTCTTTCGTTAATTTTTCAAATTTTAAGGGTGTTTCAGTTTCCCCGCATAAAATAGATCCGTTAAAATCAATCAATCCGTTAATAAGCTGGTAAACGCCGCTGATATTACACCCCTCCGGAAATTCATCGGAATCAATAAAGACAATGGTACCCTTACCATCCAATGGGGTGGCGAGATCATTCAGTTTTTCATTGATGGATGTAGAGAGTTTCAGCACATCCCGGTTTTTATCTTTGTCGAGAACGGTGGTGCGGGTAAATACCAACTTTACCCCAGCAAGCGGGATTTTAGCTTTATCAGATTCATTAATGATACCAATATCAAAACTGCCTCCCTTTGGCATAAGCAATTGGGGTGTTTGTATGCCACCAAGCCCCCTTGCAAATTTGGGTACCTGTTCCCGTGCATGGTCAAGGATGGAATAAATATCAACATATTTGTTTTGCTTGAGGGCCGGGCCTTTCATGGCTTCCAGTATAGCATAGGTAAGCAAGCCCTGTCCGTAAATACTTGATTCATAACTTTCGGCATCTGCCGCGCAACCGCTTATGATATACAAGCCTGTTCGGTCTTTCATTCGGTCAATGGCTTTTATTTGCGATGCATCAATATCGCGTTTTGAGATGAGGTTATCCACTGCTTTGCCACTGCCGCAGGCATCAATAATCATTACCTGCTTAAGCGCAGGTATGGCATTCAGCCAGGTGGTAAACTCTTTGGTACTGATGGTTTGTTTTTCCCTGATTGCCGGGTCTTTATAACCATCTGCATCCTTGCTGCTTGCTTCGTTGGTGAGGTAAAAAAAATCACCCTTTTCACCACCCCAGGTTACGCCGTGACCGCTCAGGTAAACCAACACAATATCATCGGGTTTGGCTTTCTTTTTTACCTCTGCAAAAGTGTTTTGAATGTTCTTTTTTGTAGTAGGATTTTCGCCCGGGCTTGTATGCAGGTACACATGCGCGCTGTCGGTGCCAAACAGGTTATTGGCGCCAAGGGTAATGGCCTCAGCAATGGCCCTGGCATCCGGAACCGGGTATTTAAGGGTAATATCCGGCGTACTGTATTGGCCTGTTCCGCATACTATTGCATAAAAGGATGGTTTCCGCTTTTGCGATTGTGAAGTTTTTCCAAAATTCACGGAAATGGCCCTCCCGGTTACAAATCCATCGGCTGATTGGGCTTTTACAGATATGGTATTATCAAAGCCGGGTACAAGCCAGGGTGTCAGGTTTACCGAAATGGTCTGTGTTGGTTTGGTATTGTCAAAATTTGCACTTCTTGCATCTTCAATACGCTCTTTGTTATTCACAAAAACAGATACTTTGCCGTATCCTCCATCGCGTTTTATTAGTTTAATGGAAATAATCCCGCTTTTTAATTGGCTAACTTCCACTTCCGGTTGCATTTTCAGGGCACCCATTCCTTCAACATCCCTGAGAGTTTTTCCGCTTGTTCTCAAACTCCAGAGTCCCGGTTGATAATAACGTTCCTTCAATTGTGAAAATTCAATTATTTCATTTCCTTTCACCCAGTACATTTTATCCATGGCGCCTGGTGTTGCATCAAAAAGGCCGGAAGGGTGCAGTACCGCCCAGTCGGTGCTGTCAATGCAAAAAAAGCTGAACAGGGGTTCGCCTGTGTTCAATGTCACCATTTTTGCTTCTGCATTTTCGGTTGAAATTAGCTTGTTTGAATTGAAATGAACATCCATGAACTGTGAGGAAGATCCCAAATTAAGTTCACTTAAAAACCGCCCTGTTTCAGCATCCCAGGTAAAAACTATTGTATCTCCCAAAACCGTCATAATTGTTTTGCCATCAGGATTAAAGCGGGCGAAGCTTGTGTAGCCTTTTTTGCTGTCAAGTTTGGCGATTAATTTTCCCGTAAAGGCATCCCATAATTCAGGTGAATTATTTAATGAAGTAGTTAAAATCTTTAAGCCATCATGGTTAAAGATAGCTGACTTAAGGTCTGGTTGGTTAATTGCCGAATCTGAAGGAATTAGTTCATCGCCATTTTCAGCATTCCAGGTCATTACCTTCCCTTCGAATGTAGGGGTTATCAATTTTCTACCATCATTGCTAAAAACCGGCTCAATAAGCATTCCATAATACCCGGCAAAATCTGTTACACGTTTTATAGTGTCGAGGCTCCATACCTGCGGGCTGATACTTTTATCATAAAAACCAATGGCAATTTTTGTTCCATCAGGACTGAAAACGGCATTCTTTTTAGGCGCATTTCCCGGTATTTCTTTTTCAAATTCTCCGGTGATACCATTCCATATTTTTACTGTTCCATCCTGCGAAGCTGTGGCAATTTTTTTGCCATCCCTGCTAAATTGTGCTGAATTGATAGCGTCTTGATGACCAGCCATTTCTTTCAGCAATTTGCCTGAAGCTGCGTCCCAGAGTTTTGCCGCATCAGCTGCCAATAGGGTAATAATCCTATTGCCGTCGGGACTAAATATAGCCTGGCTTTTTTCATTACCCTCGATAGTGATAATGGATAATAATCCGCCCGATTGGTAATCCCATATTTTATAGGTATTATAATTATCGGCAGTTAAAAGTTTCGATCCCTCGGGGCTAAACTTTACTGTTATAAAATTTTGGGTATGACCCAGTAAGGTTAGGAGTGGTACGGTGTTTAAGGTATCCCATATTTTAGCTACAAAACTCCTTTGCCCGGAAACTATTTTATCCTCCATATTGGCAAAATCAGCTTTGGTAAAGTCTCCCTGCCATTTTTTTATAACAGTTCCGTTATTTACATCCCATAATTGCATGAGATTATTCCTGTGAGTAGTTACAATTTTGTCGCCGGCGGAATTAAAAGCTGCTGAAAGTATGCGGTCGTTGTTTCCTTTTAGGCTAAAAAGGATTTCCCTGCTAACCGGATCCCATATCTGCAGGGAGGCATCACCGGCAATAGCGAGAATCTTTTTTCCATCTTTACTGAATACAGCACCGGAAAATTCCATTTCCATATTACCCTTCAACTCTCCGAGATAATTGCCCTTTGCTGCATCCCATAGTTGCGGTAGATCATCACTTGAGCTGGTAACGATGTTTTTCCCATCGGGACTAAATACAGCGGAGGTAATTTCGGAACGCCACCTGATGGTAAGCATGGTGTCGCCAGATTTTACATCCCAAATTCTTGCTGTCCGGTCTTCGGAGGCAGTAACAAGCAAAGTACCCTCTTTATTAAAATTCGCAGAATGAACCACATGGGTGTGACCTTTTAATTCCTGCAGGATCTTTCCTGTTTGGGCATCCCAGATTTTTGCGGTTGAATCGTCGGAGGCTGTGGCAATTTTTAACCCGTCGGAGCTGAATACGGCTAATGATACGATGTTTTTATGCCCTTTTAAATCAGCCAGCAAATTACCTGTTTTGGCATCCCATATTTTGGCGGTTTTATCCAATGAAGCAGTCACCACTTTTTTATCATCCGGACTGAATTGGGCTGAGGTGATATTACCTGTATGGTTTAAGGGGAGCATGAGGCGCGGTTGTTGCGCGTTGGCCTGTATAGTTAAAGTAAAAAATAAAAAACCAGTCAGCCACTTACTCATATATAGATTTTTTTATGATAATTACCCAGGGAAAGGTAATATTGATTATTATTTGATAAATTTGGCATAATACTGGTTATGCAAAAGCAAGTTAATTTTTATCTTCTTCCATATGCGAAATATTTTTTTATTCCTGCTGGTAATCTGTTCCACACTTGCTCCTCGTTTGTTCGCACAAACCCGGCATGCCCTTGTTATCGGCATTGACCAATACCAACCTGCCGGTGGAAAAAGCGCCATTCAGCCCGGCAGCGGCCGTTCGGGTTTTGCCAACCTTGATGGCTGCAAAAACGATGCCGAAGCTATGAAAACCCTGCTAATCAGCCGTTTTGGGTTTTTGCCGGGCAGCATACGTGAGGTATACAATCAGGAGGCTACCCGTAAGCGTATTATGGATGAAATGAGGAATATCGCTGAAAAGGCCGGAAAAGAGGATATAGTATTTATTTTTTATGCCGGCCATGGCAGTCAGCAGCCCAACAGTTTTTCACCCGAAAATGACAAAATGGATGAAACCATAGTACCTGCAGATGCCTGGCAGAGTGAAATCAGCGATATACGGGATAAGGAACAGCGGGTAATGTACAATGCCATCCTGTCAAAGGGGGCCAAACTTACGGTTATCCTCGATTGCTGCCACAGCGGCAGCATGTCGCGCGGGGGCGAACCGGTGTACAGCCGCCCCAAGTTCAGGAAAATTGATAAAAGCAACCTTGATGCCAAAGACCCCGGGACAGCGCCTTTGCCCGAAACCGTTGGGGGCGATCGTTTCCTGCTGATTTCCGCCGCGCAGGATTACGAACTTGCCGCCGAAGCGGTAGATGATGATGGCGTGCCGCATGGGGCATTTTCGCTTGCCATGATGAAGGCATTGGGGCAGTCGTCGGCCACCATATCTGCAGGTAACCTGTTTGGTGCCGTGCGTAATATCCTGAAAAGTAATGGGGTAGCACAGGAACCACAGATTGTTTGTACAGACAAGAGGCTGGGAGAAAACCTGTTGGGGTTTGCACCGGGTACCCTGACCAATAAAACCGTGGTTTCGCTGCGTACCCGCCCGGGTAGCGCTGCGCTTGAAATTAGCGCAGGCAGCGGGCTTGGACTGAGAAAGGGAAATGAATTTTGCGTGGTGGGCGATACAGCAACCGTGGTAAAAGTGGAGAATGTGATGAGCGTGGCAAGTGCTACGGTAAAATGGGTGCGGGGTGATCAATCAAAGCTTAAACCAGGACAATTCCTTGAATTAATCAATTGGGTGAGTGAAGAAAAGCCCTTGTTATCCATTTATGTTCCGGCCAATCCTTTTCAATATGCCGATGTGCAGAAGGTGGCGGCGCAATTCAGCACCTTGAGGGCAAAGGATCCGGAAAAATGGGTGGATAACCTGAATAAGGTAATCCCTGAATTAAGTGCATGGTACCTGAATGGTAAGCTTGAAATGCAGCTAAATGGCGAGCTTTTATCGAATATTGGATGGAAAGACCTTGAGGCTGCCGTAAAAAAGCCAGGGGTAAAACATGCTATTTTTTACCTGCCTGTTCCTGTGGAATTAAAAGCAGGCCTCGGCAAATATTTTTTACCCGGAACCTCTTATCAGTTGACCGCAAACCCCATGGAGGCGCAGTACCACGTAACCGGGAGTGTAAACGGGGACGGTACGCTTGCTTATTACCTGATGAATAAGGCGGGTTCGGCAAAGGATAGCCTTGAGGCTTTGCCCAATGAAACTGACCGGCAAAATTTGAAAAGCATTGAGGCAGAAGTGGTAGATGGTGTTTCCTATAAACTGTTTGAATATGCGGTGCGGATTGGCCGGGTGCGCGGTTGGCTGCAGGTAGGCGGCCCTGCCAATAGTGACTTCCCTTACCAATTGGTGGTAGTGCGCAAAGATGGCTCCATTGCGGGGCCAGAAGGGTTGAAATTCAAGGAAAATGCAACCCTGAAACTAATACCTTCTGTTGGTTTTGATCCGCAAACCTCTTACGTTAAGCCAAAATTTATTTATGCCTTTGCCATTGAACGTACCGGGCGGATGCTTCTGCTGTATCCTGAAAGAGGCTCGGGCGATCGTTTTCCTGAAAAGCTTGCGGGTGGGGGTGTTGAAAAGGAAAAGGAGCTTGGCAATTTCGATATTTCGGAACCGGTAGGCACCGATAATTTTTTTGTACTCGCAGTAACCGAACCTATCTCCAATCCTCAAACCATTTTCAACCAGGATGGGGTGTATACATCGCGTAACGCCAGCCTCAAGGGTTTGCTTGACCCGCTGATTAATATGGGCACAAGAAGCGTGAAACTGGGGAGAACCGAAACGGGGAATAACTGGAATCTGTTGAGGCTTTCCCTCAGGTCTACTCACTAACCGGGTTTTCCCTGTTGCCATACAATTGCAGCATTTGTTTCAGGTCGTCAAGGGTATTAATTTCTGCAGCGGTTTTATCAGTACGCCAGCGAAGCATACGGGGGAAACGTAAAGCCACACCGCTTTTGTGCCGTTTGCTAGCCGCAATACCTTCAAAGCCAATCTCAAAAACAAGTTCAGGCTTAACCGTGCGCACCGGGCCGAATTTCTCCATGGCATTCTTTTTTACAAAAGCATCCACCAGTGCAAACTCCTTATCGGTAAGCCCGCTGTAAGCCTTGGTAAAGGGTACAAGCCGCTCACCGTCGCGAACGGCAAACGTGTAATCGGTGTAGAGGTTACTTCTGCGCCCGCTGCCTTTTTGCGCGTAAATCATTACGGCATCAATGGTCATCGGGTCAATTTTCCATTTCCACCAATCGCCCCGGCGTCTGCCGGTTCCATAGGGCGAAGTTTTTCGTTTCAGCATCAGCCCTTCAGCGCCTTGTTCGCGGGATTGGGTGCGGATATGCGTAAGGACTTTCCAGTTTTCAAAATCAATTACAGAAGACAAAATAAAAGCAGGATCATGTATGCCGGCAAAAATTTGCTCCAGTAATTCTCTTCGTTTATACAAAGGGCGTTCACGGATATCCTGACCTTCATATTCAAGGAGGTCGTAAGCCACAAAGCCTGCAGGTACTTCGGCCAGGATTTTTTTGGTGAGATTTTTGCGGCCGATTCTTTTCTGTAATTCAGCAAAGGGGGCGGGGTAAATGGCTGCTTCTTTTTGAAGCGTGTGCTTTGAGGATATTTCAGCCGGGATGCCTCCTTCGTCGGCATGACTTTTTACTGAAGGAGCCGGGGTGCCTCCTTCGTCGGCATGACGTTTGGGTGGTAAGGCAACAATTTCGCCATCAAGGCAAACTCCGTCAGGCAGTTGATTGAACAGCCTTGTAAACTCGGGAAACTTTTCCGTAATGAGTTCCTCGCCACGGCTCCAGGTAAAACCTTCGCCATTCCGTTTGATTACCTGCCCGCGGATGCCGTCCCATTTCCATTCGGCCTGCCACTGCTGTGGAGTTTCCAGCGTTTCCGGTCCATCTTCCAAAGGGTAAGCAAGGTAAAATGGGTAGGGCTTGCTGTTGTCGGTAGACAGGGTAGGGTGGAGCAGCAACCCTGCAAAAGAAGTGGTAGCAGGATCCCATTTGCCACTGATGCGATGGGCCACTTCGGCAACGGTGAGGCTATGAGTTTTTGCAAGTGCCTGAATGGGTAGATTGGCCGATACTCCAACGCGGAAATTGGCACTCATCAGTTTATTGAATACGAACCGTTCCTGTGTATCAAACTCCTGCCAGCATTGGAGCACAAAGGCTTTTTTGGCTTCTTCGGAATGGGAGAAAAGATGATGAAGTTGATTGAGTAATTGGGATAAGGTAATATTGCTCTCACTCTGATGGAGGAGAAGTCCCGGCTCCGTAGCCGGGATGCCTCCTACGTCGGCATGACTTTTTGTGAGGTTTTCAGATCGTGGTAACAGCAAGGCGATTGTTTCGCTCAAATCGCCAACCATGCTGTAGCATTCAGTAAACATCCAGCCGGGAAGCCCGGTTATTTCCATGCACCATTGTCCCATCAGGTTGCCACTTACCAGGCGCCGTGGCCTTCTGCCGGTAAATAAAGCGATGGTCCATACCTTATCGTCATCAGGTGCTTCCAAAAAATACTCCTTCAGCAAAGTCAGCTTTTCATTGGTCTTTGTGGTTTGACCAAGCGATACAACGAGATCGGAGAATAATTTGAAAGACATTTTTCGTGTTTCGTGTTTGATGTTTGGGGTTTGAAGTTTTTGTTTGAAGAGTAACCTCAAACTTCAAACCTCAAACTTGTTTTATTCCGTTTCCTCACCCCCAAATTCCGTTTTCACCTCTTCACTTTCCATTCCGTTTTCGTTGAGGTACCTGCTGAAGGCGGCTGTAAAGCCATGCGTGGTAAACACTTTTTCAGGTTTGCATAGATCAACTGCGTTCAGCAGGGCAGGCCAGTCGGCATGATCGCTCAGCACAAAGCCACGGTCGGCATTGCGGCGGCGGGCATTGCCACGCACCTGCATCCAGCCGCTGCACACACCCAGGCTGAATGGTTGCAGCTTGGTTAACCAGGGTGTACCTTCCGCGCCCGGTGGAGCAATGATGATGGCATTTTTCAGGTCAGCTTTCGGGGTTTCAGTTGTTATCCGCTCAACTTCGGGCAAAATCACCCCTGCGTCCTTCAATGACACATGTGTGTTCCAAATGGCCCCATGCACAAAAATCGGTCTTTCCAGTGGTGCAAGTGCCTGTAATATCCGCTGCGCCTTGCCCAGGCTATAAGCAATCACTACACTGTTTTTACCAGCTGCATTATTTGCCAGTACCCAATTACGCATATCGGCATATATCAATTCCTGCGCCTGCCATTGGTAGATGGGCAAACCAAACGTGCATTCAGTTATCATGGTATGGCATTTTACCGGTTGCCATTGCCCGCTGATGCCATCATTTTCAAGTTTATAATCACCGGTTATTACCCAAACCTCGCCTTTGTACTCCACCCGGACCATACTGCTGCCAATAATATGCCCCGCCGGATGCAGCGACACCTTTACCCCGTTCAGGTCAATCGTTTCTCCCCAGGCTACGGTTTGCAGGGAAATGTCGGCTCCAAGTCGTAACCTCAAAATGGATTCGGAAAGGGTATGCGAAAGATAATGCCTGCTTCCCCATCGCGCGTGGTCGCTGTGCGCATGGGTGATAACGGCTTTGTCCACCCCGCGCCAGGGATCTATATAAAAATCGCCGGGCGGGCAAAAGAGGCCGTTTTCGGTGAACTGGATGAGGGACAATTTTTTAATGATTTAAAAGTATGTAAAACAAAAATCAGCATAATAGTCTGAATATGAACTTCAACTTCTTTTGCAGCCAAAATGGTTATTTTGCATGCCTTTTTGGCTGAAATTCGATTTGAAATCAGCCAAAACATTTCATAAATATATAAATTTGGCTGTAAAGTTGGTTAAATTCAGCCAGAAAAGCATTTCTTTACCTAATTTTGGCTGCAATTCAGTTTTGTTTAATATTTAATGTTATGGGCAAGTCTCCATTAATCGGAAGGGAAAATGAACGCAAGAGGCTGCAAAAATTTCTAAGCAGTCCGCGTTCTGAGTTTCTGGCTATTTATGGCAGAAGAAGGGTTGGGAAAACATTTTTAGTAAAAGAATTTTTCCAATACACATTTGATTTTTATATCAGCGGATTGGCCAATGCAAGCACTGCCCAGCAACTTTTCAATTTTGATACCGAAATGGTGCGGCAATCCCATCTGGTTTATGATGCACCCTCAAAAAACTGGCTGGAAGCCTTTCAGCGGCTGCGTGGGCATTTGGAAGCAAAAAAGGAAGCGGGTAAAAGAGTCATTTTTATAGATGAGTTGCCCTGGTTTGATACATATGGTTCGGACTTTATGATTGCCCTGGAACATTTTTGGAATGCATGGGCTACTAATCGTAAAGATATATTGCTGATTACCTGTGGTTCGGCAGCATCATGGATGTTGAATGAACTCATAAATAATTCGGGTGGATTGCATAACAGGGTAACGGGACAAATAAAAATGGCTCCCTTTACCTTACAGGAATCGGAGCTATTGTTAAAGGCCAGAAATTGTGTTTTTGACAGATATCAGATTGTTCAGTTGTACATGTGCATGGGTGGCATTCCTTATTACCTGGATGGCATTGAACCCGGCCTGAGTGCAGCCCAGAATATACAAGCCCTGTTTTTTGAAAATGGCGGCCTGCTTCGCCAGGAATTTCAAAACCTGTACCGTTCACTTTTTAAACGTCATGATATTTACGAAAAAGTAGTTGAGGCCCTGTCTGCTAAAAAATATGGTATGCCAAGGTCGGAAATTATCCGGATGGCGAAAATAGCCTCAGGGGGCACCTTAACCAAAGTGCTGGCAGACCTTGAGGAAAGTGGTTTTATTTCGGCATATCCATCCCTTGACGGTAAGCAAAAAAACATGCTTTACCGGTTGTCGGATTATTACACTTCCTTTTACTTTAATTTTCTTGAGGCTTCAAAGCGTAGAATATCCACAAGCTGGCTACAGCTTTTTGATCAGCCGGCACAAAGGGTGTGGCAGGGTTTTACCTTTGAACAATTGTGTATGGACCATATCTGGCAGGTGAAAAAGGCCCTTGGTATAAATGGTATTGAAGCAACTATTGCCACATGGGCTGGTAGCACACAAGAAAGGGGAGCTCAAATTGACCTGTTAATTGATCGTAGGGATCATGTGGTAAACCTTTGCGAATGCAAGTTTAGCCTCGATGTTTATACTATCACCAAAAGCTATGCCGAAACCCTGAAATCAAAAATTGCTGTATTCAGGGAAGTAAGCAGCACCAAAAAAGCTATTCAAACGGTTTTTATTACAACATATGGGGTAGCCAGAAATGCTTACAGCGATATGCTTGTGCAGCATCAGGTTTTGCTGGATGACTTGTTTGAATAACTATTTTCAATTATGTGTCTTTTTCCCATTTAGGTTTTTGGCTAACTGTAGTGTTATTCCCCACCACAAGTTCATGGGATTGTGATGCTAACGCGTGGGCTGCTTTATGCAGGATTCGGTGTAATCAGCATCCTAAAAAACGGATAAAATTCGCATTAAAAGGCCTCAGGCTCGTTTATGATAATTTAATATCGCCCACACATTCAGTACCACCGCAAAAACCCCCATAATCCCCAACTGCCGGCTGATGTCGCTAAAGCCGCTTCCTTTCATTACCACCATACGTACCACTTCAATAAAATAGCTGACCGGGTTAAAACGGGTGATGGTTTGCGCCCAGGGGGGCATGCTTTCAACAGGGGTGTACAAACCGCCAAGTAATATAAAAATCATCATCAGGAAGAAGGCGATGAGCATGGCCTGCTGTTGCGTTTGTGCATAAGTGGAAATTAATAAGCCCAACCCAAGAATGGCAAGCAGGAATACGGAGGAAAACAGGTACAGTAAACCGATATTACCAACAGGAATAATCCCGTAAACAATTCTTGCCACCACCAAACCAATGGTAAGTACAATTTGCCCCATTACCCAAAAGGGAATCAGTTTTCCCAGGATGAAATATTGTTTTTTTACCGGGGTTACGTTGATCTGTTCCATGGTGCCCACTTCTTTTTCCTTTACAATATTGAGCGCTGTAAGAAAGGAGCCAACCATGGTTACCAGGATAACAATAATACCCGGTACCATGAACTGCCGGTAGTTCATCAGCGGATTAAACCAGTTGGTGTAAGTAACTTCTATCTGCGGCTGATCGGGCATGCGGGGCAGCCTTAGCCATTGCTGCCTGATTTGCTGATTAAAGCTTTGCAAAATGGAGGTAAGATAGCCCGCGCCAAGATTGGCCCTTGTGCCGTTTACCGCATTTACCGAAAGCATCAGCGGGGCTTCTTCCTCCCGCAGCAGCGTGGCTTCAAAATGGGCAGGTATTTCCAGGATAATGTCTGCTTTGTCTTTTTCCACAAGGTTGAGCGCTTCCTCATTTCGGGAGGTATAGCCGGTGAGGGTAAAATATCCGGAGGAGGTTATTTTTTCCACCATCCTGCGCGAAAGGGTTGAATGGTCGTGATCAATCACGGCAATCAGCACATCCTTAACCTCGTAATTGGCAGCAAGGGGCAAAAGAATCAATTGAATAACCGGCATAATCAGCATCAGCCTGAGAATAGCCGGATCGCGAAAAATCTGCCTGAATTCTTTTTCCAGTAAAAATCGTAGTACGCGCATATCAGGAAAGGCGGATTTTAAATTTCTTTAATGCAATCGTCAGCAGGAAAAGGGTCATGCCAACCAGGATAAGTGTTTCTTTCCAGATAGCACTTATTCCAAGTCCTTTTATCATCACATCTTTTACAATCAGGTAAAACCATTTGGCAGGAACAATATTGCTCATCACCTGCAGGGGAATGGGCATATTTTCAATGGGGAACATAAAACCACTCAGCATAAGGGTTGGTAAAAACATGCCCACAAGCGAGATCATCATGGCAATTTGTTGCGAATTGGTAATGGTGCTGATGAGAAGGCCAAGTGAGAGTGCCGTAATGGTAAATAAAATACTTTCCCCAACGAGTAAAGCAAGACTGCCTGCAATGGGCAATTCCAACACATATACACTCAGCAGCAGGATAGTGGCAACATTTACCATGGAAAGCAGCAGGTAAGGAACCGCTTTGGCAATTATCACCAGGATGGGTGGCAGGGGCGATGCAAGCAATACCTCCATGGTGCCGTTTTCTTTTTCGCGTACAATGGAAATGGAGGTCATCATGGTACATACCAATAAAAGTACCATGGCCATTACACCCGGCACAAAATTAAAGGCGCTTTTTAACTGCGGGTTGTACAGCATCCGTACTTCGCTTTTTATCCGGTAAGGTATTTGCGCGGGGGAAAGTTCTTTCTGATAATCATTGATGATGACAGAGGCATATTGCGTGATGGTGGTGGCAACATTGGGATCCGAAGCATCGGCAATCATCTGAACCGTTGCTTTGTTGGTATGATGCAGGTCGTTTGAAAAGCGTTGGGGAAAAATGAGTGCCATTTTCACCTTCCCCGATTTAAAGGCACGGTCAATTTCCTGTGGGGTATGCAGGTAACTTACCACATCAAAATACTTGCTCGCATCAATGCGGTCAATCAGCGCGCGGGAGTCATCATCTCTTGCGGGATCAAGGATGGCCACACCGGAGTTTTTCACTTCGTTGCTCAGGGCAAAGCCAAACAGGGTAATCTGCGCAATGGGCATGCCAAACAGGATGAACAGCGTGCGTGTATCGCGCAGGATGTGCAGCATTTCTTTTTTTACAAAGGCAAGGAACTGTTGTAGCATCTTTTTGGTTTTTAATCGCCTGACCTTGTGGCTTTGCGTGCGAGTTGCAGAAATACCCCTTCCATACTATCGGTACTAAATTGCTGCCGTAGCGCTGAAGGGGTATCAAGCGCCTCAATTTTTCCGTCCACCATTATACATACCCGGTTGCAGTATTCCGCTTCATCCATATAGTGTGTGGTTACAAAAATGGTGGTTCCGTTATGCGCCGATCGGTAAATCATTTCCCAGAATTCGCGCCTTGTTACCGGGTCAACCCCACCGGTTGGTTCATCTAAGAAAACAATGGGGGGATTGTGAAAAATGGCTACCGAAAATGCCAGTTTCTGTTTCCAGCCTAGTGGCAATGATCTTACCAGGGTGTTCTGTTCTTTCTGCAGGTTTAATTCATCCAGTATCAGGGTTGTTTTTTCCCTGATGGCTTTGGTGCTCATGCCATAAATGCCGCCAAAGAGCCGCATGTTTTCTTTTACGGTCAGGTCTTCGTAAAGCGAAAACTTCTGGCTCATGTAGCCAATGTTTTGCTTGATGGATTCCGATTGTCTGAATACATCGAAGCCTGCAACGGTTGCCTTGCCTGAAGTGGGCAGAATTAGGCCGCAAAGCATGCGCATGGCGGTGGTTTTGCCTGCACCATTGGCCCCGAGGAACCCGAATATTTCGCCTTTGCCAACTTCAAAGCTGATGGCATCTACTGCGGTGAAATCACCAAAAGTTTTGGTAAGTTCTTTTGCTGTTATGATGGTGGCATCAGTTTGCATGGGTATGGGTTTGCATCAGGTTCATAAAAATATCTTCAATACCCGGGCGGATGTTTTTTATTTCCACCTGCTTTTGGCCCTGCGTTTCAAGCCATTGGTTTAAATCGAAAGTTGAGGTTGCTGAATCCTTCAGGGTTACATGATAATATTCCCCAAACAGGTAGGCGGTGTCAACGGCTGCTGATTTTCGTAAGGTTAACAGCAGGTTGTACATATCCGGCGATTTTACTGCCAGCATGTTGTGTGCATTTTTTTCTATTAAACGGGCAGGGGTATCAATGTCAAGTATGCGTCCATCCTGCATCAGTGCTACCCGGTCGCACAGCACGGCTTCATCCATGTAAGGTGTTGCTACGAGTATGGTAAGCCCCTGCGCTTTCAGTCGTTGCAGCATTTGCCAGAATTCCTTTCGCGAAACCACATCCACGCCGGTAGTTGGTTCGTCGAGCAATAAAATGGCGGGCTTGTGAATCAGGGCGCAACTCAGCGCAAGCTTTTGTTTCATGCCACCGCTCAGTTTACCGGCCTTCCGGTTTTTAAAGGGTTCTATTTGTTCGTAAATGTCTTTGATAAGATGATAGTTCTCTTTAATAGTTGTTTTAAAAATGGTAGCAAAAAACCCGAGGTTTTCTTCCACCGAAAGATCCTGGTACAGCGAAAATTTTCCCGGCATATAGCCTGTGATCTGCCGGATGCTTTTATAATCTTTTACCGTATCAAACCCTTTCAATATTGCAGTACCACTATCGGGCAAAAGCAAGGTGGTCAATATCCGCAACAGTGAAGTTTTACCCGCACCATCCGGACCAATCAACCCAAACAATTCCCCTTCCTTCACCGAAAAAGATACCCCGCGCAAAGCCGGAACGGTTTCTTTTCCGTTTTTATATGATTTAATTATGTTGTTAATCTTTATCATGAATACAGAAATTCCAAATTTTTAAATTCCAAATTCCAAAATGGCTTTAAGGCAAATTCCAAATATTTAAATTCCAAATCCCAAAGGGTTTTGTGTTTTTAGTTTGGAATTTGGGATTTGTTCATTTGGAATTTGAAAACTTTAATTCCCCATATTGCCCAATCTTCAAATACCCATCATTTTTCACCACTATCTTCATTGCATAAACCTGGTTGGCACGCTCATTTTTAGTTTGTATGGTTTTGGGCGTAAACTCCGCCTTATCTGCAATCCAGGTTACTTTGCCTTCGTATTTTTTATAGGCCTTCGCACCGCTATCCACAAACACTTGTACCGGCTGGCCAAGCTTTACAAGTGAAAGCTGATCGCCGCTTATATAGGCGCGCAGGGTGAGCGAAGAAAGATCGGCTATTTTGTAAATGGCTTTACCGGCACCAATTACTTCCCCTTGCATGCTATACCGCATCAAAACGGTACCGGTTATGGGGTTTACCACGCGGCTGCGGCTGATCTGGTCGTCGAGTATTTCGGCTCTTTTTGCCAGTGGTTTTCGCTCGCTCAGTACACTGCGGTTTTGACTGGATACATTGGCTTCCTGCACATTCATTTGCTGCCGGGTAACCAGCATCTGCCCTTTCAGCACATCCATCTGTGCCACAATATCATCGAGTTGTTTTGGTGTGGCCGCATCGGCGCTCACAAGGCGGGTAAAGCGTTGCCTTTCTTTTTCCAGGGTTTGCAACTGCGATTCCTGCACCCTTAGTTGTTCGCGCAGCAATTCAATCTGCGGGGTTGCATCATTGGTTTTTTCGCCAAGGGCCTGCATGCTTGCCTCCACCTGCTGTTTTTGCAGATCGAGGTTGCCGGCATCAATAGTGGCAACAATGCTGTCGGCCTGCAGTATATCGCCTTCCTGGATTTTCATTTGTACAATGCGCCCGGGTATTTCCGAAGAAACAAGTACTTCCTCTGCTTCAAATACGCCAGTTGCATCAAAGGCGTTTTCATCGTTTTTACAGCTTTGAAAAGAGAAGGTCAATGTGATGAAAGCTGTAATCAGTAATAGGTATTTCTGCATAAAAAATTATTTTCCGGCGATGGTTTGGTATTGTATGGTGGCATTCAGTAATTGAACCTTGTGCAGGGTGAGGTTTTGGCGCGCCTGATCTTCGGCATGTACTTCGCGGAGGTAATCGCTTGCGGTAATTATGCCATTGTCCAGTTGCGCTTTGGCCGATTCTTTCACCTGTTTTTTCAATTCAATGATCTGCAGGTCTGTTTGCATGGTTCGCTGCAGTTTTCGAATGACTGATTGTTGTTGTATGAGTTGCGCCTGAGTATTCAGTAAAAAGTTTTCCTGTTGTACCTGCACTTCCTGCCGGTAAATGGTATTCAGTTCCCGGTCCTTTTTTTGGGTATAAAGACCGCCAATGTTCCAGTTAACCCTCAGCCCCGTGGTTACAAATGGCGCGAATTCATTTTTCATCATATTCAATCCGGGTTTGCCGTAACCGCCGTTGGCAAACAGGCTGACTTTGGGACGAAGCCTGCTGTCTATGACCCTGTCCTGTTGTTGATAAAGGCTGTCCTGCAGTTTGTACAGGTTAAGTTCTGGGCGTGTTATTTCATTGATACCGGTTAAAGGGGTACCGCTTGCCGGCATCAGCAATTCAGCTTGCGGATTCATTTGCTTTCCTGTTAGTAATGCCATGGTTTCAATCAGCCCGGTTATTTCTTCCTTTAATTCGGCATCCCTTTGCAGAATTTTCAGTTTTTCACTTTGCAACAGGGCAAGGTTCGAGCGAAATGCGGTTCCGTTTTGCACCTGCGCCTCCACTTTTTTCAGTCCTGCGTCGAGGTCGGCCACTACGAGGGCATTCAGTTTGCGCTGTTCTCCCAAAAGCAGGGCATTCAGGTAAAGGCCGTTTATTTTTTCTTTCAGCATCTGCAGGCCCACATTCACTTCTTCTTCGGAAAGCAGCGCCTTCAGTTCGTTCAGATCTTTTTGTACCCGCGTGCTGCCGCCATCGTACAATAACTGGCTTACATCGGCTACCGCCCGGTACTGGTCTTTGCTTACCGTTTCAAATTCGAGGCCCGGAATGGGAATTCGGGTAGGTACCTGTGTAACATCCGATTGCCACGATGCCTGCGCATTTACATTAATCTGTGGCAAAAAATTCTTGCCAAGGTTATCGTTGGCTGCAAGCAGCGATGCCCTGGAAAGGCTTTTCTTTTTCAGCAACGGGTAATGTTCTGCCGCCCATAGCTGTGCCTGTTCGAGTGTTAATTGTTCCACTTCCTGTGCCGAAACCATGCCGGAAGTGCATAACAGTATCCAAAACCATTTTTTCATATTTTATTTTTTAGCAACGTCTCCAGCAGGGGATGTTGCGATTGGAATTCATTTTTAGTTTTAGCAATGTCTCCCGCGAGGGGACATTGCGTTTCGTTTTAGCATTGTCTCCCGCAAGGGGACAATGCGTTTCGTTTTAGCATTGTCTCCCGCAAGAGGACAATGCGTTTCGTTTTAGCATTGTCTCCCGCAAGGCTTGCCTGACGACAGGCAGGGGACAATGCGTTATAATGCATTTTTTGGTGTGATGGCATTCAGAATAAACTGACTAACAACCTGCTTTCGTTCTGAAAGTACCATTTCAAATTCAGGGTCGGTAATATCAAGCATCCGCTGCAGCATGGGTCGGGCCACAAAAGGGAAAACACAAAGCGCCATAATATTAATCATCAGATGCCGCGGATCAATATTGGCTATTTCACCTTTTTGGGCGGCATTTTCAAACATGGTTATCACCCCTTTAATCCTGATTTTCAGGTCAGGGGGTATGAATTCATTAAAAAAAGTTTCCGGACTTCTGTGCATTTCATTCAGCACAAACAGGGGAATAAACGGGTTTTGGAGCACGATGGAAAGGTATTTTTCTACAAAAAGCTCAATTTTCTGCCCTATGGCTCCCTGCCCCATAAAAACATGGGCAATGGCTGGCAACATGGTTGAAAAGGCTTCCCGGAATATTTCGGAAAACAGCTTTTCCTTGCTTCGGTAATAATAATGAACAAGGGCCTTGTTAATGCCTGCCTCATCTGCAATTTCCTGCATGCGGGCGCCGTCAAAACCCTTTCGGGTAAAAACTCTTCGCGCGGCATCAAGAATTCGTTGCTCCGTATTAATTTCTGGTAATGCTTCTAAATTATCCATCCGGTTTAAATAAATGGTTTAACCAATTGGTTAAATGCAAAAATACGGGGTTTAACCATTTGGTTAATTATTTTTTTTTCAAAAATATTTCCGGAGGAAAAATTAGCTAGGTACAGCTAAAGTGCCATTTTTCCTGGGTATGTCCCGGGGGTGGAACGGGTGTGACATTCGAGACCTTGTCTAGGTTAGGTGAGTATTTCCTGCCTAATTCCATTCAAAATCCCAGATCGGCTTGGTTCCCAACAGGTGTTCAACAAAGTAGTTCCATTGTTTTTTGGTAAAATAATCGTTGTGAACACCAGTATAGCCATGCCGCTGACTTGGCAGAATGAGCATATCAAACTCTTTATCAGCTTTTATCAGGGCTTCGGCAAGTTTAAAAGTGGCGGAAGGGTTTACGTTTTCGTCAATGCCGCCATGGGTAATCAGCAGCTTTCCTTTTAAATTGCCGGCCATGGTTATGTTGGATACTTTGTGGTACAATGAGTCAACCGGCCAGCCCATGTACATTTCGGGCCACCAGTCTTTTTCCATCCTGAAATCGTGATCGGCCGAACTTGCCACTGCTACTTTGTAAAAATCGGGGAATTCCAGTACGGCATGCCCGGCATCGTACCCCCCGGCCGAGTGCCCGAAAATACCTACCCGGTCAATATCAATCCAGGCGTATTTTTTGGCAAGCTGTTCAATGGCCAGTTTATGGTCGACCAGGTTTTGGCCCATGTTTTTGTAGGATATATTGTGAAATGCTTTCGACCGGCCGGCGGTACCCATGCCATCAACCGTTACCACAACAAATCCGAGTTCGGCAAGACATTGGTTCCGGCGGCCAAGGGCCATCTGAAAACTGCGGGGAAACATATTGGTGTGCGGGCCGGTGTACGATTGGTCAATAACCGGGTATTTTTTCGCCGGATCAAAATGGGTGGGTTTCCAGATGGCGCCATAAATCGTGGTTTTGCCATCCCTTGCTGTGGCGGTAAAGGTTTCCGGGTATTGATATCCCATTGCCAATAAGCCCGTTACATCGGCTTTTGCCAGTTCATTCAGCATTTTTCCGGTTGCGGCATCCCTAAGAATTGTAATGGTAGGCAGGTCGGGGGCAGAATAGTTGTCGGCAAACCAAAATCCATCGTTGGAAACACTTACTTCATGGTTGGCATTTTCAGGGCTGAGCAGTTTATTTTCAGTACCGTCCAGGTTAATTTTATAGAGGTGTTGATAATAGGGGTTTCGCCCTTCCTCCTTCCCCGAAGCCATATAATATATGGTATTGGTCTTTTTGTTATTGAAAACGATGCTGTTTACATAATAGGTTCCGTTGGTAATGGACGAAACCGCCTTGCTTTTTAAATCAAGCGAATACAATTGCCGCCAGCCGCTTCTTTCTGAGGCAAAAAGGAGTTTTCCGGATTCCTCCCAAAGCCAGGATTCATAAGTGTCAATATTGGTAGTACTTGTTTCGGTCAGCAGCAATTCTTCCTTTCTTGTTTGCAGGTTCACCCGGTGCAGGTCAATTTGCTGGTAACCCCGTAGCCGGTTGGTTTGATAAATAATGCCGGATTCCCGCGACCATTCGTAGCCAATCGGGTTGGTATGAGTTCTCCTGAGGTCATCCCTGCGCCATTCTTCGCCGGTTTCGGTATTAAAGAAAACAGGTATCATCCTCACCATAGCCGTATCGCCCGGCGATGCGCGATAGTAGGAGAGAAGCCGTTCGCGGTAAAGCGAATCAAGGCCCCAATCGAGCAGGTACATTTTGTTTCCCGAACGCAAGTCGCACACTGCGGTCTGTATCCATTTACTATCCGGCGACCAGTTCACACTAAAATGCGGCGGCCTTTCCCCATTTTCGCCTTCCATAATATCGCTCCAGCCATAATAGGTAGCGTATTCGTAATTTTTATAACCGGCAGTGCTCAGTTGCCTGATGGCACCGGTTTCGGTTGATTTAAGGTACAGGTTATAATCTTTGGAAAAGGCGATCCACCTTCCATCGGGTGATTTGCTGATGGTTTCATCCCTTCTTTGGGGACTGTTTTTTTGAAGTTGGTTGGTTTTACGGTTATAAATAAACTGGTTGCTGCCGATATTAAACCGCAGCGAGTCTTTATGAAACCACTGCAAATTGGTCAGGTCAAGGTTGGCTGTCTTCACTTCGATTTTAAAAGAATCGCGCAGCAGGCGAGTGAATGCTTCCTTGTTGAACAGCGGGGAGATTTTGACCGAATTTCTTTCAATGCATTTGAATTCCCTGCCTTCCGGGCTGTTGGTAACAAATGCAATACCCGTATTGTCAGCCGCCCAGATGGCGGACACATTTGCGTTAAATACCTTTTTATTCGTTAGGTTGTTGCCCAAAAAACTTACCGCCCTTTTATAATCCTCCCTGGTAACCTGTTGCCCAAAAGCAGAAATTGCACCAAACCAAATGACTATCAATGATATGCTGAACTTCATGCCCATAATTTTTAGAATTTAAAAATATGGATTAAACCTTAAACGGTTTTATTTGCAATTTGCCTTTTGATACATTCCAAATTCAATGTCGTTTGATTTAGGCTGTTGGTGAAAAACACCAACAGCGGCTCCGCCTTTGCAGGCTTTTATCGCCTCCTACTAAAATGGTTAACTAAAAGGCATTGAATTCCAAATCCCTTATTCATCATTCCTTATTCATCATTCCTCATTCCTTATTCCCTTCCCCTCCCTCCTGCATCTTTCACTGCAGTATTTTACATTTTCCCAGTCTCTTTCCCATTTTTTTCGCCATTTAAAGGGCTTTTTGCAGGTTAAACAGGTTTTTTCCGGTAAAAAAAGCTTTTTATGTG
>Ga0116158_10001123_pt1 | contig 24670 bp, 19 predicted proteins | sample AD_UKC052_MetaG_FD_89883 | JGI IMG/M metagenome (GOLD analysis project Ga0116158, IMG submission 89883) | Active sludge microbial communities of municipal wastewater-treating anaerobic digesters from USA - AD_UKC052_MetaG | ecosystem: Engineered > Bioreactor > Anaerobic > Digestate | place: USA... | reverse complement strand
CTGCACCGCGACAGCGGCGGCGACCTCGCCCCCCTCGCCCTGTGGTGGGCCACCGGCGGCGAGGGGGGCGAGGCTGGTCCAGGGCATCATGGGGACGTGGTGCGCGGTCTCGGCTTCGTCGCCGCCGGTGGCCCACCACAGGGCGAGGGGGGCGAGGTCGGCGACGGTGTCGGGGTGGAGCGGCTGGTCGCTGGTGCGCGCGAGGACCTCGGCGGCGAGTCCCTCGGGGTCGATGCGGGGGCCGTGGCCGTCGTGGAAGGCGTGACGGTCGAGGGCGGAGAGGTGGTCGGCGAGGGTCCAGGGGCGCAGGTTGAGGGCGCCCTCGGGAGCAAGGTCGTGGGCCAGCTCGACGGCGAGCACGGGGCCGGTGGGCCCCGTGAATCGACGGACGACGAATGTTCGTCCGTCGATCTCGAGCGTCTGCCACCCGGGCTGCACGGGTTTATTCCTCGCGGGCGCGGGTCGCCGTGAAGGTGTAGGTCGTGGCCACGACGCCGCCGGCGGTGAGGCTGAAGGACTTGGACTCGATGAAGCAGTCGTCGAAGGACAGGGTGCGCTTGGCCCCCTCCGTCTCGTCGCGCTTGAGGTTGGCGACGATCTGGAACTTGCTGCGCTTGGCCAGGTGGTCGTCGAGTTCGGCATTGGCCGAGTGCACGACGAGCTCGCCCTGCACGCTGCGCAGGCCGAAGATCACGTCGACGCGCTCATCGATGCCGATGGCGCGCACGTCCTGGCGTTCGGTGACGACGCGGAAGACGAGCGATTGGAGGCCCTCGACGGCGGTGCCGTTGACGAGGACGCTGCTGCGATTGGCGGAGAAGATCGTGGGCATGGCGCTCGCTCCTCACTAGACCTGGACAAGGACGGTGGCGTAGATGTAGTCGATGGCGCGCACGGGCCGGACGGCCATGTCGACGCGGACGATGCCCTTGGCGAAGTCTTCCTGGGAGGAATAGACCTCGACCTTGAAGGCGGGATCCTTGCCGTCGGTGGATGGCACGATCGCGCCCTCCTTTTGCATCTGCAGCAGCGCCTCGATCAGCTTCTGCTTGAGGGCGCCGCGGCCGTCGGCGTTGTTGAGGCGGCCGATGAACAGGTCGCCGATCATCTTCAGGGTCCGGACCGCGTGGTCGGCGACCCGGCGCACGCTGATCTGGTCGCCGTCGGTGGTCAGGCCGCGCACGACGATCGTGCCGCGGCCGCGTTCGGTCGCCACGGGCACCACGTTCGACTTGAGCAGCTCGGTCTGCTCCTCGACCTTGAGGCCGCGGGCGATCGGGGCGATGCCGCCGAGCGCCTTGAAGGTCGGGGACTGGAAGTAATCGAGGTTGCCGACCAGGCCCGCGACCGCGCCGATGAGCCCGTGCGGGGCGACCAGCACGAAGCGCTCGCTGACGAGGTTGGAGGCGGCCTCCTTGGTGGCGGCGATCGTCCATTGCGGGCCGACCTGCCCGAAGCCGATGCGGCCCTTGGCGTCGCCGCTGAGGTTGTTGCAGTGGCTGATCACCGAGCTGTAGATCGCGGTGACATCGGCGGCCTTGCTGAAGTCCTGGACGGCGGCGAGCACCATGTCGACGTCGGACTCCTCGCGCAGGGCGTCGAGGGCGTGCTGATAGTCGGCGACGGCGGCGTCCTTGCCTCCGGCGAGCGGGTAGGTGCCGGCGGCGGGCAGGCCGTCGGCGGCGCCGTCGAGGGCGACGGTGGCGAGGCCATTGAGGGCGGCGGTCAGCTTGTCGGCGGCGACGGCCCGCAGCAGCTCGAGCACGTCGTCGGAGCCGCGGCGCTTGATGACGAGGTCGACGGCGACGACGACATTGTTGGCCTTGCGCTCGCTGACCACGACGTCGAGGCTGTTGGCCCACAGGCCGCCGGCGCGGGCCTTGAGCTTGATGGCGGCCTTCTGCGGGTCGGCGTTGACCAGGGACGCGGATGCGGCGAAGTCGGTGGCCGGCAGGGCGACGATGACCAGCTCGGAGACGCCGTTGTCGATCGCCTGGCGGGCCTCGGGGAGGCTGAAGGCCGTGACGTCGCCGAGCAGCTCGCGCACCCGGTTCCAGCTGGCGGCACGATATGTGCCCGCGGCGGCGCCGGTGAAGCCGATAAGGCCGAGCACGCCGGACGGGGCGAGCTGTTGCGGTAGTACTTCCTTCACCACCGAGACCGAGACACCTGGAATGATGAGAACCTTGCCCATGAATCCTCCAGCTCCAACGCTGCAGACCTGCACAACGCCACGCGTGCCAGCGCCGCAAGCGGGCCCTCAAACGGTTTCTACGCTCGAACGGGTGGCAACATAGAAGTCGTTTGTCCCACCGTCAACTACTTTATTGTCACGCGAATGCGCTCACATTGGATTGAGCGCAGTTTTGTTTGTGGTCGGCGAGCCTCAGGGATTGTGCCAGCGTCCCATCGCTCCCGTGGCCGGATCGGCCGAGGTGCTCAGGTCGGCGGGGTCGCGGTCGTCTGTAACATCTCCTCGAGCACCTGGATCGCGCCGCCGATGCGCAGGAGGGTGTCCCGCACGTCTTGCTGGCGGGCCTCGAGGTCGCGCAGGACCTTCTGACCGGACTCGAATTCGGACTTGAGCTGGGTGAGCCGCTCGCTGAGCTGATCTTTCATGGCCGCAAGGTATCACATCTCGGCCCGGCGGCCGAACCACGATATGGCGCTCGTGATCGTCCGCGGATCAGGGGCGTGTCATTGCGCGCACGAGCAGGCTGACCAGCAAGGAGACCAACAATGCCCCGAGCAAGGCGCCGAGCAGCGCGATCCAGCGCCGGCGCGGCCACGCGGGCGGGGCATCTTGCATGCGCACGGTGGCGCGCTGGATCGTCGCTGTGATAATAAGGATGGGGCCGTGTGGCCTGGCGGCATCGGTGCAGAGGATACGTGCATTGGAACACTGTCGCGATGGTGATGCGCCGGTCCAATCGTCGGCGATGTCGGACCGCGGGGCCTGAGCACCGGGCGCGGCTTATGGGCGATCGCGCCGGGCATTTCAGCGCGGTGCGGACGCATTCGTGGACGCCGGGCTGCGCGCTTGACGACCGGGGCTCGCCCGGGGTACCTGCATTGTGGTGCTTCGATACGCGCTGCTATTCGCGCTCGTTTGTGCCTGTACGAAGCGACAGGGGCAGGAGGTGGTCGCGCCCGCGCAGGCATCGATGCCGGTCCTGGTGACGCCGACGGTGCCGCCCGACCGCGACGGCGACGGCGTCGCGGACGACCAGGACGCCTGCCCCGACGATCCGGCGCCGCAGGGCTGCCCGGACCCCGACCGCGATGGGGACGGCATCGTCGACCGCGACGACCGCTGCCCGGATAAGCCCGAGACCAAAAACGGCCATCAGGACGAGGATGGCTGCCCCGACGAGGTCCCGCCGCGGCAGGACACGCTCACGGGCACGATCAAGGGCATCTATTTCGAGGACGGCAAGGCCACGATCAAGCCGAGTCCGCATCCGGTGCTCGAGCGCGCGGTCGCCATCATGAGGGAGTACCCGGAGATACGCGTCGAGATCTCGGGGCACACCGACGACCTCGAGAAGGGCCCCGAGAAGCTGGCCCGGCGCCGCGCGCAGGCGGTCCACGATTATGTGGTCAAGCAGGGCGTCGACGCCGGTCGCCTGGAGCTGCGGGCCGCGGCTGCGGGGGAGCCGACAGGCGACAACAGCACCCCGGGCGGGCGAGCCAAGAACCGCCGCATCGCCTTCAAGATCCTCGGGCAATGATGTACGCGGGATATGCCGAGCTGGAGATCAGCCTGTCGCGGCTGGGCAGCGGCGGCGAGGCGTCGGCGGTGCGTATCTATGGGGTCGAGCTGCGCTTCACCCAGCCCGGCAGCGACGGCGACGTGCGCATCGGCGGGCGCCAGGCGTCGACCGCCAGGTTCGACCTCGACAAGCTCGCGGGGCTCGTCCGCGATCCTTCGGCCTATGGCCAGGCGCTCGGCGCCGGACTGTTCGCCGCCGCGGAGGTGGCCGAGGGTTTTGAAAAGGCCCTGACGGCCGCGCAGAGCCTGGAGGCGCCGTTGCGGCTGCGCCTGGCGATCAGCACCGACGCGCCGGAGCTGCATGCATTGCGCTGGGAGCTGCTGCGCACGCCGGACGGCGCGCTGGTCAGCGCGAGCGAGCGTATCCTGTTCTCGCGATATCTCGCCAGCGGCGACTGGCAGCCGGTCAAGCTGCGCCCCCGCAGCTCGCTGCGGGCGCTGGTGGTGATCGCCGCGCCCGCGGATCTCGAGCGCTACAAGCTCGCGGCGATCGACGCGGTCGCGGAGCTGGACCGCGTGCACGAAGTGTTGGCCGGGATCGAGGTCGTGAGCCTCGCCGGGCCCGGGCAGGCGAGCGTCGGCCGGATCCTCGATCAGCTGCGTGAGGGCTTCGATATCTTCTATCTGGTGGCCCACGGCACGCTGGCGAGCGGCGAGGCGATCGTATGGTTGGCGTCGGAGACCGGCGGGGTGGCCCGCATTCGTGGCGCCGAGCTGATCGCAAGGATCGCCGAATTGGAGCATCGACCGCGCCTGGCCGTGCTGGTGTCGTGCCAGAGCGCGGGCGACGGACCGGATACCGAGGGGGTGCTGTCCGCGCTCGGGCCCGGGCTCGCGCGCGCCGGTGTGGCCGCGGTCGTGGCGATGCAGAGCAACTTCGCCATGGCGACCGCCGCGCTGATGATGCCGCGGTTCTTCAAAGAGCTGCTGGCCGACGGGCAGATCGATCGCGCGCTCGCGGTGGCGCGCTCGCTGGCCCGCGAGACCCACGACTGGTGGGTGCCGGTCCTGTTCATGCGCCTGCGCTCGGGAAGGATCTGGTATACGCCGGGCTTCGGCGGCGAGGGCGGGCGCTTCGAGAAGTGGCCGAAGCTGCTCGACGATATCCTCAAGGGCCGCTGCACGCCCGTGCTCGGGCCGGCGCTCACCGACCTGTTTCATGGCTCGTCGCGTGAGCTCGCCCGCCAGTGGGCCGACGAGTTCAATTATCCGATGGCGCCCGGCGGCCGCGAGGACCTGCCGAGCGTGGCGCAATATGTCGCCATTCATCAGGACGAGCGCTTCCCGATGGAGCAGCTCGAGGGCTCGCTGCGCGCCGAGGTCGTGGTTCGTTTCCCGGCGGCGCTGCCGGAGGACGTGTCACAGGTGCCGCTGGACGAGGTGCTGGCGACGGTGGCCGACTGGCGGCTGGCGCGTCAGGCCTTCGACCCGTATCAGGTGCTGGCGCGGCTGCCGTGCAAGCTGTACATCACGACCTCGAGCGACAATTTGCTCGGGCATCATTTGCAGGCGGCGCAGCGCGAGCCGGTGGTGGCAATGTGTCCGTGGAGCGAGCCGGTGCCGCCGGATCAGGGGATGCTGCAGGGGGACGCCAAACACCCGCTGGTGTATCACCTGTTCGGTCGCTACTCGGAGCCGGATTCACTGGTGATCACCGAGAATGACATCTTCGACTTCCTGATCAACGTCAACCCCGGCTCGAAGATCCCGCGGATCCCGGCGGCGGTCAGCGCGGCGCTGGTCAACTCGGCGCTGCTGATCCTCGGGTTCCCGATCGACGACTGGAAGTTTCGCGTGTTCTTTCGGACCCTGATGAATCAGCCGGGCAAGCAGCTGCGCAAGGGGTATACGCATATCGCGGCGCAGATCGACCCGGAGGACGGGCAGGCGATCGACGGCGCGCGGGCGCGGCGATACCTCGAGAACTACTTCGAGGCCTCGCGCATCACGATCTACTGGGGCAGCGCGGACGATTTTTTAAAGGAGCTCGCCGCCCGGCTGCCCGGCGGGAGGGCGGGGGCATGAGCGAGGCCGGCGCGCGCGTGAACCCGTATGTCGGTCCGCGCTCGATCCGCACCGGCGAGCGCATGTACGGCCGCGACCGCGAGGCGTCGCAGCTGTTCAATCTGCTGCTCGCCGAGCGCATCGTATTGCTGTACTCGCCCTCGGGCGCGGGCAAGAGCTCGCTGCTGAACGCGGGCCTGATCCCGCGGCTGCGCGAGGAGGGGTTTCGCATCCGCCCGACCATGCGCGTCGGCATGGAGCCGCCGGGCGACGCGCCCGCGGGGGCCAATCGGCACGTGCTCAGCGCATTGCTCAGCCTCGAGGAGGACGCGAAGGACAGCAACTTCGACTTGAAGCGACTGGCCGGGCAGACGCTGGCCTCGTACCTCGAGCGCGGGGAGACCGAGGATCCCGACGCCGCCGAGGTGATCGTGATCGATCAGTTCGAGGAGGTCCTGACGGCCGCGCCGGCCGACATCGCCGCGAAGCAGGCGTTTTTCGCCCAGCTCGGCGCGGCGCTGCGCGACGAGCGACTGTGGCTGATCATCGCCATGCGCGAGGACTTCATCGCCGGGCTCGACCCGTATCGTGGGGCGCTGCCGACCGGATTGCGCACGACCTTTCGCCTCGACCTGCTCGGCAAGGACGCCGCGCTCGCGGCGATCAAGGGGCCCGCGGCGGCCGCTGGTGTGGCCTTTCGCGACGTCGCGGCCGAGAAGCTCGCCAACGATCTACGTGAGGTGCGGGTGCCGCAGGCCGACGGCAGCGTGGTCTTGCAGCCCGGGCCGCACATCGAGCCGGTCCAGCTGCAGGTCGTGTGCCGCAGCCTGTGGCAGCAGCTGCGGCCCGAGGACCGCGAGATCGGGCTCGATAATTTGGCCAGGCTCGGCGACGTCGACGCGGCGCTGGCGACTTATTATGATGCCCAGGTCGAGGCGGCGGCCCAGCATTGCGCGCTGCCCGAGCGGGCGCTGCGGCAGTGGATCGCTCGCCACCTGGTCACCGCGAATGGCCTGCGCACGCAGGTGCTGCAGATGCCGAATCGCACGCAGGGGCTCGACAACGCGGCGCTCACGGCTCTGGTCGACGCTCACCTGCTGCGCACCGATACGCGGCGCGGCATGACGTGGTTCGAGCTGGGCCACGACCGCATCATCAAGCCGCTGCAGGAGAGCAACGCCCGGTGGTTCCTGGCCAAGCTCAGCCCGGTGCAGCGCCAGGCCGAGCTGTGGAGCAGCCGCGGTCGACCCGAGGGGCTGCTGCTCACCAGCGCCGAGGAGGCGGAGCGGCTGCTCGCGGCCGAGGAGGCGCGGCCGGACACCGAGCGCGAGTTCCTCGAGCAGAGCAGGGTGGTGCGCCGGCGCGAGGCGGCGGCGGCTCGCAATCGTCTGTTGCTGCGGGTGCTGACGATCTTGATCGTCGTGATCGCGGTGGCGTGGTTGTGCGTCGGGTATGTGATGTTGCAGCGCCAGGGCGAGCTGCAGCGCGAGGCGGCCTTCCAGCAGGCGAAGCGGGCGGAGGAGGCCGAGCGGGCGGCGGCGGAGCGGCTGCGCGCCGCGGAGGCCGACAAGCTGGCGGCGGAGGACAAGCTGACGCGCCAGCTGGTCGCCCAGGTCGCGCTGCATCGAGACTCGCAGCCAGAGCTGGCGGCGCTGCTGGGGGTGGCCGCGTCGTCGCGGCTGGACGGCGTCTGGGCGCGCAAGGCGGCGTTGATCAACATCGGGGTCACGGCGCCGCATCGGGTCGCGCGTATCTCGTTGAGCCCACCGTGGGAGATCGATCCCGCGGGTCTGTCCGCGACCTTGCGGCCGTGGAAGGTCGCGGCGGGCGCGGGGAAGCTGTATGCCATCGATCGCGGCGGTCAGGTCTGGCGGATCACGGCGGACGATCGCCGCGCTGTCCCGCTGTTGCCGCCCGGGCTTATGGCGGGGGACTTCGCGGCGCATCCGGACGAGCCGCTGCTGGCGCTTGGTGGGCGCGGCACAATCATCACACTCTGGGATGTCGCGGCGGGCGCGGAGCGGGGGAGGATCGAGCTGCCTGGTGACGGTATACGCGACAGCACAAAGAAGTGGGTCGAGGGGCTGGCCTTCGCCGCGGACGGTCGCTCGTTGCTGGCGGTGCAGAGCGTCGAGGGCCGGTCGCCGGTCGGCTTCGTGATCGACCTCGCCACGTCCACCGCGCAGAGGCTGGGCATCTTCAACGATGTGCGCGACCCCTCGGATCTGGGGCTGTCTGCGGACGGCAAGATCGCGGTTTTGACCACGGGGAGCAATGATGGCACGATCTTCGTGTACGCCGGGAGCCCGTTCAAGCGGAGCCCGAAGAAGCTCGCGTGCATGGGGCCCTGCGCGATGCGGCTGGCTCGCTTCAGCCCGGACGGGACGCGGCTGTTGACCGGCGGGGACGGAGTGATCGCGCTGTGGAATGTCGACAAGAGCGGGATCGGCGAGGCGCTGCGGGTGGTGCCGCTCGGGGCCGGCGAGACCGTGCGCGACGCCCTGTTCATGGGCGACGGTACGCTCGCGGTGTTGAGCGATCGAAGGATATCGCTGTGGCGGGCCGACAACCTCGACCCATGGGGCACACCGATCGTGCTGCCCGGCAGCGGCGTGCAGGTGCTCAGCCAGGCCGGTGCGCGGGGCGAGCTGATCGCCGCCGCGTCCAATGCCGACGCGCCCGTGGATCTGTTCGACCCGCGGCGGCTCGCGCCGCGTGGGGTCACGCCGAGGGTGGCGGACGCCGCGGACGGCCCGGGCGCCCCGTTTCGCCACGCCCGGGTGTTGGCGGCGCTGGACCCGTCGGGCGCGACGTTGGCGACGACGGACTTCGAGGTGAGGACGAGCGTCGAGGGTAGTACGAAGCGCACGACGAGCTTCGGCCATGTGACGCTCCACGATCTGGCCGGCGCGGCGCCCGAACAGCGATTGACGGCACTCGCGGGCGATCAATTCGCGGCGCTGCGATTCACCCATCGCGGCGCCCGGCTGGTGGTCGCCGACGCGGGCGGCAAGCTCACGGCCTGGGACGTCGCGGCGAGGCAATGGACATCACTCGGCACCTTGCCGAGGCGTGGGCATGAGATCTCGCTCGGGGCCACCGCGGAGGGCGAGCTGCTGGCGGCCGTTCGCGCGGCGGACGGTCTGTGGATCGGGCGGGAGGCGGAAGGATTCGCGGAGATGAAGGTGCTCGGCGACGCGAAGCCCGCGGCGGTCGCGTTCGACGGCGAGGGGCGACGCGTGGCGCTCGCACGATGCACGCAGGAGACGAGGCCGGGGATGTGCAGCCGGGGCACCATCGACATTCATGACATCGCCGCCGGGGGCCCGGCGAGGCAGCGGCTCGCGGTCGGCTTCGAACCGCGGCAGCTCGTGTTCTCGGCCGACGGCGCGCGCCTGGCTTGCAGCGACGGCCAGCGCATCAAGGTCTGGAACCTCGCGGACGGGCGCGCACTGCCGTTGACGGTCCGCGCCGACCTCGGGACCTTCAACGGGCTCGAGCTCTCGGTGGACGGCGAGGTGCTCGTGGTCTCCGCCGTCGCCGGCAACGCCGCGACGGATCTGGTATTGTGGCACATCGATTCCGGCGAGGAGCTGGCCCCGCCGCTGCGTGTGCACAATCCCGCGATCGCTGGCACGGCCGACGGCCAGGTCCTGATATCGGCCGACGGCAAGCGCATCGTCAGCGCCGCCTGCGACGGGACCGTGGTGTGGGATATCGACGAGGATAGCCTGCGCAGCCGCGCCTGCGCGTTGGCGGGACGCGAATTGACGCTGGCCGAGCAGCAGCGGTTCCTGGGCACGCAGGCTTATAAGGCGCTGTGTCCGGGGGGGCGCTGACTACGAAATGTACGAAGGATCCGATGGGACGAGCCCCGGGTGGCGCCTGGACTGGCGCCACCCGGGGCTCGATGATCGGATGATTGTTTACTCGCCGGCGAGCACTTCGCGGGCGCGCGCGGCCACCGACGAGAACGGGGCGCGGGTGAGCTCCTGCAGGAAGGTCCGGGCTTCCTTCTCCGGCAGGTGGCCCTCGACGGCGTTGAGGGCGGCCCAGTAGGCCGACTCGTTGCGGTCCTGGGCGAGGCGCTGACGCAGGAATGCGACGGTCTCGGTCAGCGAGAAGAAGTTGTGGATGCCGCGCAGCGCGTCGGCGCGGACCGACTCGTCGGGGTCGTGGCTGGCGGCGTGCAGGAAGTGGTCACGCAGCTCGGTGTGCTCGCTCATGTTGTTGCCCTGCCAGGCCATGGCCTGCCGGACATCGGAGGAGGAGTCGGCGAACAGGGTCGACACGATCTGGGTCAGGCGCGGGTCGGCCGGCAGCCAGTGCAGCGAGCTGGCGATCTCGGCGCGCACCGAGGCGGTCGGGTTGCGCTGCGCGTGGTCGAGGTAGGTGGCGAACAGCAGGTCGGTGCTGCCGTAATTGGAGCCGAGGGCGATCGCCGAGAGGCAGGCGCGCTGGACCTCCGGGGAGGGCTCCTGCGCGGCGCAGGCGGCCACCCAGCGGACCACCTCGGGGTCCTCGACCAGGCTCGCGCACGCGCCGAAGGCGGCCGCGCGCACGCTGACATCCGCGTCGCCGCACAATGCGAGGATCAGCTCGCGGCGGCCTTGTAGCTCGGAGTCGGCGTCGAGGTACATCGCCGTCGCCAGCTTGGCGCGCACCTCGGGCGACGAGTGGCGCGCGAGCTGCTGGACCAGCGGCATCGCGCCCTCCTCGGCGAACTTGGCGGCGACGCTGACCAGCTCCTGCATCAGGTCGTCCGGCAGGTCGCGGCTGGCGAGGGCCGTCAGCGCCTTGATGTGCTCGGGCTTGGCGCGATTGTCGAGCACCGTGCCCCACGCGGCCAGCGCGGCCTGGCGCACGTCGTCCTCGCGGTGGGTCTCGACCAGGCGCAGCAGGAAAGAGTGCAGGCCGGTGAAGTTGTTGTCGCGGTCGTAGGCCTCGCACTGCAGCTCGTGCAGCGCCGTCTCGAGCTCCTCGCTGTCGTGCGAGGTGAGGCCGGGGAACTGACCGAGGAGGTCGTTCTCGCCGGCGCTACCGCCGAGCGCAGACTTGATCGCGCCGAACATGCTGCGGCCGCCGATGACGGTCAGCGAGGCCTCGGCGGAGGGGTCCTTGACGCCGGGGATGTCGGCGGTGGCCATGACCTTGTAGGTGGCCTCGGGCTTGAGGTCGTCGGGCAGCTTGTGGCGAAACTCGAACTTGTTGTGGCTGCCGGGCGCGAGCTCGCGGTCCTGGGCGATGACGTTGCTGGCGAGCACGCGGACGTCGATCGACGGCATCGCGCTGCCCTCCTTCGTCTCCACGAGGATCATCACGACGTCGACCTTGAGCGCGGTCAGCTTGAGCGCCTTCTTGCCGCCCGTGAGCGTCAGCGTGCCCGCGACCGTGCCGCCCGCCGGCACCTTGTCGAGGTCGAGCTTCATCTCGAGTTGGGTTCCACCACCGAATAGTTTGTTGAGCAGTCCCATGGTCGTCCTGGTTTGGGCGCGCAGGCTATCACCGATGTTTTACCGATGCGACCGGGGTCGACGGGCTGAACCTGCCTCAGCCTGCGTAGCGAAGGCACCAGGGCGTGCGCTTCCTCAGATGCAGGGCTGCCCAATTACGCCCGGGGCGGTGCGAAACTCCGAGCAATCGGAGTCTTGCGCGCTCGTCGTCCCAGCCTGTGTTCCTGCCGAGTAACGACCTCCCGACTTTCGATCACGGTGGCCTCGCCGCGGCGGGGTGAGGTCGCGGAAATCGTGGGTGAAAAGTCGGCGAAAATGCGGGTGGCTGGGCTCCACGGCCCGCTGGCGGCGAAATGATGCGAGTGGCCGCGCTTGCCCGGCGCCCGGGACCCGTTTATAGCGAACATGATGATGACCAGGCCGTCCGACCCCCGCATGTTCAAGCATTGCATGTTCGTCTCGCTGGTGCTCGCCGTGGCCGTGGGCGGCTGTGACGAGGACTCGGAGGCGTCCGGGGACAACGACATCGTCGACGACCCCGCCGGGATGCTCGGCGACGAGGAGTGGTGGGACGAGGGCCCGCCCGCCGACGAGAAGGACGCGGAGGACGCGGAAGTGGACGAGCTGCGCCCGGTCCAGCAGCTCGCCCTGGTGCCGAGCTTCCAGCTGCCCTTCCCCTGCGGACAGGTGTGGGCCGGCCAGACCCGCACCAACCATAGCCCGGTCAACTCGGTCGACTTCAATCGCACCGATGATATCGGCGACCCGGTGGTCGCGGCCGCGGCGGGCAAGGTCAGCCGCGTCGACAACGAGGGCAACGTCAGCTACGGCCGCTGGGTCGAGGTCGACCACGGCGGCGGCTATCGCACCCGCTACGCGCACCTGAACTCGCAGTCGGTCTCGGTCGGCCAGAGCGTGAGCCGCGGGCAGAAGCTCGGCACGGTCGGCAGCACCGGCGGCTCGTCGGGCCCGCACCTGCATTACGAGCTGCGCCTCAACGGCACCGCCATCAAGCCGGTCTTCAACGGCAGCACGGCGCTGTTCTTCGGCACCAAGAACTACACCAGCAAGAACTGCAACGACGGCGGCGGCGACGGCGGTGCGGTCGGCTTCCCCGGCACCGTGAACACCAGCGGCCTGTCGCTGACCGTGCGCTCGGCGCCGAACACCGGCGCCACCGCGGTCGGCTCGGTGGCGGACGGCGCCAAGGTGACGATCACCTGCCAGAAGAACGGCTCGTCGGTGACCGGCACCTACGGCACCACGAGCCTGTGGGACTTCATCGGCACGGGTTACGTCTCGGACGCGTATGTGAGCACCGGCTCCGACGGTCAGATCGCGCCTACCTGCCCCTGAAAAGCGCCTCACGCCGCGCCGGTCACGAATCCTCGCAGGGTGATCGATATCCTGCGTCCCCGGTCCGCGGCGCGATGCGGGACCTCGTGGGTCCACACGAGGTTGGTGGCCTGCGGGATCACGATGACGGCGCCGTGATCGGCCTCGAGGTCGATCATACCGGCGCCTCGCCACGGCCGCAGGCGAAACAGCCGCGAGGCCCCCAGCGAGATCGTGACGATCGGTGCGCCCGCCAGCATGCCCTTCGTCGAGTCGCGGTGCTTGCCGATATAATGCGCGTGCTCGGCGTCGTACCAATTAAAGAGTAATCCGTTGAGCCCGGGATGGACGAGCGCCCGGGCCCACGCGAGGAACGGCGCCATCGCCGGCGTCAGCGGCTCGGCCTTGTTGACCCTGCCGGTATAGTGATAGTCGGCGCCGTAGGCCTGCTGCCAGCGCGGGGTCGCCACCAGGCGGCCGTGCATCAAGATCTCGTGGTAGTGCGGCGGGTGTAATGCCCACAGTTCGGCCAGAGCGGCCGCGTCCGGCAGCAGCTCGGGCGGCAGGCGGCCGAGCTGCACGTGGTGGCCGTCGGGCAGCGCACGATCGAGGAGACCGGCAGGCATGGGCCCGGCAGGGTGTACTTGAACGAATGCGCAGTCAAGCGCCCGCCCGGGGGCTTTCGCGCGCCTCGGTGGTGTGTTAACCGGGGGCCGCCATGGCCCTCCCTGCTTTTGCCCTGCGGCTGCTTGCCTGCATCATGCTGCTCGCCGCCTGCGCGCCGACCCCGACCATGTCTGTCTCCGCTGAATCCCCCGCGTCCTCGTCCTCTGCCCCCGCGATCGTGCAGATCGGCGCCCCGGTGCTGCGCAAGCGCGCGGACGAGGTGGCCCCGGAGCGCATCGCCAGCGCCGAGATCCAGCAGCTGATCCGCGCGATGGTCGAGGCGATGCGCGCCGCCCCCGGCGTCGGTCTCGCGGCCCCCCAGCTCGGCGTGTCGCTGCGTGTGCTTGTGCTCGAGGACCGCACCGAGCTGATGGCCAAGCTCGGCTCCAAGGAGCTGCGCGAGCGCGAGCGCGCCCCGGTGCCGCTGCGGGTGTTCGTCAATCCTGTGCTGCGGCGGGTCGGCGACGAGACGCGCACCTTCTTCGAGGGCTGCCTGAGCGTGCAGGGCTACACCGCGCTGGTCGAGCGCAGCGCCGAGGTCGAGGTCACGGGCCTCGACGAGCGGGGCCAGCCGCACACGATGCACGTGCGCGGCTGGCCCGCCCGCATCCTGCAGCACGAGGTCGACCACCTCGACGGCACGCTGTACGTCGACCGCATGCTGAGCCGCTCGTTCTCCACCACGGAGCAGGCGCGCGCGCTGCACGGCGGACGGCCGATCGAGGAGATTCGCCGCACGCTGGGCCTGTGAGGCCGGTGCTCGATCGGCGTTCGGGGCCGGCAACGGCGCTGGGCTGTGTTAACCTGCGGGTCCCGATGCCCGCCGAGCCGTCCGACAGGCCCCTGGAGCCGTGCCCGTACTGCGGTGCGGACCACGACGAGGCGAGCCTGCGCTGTCCGGCCACGGACATGGTGCTGCCATTCGCGGGGCGGCTGCTGGCGGGCAAGTTTCGCTTCGTGGCGGAGCTCGGGCGCGGAGGGATGGGCGCGGTGTGGCGGGCGCGCAACATCCACGTCGACCGCGAGGTGGCGCTCAAGCTGATCCTTCCCGAGGTGCCACGAAACCCCGAGATGGTGGCACGATTTCAAAACGAGGCGCGCGTGGCGGCCCGCATCGGTCATGCGGGCATCTGCGACATCCTCGACTTCGAGCAGACCGCGCTCGGGCCGGTGATCGTGATGGAGCTGCTGCGCGGCGAGAACCTCGCCCAGCGCATCGCCCACGGGCCGCTGCCGGTGCATGTCGCGGTCCAGTTCGTGCGCCAGGCCCTGGACGCGCTCGAGGCGGCGCACCGCGCGGGCATCATTCACCGCGACCTCAAGCCCGAGAACCTGTTCCTGCATCAGCCGGACAGGGGCGCGGTGGTCGTCAAGTTGATGGATTTCGGGATCTCGAAGTTCATCGATCGGGCCGGGGTGGCGACCGGCAATGGTGTGATCATGGGCACCCCCGAATATATGGCGCCCGAGCAGGTGAGCGGGGCCGCCAACGCCGATTCACGCACGGACATCTGGGCGATCGGCGCGGTGCTTTATAAAGCGCTCAGCGGGATCGAGGCGTTCCCGCGCGAGGGCGTGGTCGCCATCCTGCTGGCGATCACCGGCGAGGAGCCGGTGCCGATCGATTCGCTGGTGCCCGGGCTGCCCCCCGGACTGGCAGCGGTGATCATGCGCTGCCTCAGCAAGCGACCCGCCGATCGTTATGGATCGGCGCGCGAGCTGGCCGATGCGCTGCGGCCGTTCGCGGCGCCCTCGCGGCCGACCCTGCGGCGCGAGAATGAGGGCCTGATCCCCGGCGCGCTGCTGCCCACCGCCCTGCACCCGACCATGCCGGCGATCGCGGCCGGGTCGCTCGAGCTGCCGGCGCCCACGCGGGCCCCGTCACGCGGTTCTCGAGGGCTGGTGCTGGCCGGGCTGCTCGTGGTCGGCGGCGCGGGTGCGTGGTGGTTCATGAGCGCGAAGTCGACGGATATCACGGCGGTGGCGGTGCCGGCCGTGGCGCCGCAAACCCCGGAGCGCGACGTGGTCGTGCCACTGCCGGCGAATACTGCCAATATTGTGGCGGGCACGGATATTGTACCGGCGCCGTCGGTCACCCCGGGCGAGGTCGTGGCGCCCGTGCCTGTCGAGGTCGTGCCGACGCCTCCGGCCGTCGACGCCGCCCCGGCTGAAGCGGAGCCGACGCGCCTGATCTCCGCCGGGGATTATGTCAGCCCCGCGGTCGCCGGGGAGGTCGGCAATCAGCACTGGGCCAAGGAGTATTGCGCGGCGCTCGAGCGCAGCAAGTTCCTCGGCATCGCCCGCTGGAAGCTGGCCAACCCGCGCGAGGCCAAGCTGTTCGCCAGCATCGCGGGGCTCAAGCCCGGTGCATACTGGACCTCGGCCAATTATCGCGGCAAGGGGCTGGTCGTGTGGTTGCCGCGCGGGAACGACCACTCGGTGACGGCGAGCAAAAAGGCGGCGCGTCCGCTGTGCGTGGCGCCGAAGGCCTGAGGGCGCAGATTCGCGGATATCACTCGACTCGTCGCGGCCGCGGCTGATAGCTTCGCGCCGATGCATTCGCGGATCCTCGCCCTGGCGGCGCTGCTGGGCGCATGTACCGGGACGGGTGGGCAAGTGCCCGCGCCGGTCGCCAAACCGGTCGCCATATCCACACCGGTCGTCACGCCCTCGCCAGCACCGGTCGTCGCCAGGCCGGCCGCGCCGCGCCGGCCCTTCGTGTTCCTGCGCCCGTTCGACGGCGGCGCGCAGGCCGAGCTGTGGCTGCCGGGCGAGCCGCCGCGCGCGCTCGGGGTGCACGCCGAATTCGGCGGTGGCGAGGCCGGGGTCGGCAGCGGCTCGCCGAGGCTGTCGCCGGACGGGTCGTGGCTGGCTTTTATTGTAAAAAATGGGTCGACGCTGACGTTGCGGCGGGTCGATGGTACGCGTGAGGCGATCGTGGCGACATACCCGACGGATTCGGTGGAGCTGCTGATATCGGGGTGGGCCCCGGACGGGCAGTCGCTGCTGTATCACCTCGGCGAGGTCGACGACGACGAGGGCACGCGGCTGCCGAGGGGGGCCCTGGCGGGGTTTTATCGGGTGCAGCTGGCGGACCTGAAGCCGACCCGGGTCCCCGGGCTCGCGGCCTTCGAGGCGTGGCTCGCGGATGGGAGCGGGGTGATCTATCAACGCGAGGTCGACCGTGAGGGCACGTTTTCGGCGCTGATGCGGGTCGAGCTCGCGCCCGCGGCCAAACCCATATCGCTGTACGAGATCGACGCGCCTTTTGGTTTTGGCCAGTTGACCCTGCGCGGCGACGAGGTCGTGTTCGTGCACGACGCGGCGATCGTGCGCAGCAAGCTGGATGGTAGCGGACGCGAGTCGTTGACGCCGAGGGGACAGTTCGCGCAGTATCAGCGGCCGCGGCGCTCGCCCGACGGCGAGCGGCTCGCATATCTCGACGAGCGCACGATCAAGGTGATCACGCTCGAACAGAAGGAGCCGATGACGGTGCTGACCTGCGAGGCGCGTCGCTGCGAGTATGCGTGGGAGAGCGACGATTCGCTGCTGGTGGTCGACAGCGGCGAGCTGCGCCGCGTCGGCCTCGACGGCGCCGCGACGCCCATCGCCGATCGTGTGCTCGGCTTCGCGGTCGCGGGCCAGTGATGGTCTACTCGGCGCTCAGGTCTCGCCGCGCCACCAGCCGGGATCATTGGCCTGAAACGCCGCACGGATGGCCGCGACGTGGTCGTCGGGCAGGGGACCGCGGGCGACGAGCTCGACGTTCTTGCGGAGGTGATCGGGGTGGCGGGTGCCGACCAGGCATGAATGCACGCCCGGCGTGAATGCGGTGAATCGCAGGGCCAGCTCCTGCCAGTCGAGGCCGCGCGGATCGATCGCCATCGCCCGCCAGCGCCACCAGTACTCCTCGGCGTAATCTCCGGTCGGCCGCTCCGTGAATTGCCACGGGGCATTGGCGACCGGCCGCTTGGCGATCACGCCGAGGTCGCGCCTGTGCGCCCGCGCCAGCGCGCCGTCGATCACCCGCTGATCGCAGATATTCAGCGAATGCTCGACCGCGAGGAATCGACCGTCGTCGACCGCGTGGTCGAGCGCCGCGTTGTCGCCGGAATATCCGGTCGCCCGCACCTTGCCGGCCCGCATCGCGTCCGTGAGCGCCTCGATCACCTCGCCCCGCTCCAGCGTCTCCAGCGGGCACGAGTGCAGGTGCACGATGTCGATGCGGTCGGTCGCCAGGCGCCGCAGCGCCGCGTCGATGCCCGCGGCGACGCAGCCGTAGGTCCAGTCCTCGTGGCCCTCGATGCCGTAGCCGACCTTGGTCGACAGCACGAGCGTGTCGCGCCGGTGCGCGAGGTGTCGGCCGATGCGCTCCTCCGAGGTGCCGTAGCCGCGCGCGGTGTCGAACAGGGTCACGCCGAGGTCGGCCGCGAGGTTGAGCAGATGCCCCGCCGTGGCCTCGTCCATGGCGGCGACGCCGATCTGGCCCGCGCCGAAGCCGAGGGCGGACACAGTCAAGCCGGTGGTCCCGAAGACGCGATGCTGCACGGTCGGGAGGTGTACCGCAGGCGGCCCCGGCCGTCGAGACGGTCGATGACCGCAACAGCGGACTCCCGCGCAGCGGCGCTGTGCTCGCAGTACACGCGCGGAGGTTTTTGTTAGCATCGGCGAATGGCCAGCCGCCGTCGCTTCCTCACCGACTCGGGCTTGCTCGTCGCCGCGGGCCTGGTCGCTTGTCGGGCCCCGGCTGGGCCGGCGATCATCACGATCTCACAGCGGAGCGTGCGTCAGTTGTTGCCGGGCATCCCGACCAGCGACGGCGCCGGGGTCAAGTTGACGCGGGTGATCGGCCAGCCCGCGCTGCGCAACCTCGATCCATTTCTGCTGCTCGACCGCTTCCACTCCGACGATCCCGGCGCATATATTCAGGGTTTCCCCGATCACCCGCACCGCGGCTTCGAGACCGTGACCGTGATGCTCGCGGGCAAGATGCGCCACCGCGACAGCCGCGGCAATCAGGGCATCATCACCGGCGGCGGCGCGCAATGGATGACCGCCGGCCGGGGTATCGTGCACTCCGAGATGCCGGAGCAGGAGCGCGGCCTGATGTCGGGCTTTCAGCTGTGGGTGAATCTGCCGGCGAAGGAGAAGATGTGCCCGCAGTTTTATCAGGACCTCCCGCCCGAGCAGCTCGCCGAGGAGCGCCTGACGCCCGCCGGTAGTTTGATCCGGGTGATCGCCGGTGACGCCAACGGGCTCGCCGGACCGGTGCGCGAGCGAGCGACGGCGCCGATCCTGCTCACCGCATTGCTCGCGGACGAACGCCCCTTCGAGCTCGATACACCCGAGGGCCACACGGCCTTCGTCTTCGTCGGCAGCGGCGAGGTCGAGGTCGGCCCGGAGCACGCGGCCACCGCCGTGGGCAGCGGGACGATCGCTTTGCTCGGTCCCGGCAATCGCCTGCGCGTGCGCGCGAAGAAGCCCGGCTGCCAGCTCCTGCTCGCGGCGGCCCGCCCGCTCGGCGAGCCGATCGTGCAGCGCGGCCCCTTCGTGATGAACACCGACGCGGAGATCCAGCGCGCCTTCGCCGATTATCGCGCGGGTGTGCTCGATAAGGCGTGAGTCGCGATTGGGCCGCGCTGCCGCGCGCGGGCGGCGTTGCCGGGCCTCGAGTGAGCTGTTAGTGTCGGGCAATGAGTGGTGGGCAGGATCCAGGGCTGGTCGCGCCGAACTTCAACAGCGCCACGATGCTGAATCCCACGCCGCTCGGCCCACCGAGCAGCTTCTCCGGACCCGCCGTCTCGCCCACGCCGATCGGCGGCGACCCGACCCGCCTCTCGCAGCGCATGGACAACGCCGGCACCGCCGCGGACCGCCAGCTCGGCGCCGCGCCGGCCAACAACGCCTGCGCCACCTGTCCCGTGCAGGTGCGGCTCGAGCATCGCAGCCAGTACACGGCGATGCGGCGCTACTCGGAGCAGGAGTGGGTCCCGGCCGCGCGCTTCATCTTCCTGGTCGGCAAGGATCACAGCGACGCCGATCGCAAGCTCAGCGTGCGGGTCGCCGAGCCGGCCGGCGCCTCCGCGACCTGGGAGGTGACGCCGGTCGGCGGCCAGAGCGGGACCGTGGCGACCCGCACGGGCACCGGCAACCGCTTTGATTACACCCCGGCGGTGACCCAGGCGCAGCGACCCATCACGGGCTCGCGCACGCCGAACCTGCCGGTACAATACCGGATCAAGGCGACGATCACCCACAATGGTCGCACCCAGGAGATCGTCGAGACCGTGGTGCAGGACGAGCGTGACATCATTCGCCAGGAATACGTCGACTTTCGCACCTGGCGCACCGGCTTCACCCTGCATGTCCCGTATCGCAACCGCATCCGCGAGCCGAGCCGCCCGCAGATGCGCGGGAATTATGCGCTGGTCGTCGACTCGGCGATGACCGAGCTGCTGACCGCGACCGAGGCCGCATACGGCGGTCCCATCACCGTGTCGAGCGGCTGGCGAAACCCGCGCCGCAACATCGCGGCCGGCAGCAAGGTCCCCAACAGCAATCACCAGCACGGCGGCGCCGTCGACATGCAGCCCGCGACGGCGCACAGCCCGGCCGGGCCGACGCGCCGCGGCGAATACCTCAGGCTCTACAACGCGGCGCGCTCGGTCACCGCCCGGATCGTGTTGCTCGAGCGCATGTCGAGCGCGCTCTATCCGAGCAGCGCGGCCGTGCCGTCCCCGACCGCGAAGGCGCCGGACGGCGACCATGACGGCATTCCCGACGCCGCGCTCCAGGGCGGCAACAACATCCAGACGACCTTCGACAACGCGACCCACGTGCACATCGACCGCGCCCCGCCGGACGAGTCGGAGGACGACTGATGTTGCAGATGAAGGCCCGCCAGGTCGATGCATTGACGCTGGCCGCCCGCGAGCGCGCCGAGCGGCGGATCTTCGCGCTACTGGCCGAGCACTACGGGCCGAGCGAGGTGTGGCCCGGCGACGAGAAGGCGCGGCTCGTCGTGAGCGCCGCGATCGACAAGGCCGACCACTATGATATGCCCGCCGAGCGCGACGCCTTCAAGCTCGCCGCCCTGATGCTGGTCTTCGGCGACGACTTCGACTGGCGCGAGCCCTGGGCCCTCCGGATCGTCGCCGAGCGGCTGGGGAACGCCCCGATCGCGGAATTCCTGTACCGCGAGGGCATCGCCCGGATCCGGGCCCGTGAGGCGTACGAGCAGCCCTGAGCCCGGTCACAGCCCGAAGGGGTAGGTATCCGGGAGCTCCGCGCTCGGCCGGCGCGCCGGCGCGAGCGGCTCCACGGCGCGGCTCTCGTCGAACCAGATCAGCTCGTCGAATTGCAGCGGCAGGCTGGCGTCGAAATAATGACTGGCGAGCTCGGTGTCGGGGCGATAGATCACGCCGATCGCCCGCTCGAGGCGCGGCGACAGCAGCTCGTCGCGCAGCTCCGGCCGCCGGGGCTCGCGGAGATGCAGGAGGAACGCGGGCACATCGGTATCATGGCACAGCCGCTCGTAGCTGTCCGGACGGCCCGGACGCACCCGCATGCGCTGCATCGGCTCGCCCCAGTTCGAGGCCGCCGCGACCGTGCCGTGGTCGGTGCTGAAACCGACGATGTATGCGCTGTCGCCGTAATTCGTGCGGCACAGCTCGCCGACGTTGAGCTGGCCGCGATGGCTCATGGCGGTCGCCCGCGCGTCGCCGAGGTGGCTGTTGTGCTCCCAGACGATGCCGCGCGCGTCCGGACCGTGCAGCGTCAGCAAGGTCTGCAGGGTATCGAACATGTGGGTGTCGCGCAGGTTCCACGACGTCGCCGAGCCGTAATACATGGCCCGATAGTAGCGCTCGGCGTTGGCGACCACGCGGGCGTTCTGGGCGGCGTCGAAGAAGCGCTCGCCGTCCATTTGTGCGTAGTCGACGCGCCGCGCCAGCAGTTCGCGCAGCATGGTGGTGACGGCCGCCTCGGAGCTCGCATAACGTCCGACGAGCACCGCCTGGCCGTACGCGGCGGGGTCCTTCTGCCAGGGCGTGAGGGTGCCATAGCGAGCGCGCGCGACCCGGGCGGCGTCGGGGTCGACGCGGTCGAGGTACTCGAGCACGTGGGCGATCGAGGTGTACATGCTGTAGAGGTCGAGCCCGTAGAAGCGCGTACGCCGGGCGAGCTCCGGCTGCGCGAGGTTGTGGGCGCGCTGCCACTCGACGAACTCGCTGACCTCCTCGTTGCGCCACATCCAGGTCGGGAAGCGGGAGAATGGCGTGAATTCGACGCCGGGGCGCGGCAGGTCGCCGTACACATAATGGTTGATGCGCATGGCGTCGGGCCAGTCCGCCTCGACGGCGACAAAGTTGAAGCCGCGGCGCTCGATCAGCGCGCGCGAGATGCGGGCGCGGGTGCGATAGAACTCGCTGGTGCCGTGCGTCGACTCGCCGAGCAGGACCAGCCGGGCGTCGCCGATGCGCTCGATCAGCGCGTCGAAGGCGGCGGTGTCGAGGTCCGTGAGCGGCTCGGCGGCCTCGCGCATGAGCCGGCTGAGCGCGGCGGGGTCCGCGGGCCGGCCGGGTGCGCGGATGATGCTCGAGTCCTCCGCGGCTTCATTATTATCATCATCATCATCATCATCATTGTCATGATTCTGATCGGGCCAGCCCTGCGCGCCGATGAGGGGTACGAAGCGCACCGCGCCGAGCGGCTCGCTGTGAATGTCCGTGCCGGGCCCCCGGGTCACCTTTGTGAGCACCTGCGAGTCCTCGTCCGGTCCGATCGGCACGATCAGTCGACCACCGGGCGCGAGCTGGTCCAGCAGCGCCTGCGGGACCTCGGGTCCGCCGGCGGCCACGAGGATCGCGTCGTAGGGGGCATGTTCGGGCCAGCCGAGCGTGCCATTCGCGTGGTGGATATGGACGTTGTCGATCCCGAGGCGTTCGAGCCGTTCGCGGGCGCTGGCGGCCAGCGGCGCCAGCCGTTCGACGGTGTAGACCTCCTTTGCGAGCCGGGCGAGCACGGCCGCCGCATATCCGGAGCCGGTCCCGATCTCCAGCACGCGCTCAGGGCCCGTGAGGCCGAGCGCCTGGGCGGCGAGCGCGACGATGTACGGCTGGGACAGCGTCTGCTTGTGGCCGATCGGCAACGGCGTGTCGTCGTAGGCGAACTCGCGCAGCCCCTCCGGCACGAACTGTTCGCGGGGCACGGCGCGAAACGCCGCGAGCACGCGCTCATCGGTGATGTCGCGGCCGGCGAGTTGTCGGTCCACCATGCGCGCGCGCTGCTCTGTCGGGTCCATGGATCACCCTCGTTCTCTGCAACATACCCGCAGTCCCGCGTCTGTCGAGCGTGCTGGTCCGTCGTCGATCGTCAGAGCGGCGGACTCGACAGTTCGCCGGCGTTCTGAGATTTTCGCGTCGATGCACCTCTCGTATCGCCAGGCCGGGTCCTTCGCCCTCGTGCGCGACTTTTATGCGGACCTGATCGCCCTCGTGCGCCAGGAAGCGATCGGGTCCTGGACGCTGGTATCGTCCACGCCGCTGCCGCACGCGGGCCATGGTCCGCTCGAGGTGCTCGCGCGCAGCGAATGGCGGCTCGGCGCGGCGCGCCTGGTCCAGTCGGTCGAAGGCGACGACGGCAATCCGCGCGATGGTTATGGCTTCCTCATGTCCGCCGAGCTCGCCGTACCCGGGCTCGATGGCGAGATGCGCCGGGTCTCGCTGCAGGCCGGCAGCTGGGACCCGTTCCCCGCGGCGCTCCACTTCACCCTCGAGGGTCTGACCGGCGGCGAATTCCTGCAGGCGCGCGCGGCCGGCGGTGCACGCTTCACGGACGACGATACGGCCAATCCGGTATGGGCCGTCGACAACGTCGCGGCGCTGCGCAAGCTCGGCGAGCGAGACCTCGCGCGAGCGTTGGCGGTCGAGGCGCTGGAGCGGTCCGGCCCGGCCTGGCAGCACGAGGCCCGGGAGGTGCTGCGCCGGGCGCTGGTCGAGCTCACCGACGAATCGGCGTGACGGCCCCGGGGGTGCGCCGCTCACCGGCGTGACGCGCGTGAAAGGCCCGAAGTGCCGCGCCAGACGGCCCTTTCCGGCCTGCGCTCACGACGCCGACTGTGGTAGGGTGGCAAATGCGGATCCTGCTCACCGGCGCGTTCGGTAACATCGGCTTTCATACCGCGCGCGCATTGCTGGCCCGTGGCTTTCATGTCACTGCCTTCGACCTCGCGACGCCGGCCGCCCGCAAGCTGGCCGCGCGCCTCGCGCCTGCGGAGCGCGTGCGTGTCGAATGGGGCGACCTCCGCGACGCCGCCCAGGTCCGACGGGTCGTCGACGCCGCGGCGCCCGACGCGATCGTTCACCTCGCAGCGGTCATTCCGCCGCCGGCATATTTCAACGCCGCGCTCGCGCGGACCGTCAACGTCGATGGCCTCTCGCATCTGCTCGCGGCGGCGGCGACCCTCGGCCGGCCGCCGCGTATCGTGTTCGCGTCGAGCTATACGGTCCACGGTCCACGCAATGGCGCGCGGGACCTGCCGCCGCTGACCGCCACGACCCCGGTCGCGCCGGCCGATGCGTACGGCGGACACAAGGTCGAGGGCGAGCTGATGCTGCGCCGCAGCGGCCTGCCGTGGGTCACGCTGCGGCTCGGCGCCTGTCTGCCGCTCAGCCCGGGCAACCCGGATCCGCGGGTCATGAAGATGGCCTTCGAGCTGCCGCGCGACAATCGCAGCCACTGCGTCGACCAGCGCGACGCCGCGACCGCCTTCAGCCAGGCGGTCGACGCGGACGCGGTCGGCAAGGTGCTATTGATCGGCGGCGGTGACAGCTTCCGGATCCGCTCGCGCGACCTGACCCGGCATTATCAACAGACCCTCGGCCTCGGGCCCTTCGAGGACGGCACCTATGCCACGCCCCACCCCGAGGTCGACGATTCATGGTACTTCGAGGACTGGATGGATACCCGCGAGTCCGAGGCGCTGCTCGGGTTCCAGCGCCACACCTTCGACGATTATCTCACCGCGCTGGCGCGCGCGAATCGCGTGGGCGCCCTGCTGCTGCGCCCCTTCGGCGGGCTCGTGCGCAAGCAACTCTGCAAGCGGTCCCTCTATCACGGTCGACCCGCGACGCCCCTGTCCGCGCCGATTCAGGAGCGCTTCGCGGCCCTGTTCGGCGACGCCGCCCGTCCGCACGCCGCCTCGCTCGCGGCGGCGACGGCCCTCAATCAGGAGCTCGCGCGATGAGGGTGCTCGTCACCGGTACTCGTGGTTTCGTCGGCGCGGCGATCGAGCGCCGCCTCACCGATGCCGGACATACCGTGATCGGCGCGGTGCGACGTCGGGATCTCGGTGAGCGCGAGGTCTTCCTCGATCTCGGCGATCCGTCCCCGATCCGCGGATTGCCGGACGGCATCGACGCTGTCGTCCACAGCGCGGCGG
>Ga0116158_10001121_pt1 | contig 24683 bp, 19 predicted proteins | sample AD_UKC052_MetaG_FD_89883 | JGI IMG/M metagenome (GOLD analysis project Ga0116158, IMG submission 89883) | Active sludge microbial communities of municipal wastewater-treating anaerobic digesters from USA - AD_UKC052_MetaG | ecosystem: Engineered > Bioreactor > Anaerobic > Digestate | place: USA... | reverse complement strand
TTGCATCAAGTGGGGCTGGACAAGCAAACTTCAGCAGATTGCAAATCTAAGCTTCAGTTTGGGCTGGACAAGCAAACATCAACTTAAGTGCAAAATTTCAACAATTTATTTTTAGTTTTCTATTAATAATTCAACCAGGAGATAACCCTACTTTTGGTAAAGTTGAAAGTGTAGTTTCTTATTGGGGCCCTGGGAACATTCAAGCGACTTTTGACCGGCTGATTGAATCAGGAGCGACCGATAGTGAAAAACCATATTGCGTTGGTGGAAATTTAATGACAGCGCCTGTTAAAGACCCATTTGGTAACGTAATTGGCTATATTTACAATCCTCACTTTCAACTAAAAAACTAACCAATGGCAACCGAAATAAATTTTGTAAATTTTGTATCAGATCAAATAAGGAATTCAGGGGAAATAACTGCTAAAAAGATGTTTGGTGAATACGGCATTTATTCGGACGGAAAACTATTTGGGCTGATATGTGACAATAAACTATTTATTAAGCCAACAAATTCAGGGCGGAAGTTTATAGGAAATGTGGTTGAAGCACCCCCATACGAAGGAGCAAAGTCAAGTTTTTTAATAGAAGACAAAATTGAAGACAGCGAATGGTTAAGTGAATTGGTTAGAATCTCATTGAAAGAATTACCGTCACCTAAACCGAAAAAGAAAAAATGACAGCAATTGCTATTTACTGACTTTTTCTTCAGATTAGTAGCAGACTTTGCAAACACACACGACAGGAATAAAGCGGGGTGTGACTTTACGGAAGAACGAAAGAAGTTTTGCCTGCAACCGGTGAATTAAAAACCTTGGGTGGCCATGATGCAGTCGTGCCAACCTGGCAACCTGCTCAAAAATAGTGTAATGAAATGCCCAAAAACGGGCGCAATTTCAAACAGGAATGATCTTGGGCATTCCACCTGCCTGTCGGCAGACAGGTGTGACAAATAAAACCAGCCCCGACAGCTTCACTTTGTAAGAAAAATATAAACCAATGGTAAAGTCTTTCCTCCTTCTAATCCTTTTATTTATCGCCTCCCTTGCGATTGCCCAAAAAAGTACTGCCTGGTATAACCATACTCTATTCGATGTGAAGAGCTTGGAAAGTAGTGTAGCTTTTTACACCAAAGTCTTTCAGGCAGACACTATACCGTATCCCTTTCCTCCAAGCTCTCAACACATTGTAAAATGGTTGAGAGTTGGAGAGGGTATTGAACTCCATTTATCACAGTGGCTCAACGACACCACTAAAATTATAAATGAAATACCCTCAGTACCAGGACATGTAGGTTTTGTACACCTGGGTTTTATGGTAAATTCTATGGATGCTTTTCTGAAGAGGCTTATGGAAATGAGCAGCGATTATAAATCAGGCAAATACAAGCGCCCGATTATTGAAAGAATGCCCTACGGTGCAAAAACTATAGAGATTAAAGACCCTGATGGAAACGAAATACATGTTATTGAAGCAATGCCTGCAAACAATAGAACGAACCGCTAACAAAAGGTTTTGTGCAATTGGGGCTCGACGTTGAAACAATCATCGGCAGTGCATATCCAGGCTTCATATTCGGTGGACGTAATTCTGCCGGGCAGCAGTTCTAAACTTCGGCTTTTAGTTATAAATTTAGCCTCAGTACCCGGCGGACAGTTGGTCAATTCCCCACCTGCACAAAGCCTCGGCAACTAGCAGTTTTTTGGCCGATCAATCTGCAAACTTTAACTGACAAAAAAAATCTTTGAAATTTCTGTCCAATTTTGAAAGTGCCGATCGTCATAAGTTGTAACAAATATTTTAAACAACTTAAAAAGTAAAACAATGGAAAAATTTATGTTTTTATTCAGGGGCGGTGACACTCACATTCACAATGCTAAAGATTCCAAAGAAACTATGGAATACATTCAATCCTGGACAACCTGGATGCAAGGTCTTGGTGAGAAAGGAATACTTGCAGGGGGAGATCCTCTTCAAACCACCGGCAAACAGGTAAACGGAAAATTTAAAGTAGTGACTGATGGACCCTTAATAGATGCCAAGGAAATGGTTGGTGGTTACCTGCTCGTTAACGCAAAAGACATTGAAGAGGCTGTAGAGATTTCAATGGGGTGTCCTATATTTGAAGAGGATGGAAAAGTTGAAGTTCGCCCAATTCAAAAACAAAATTAATTTTGATAACTAATAAGTAAGAAAATGAAAGAATTTATGATGATTTTCAAAAGCGAAATCAACGAGTCGTTTGGACCTTCTCCTGAACAAATGCAATCAAACATTCAACAATGGATGGATTGGTTTGGTGGTATTGCTGCACAAGGAAGAATTGTAAACGCAAACCGTTTAAGTTTTGAAGGGAAAACGTTGAAGCCTAATAATGTAATTGCCGATGGCCCTTATACAGAAGTAAAAGAAATTATTGGTGGGTATGTAGTGGTAAAAGCTGCTAACATTGATGAAGCTATGAAATTGGCGGAAGGTTGTCCAATTCTTAACCACGGAGGACTTGTTGAAGTAAGAAGTATAATAGCAATGAACAGTTAATTTGAACGGGAAAGAATTAATTGCACAACTTTTTAAAACAGAGTACAGAAAAATAATTTCTGTACTCTGTAAGTTGTTTGGTATTGTTCATATTGAAATTGCAGAGGACATTACAAACGATACCTTTTTATTGGCTTCTGAAACCTGGGGATTAAAAGGCATTCCCGAAAACCCAACTGCCTGGCTGTATACTGTTGCTAAAAACAAGACCAAAGACTACTTTAAACGACATAAAACATTTTCTGAAAGAATAGTTGTTGATTTTAAACTGAATCAAAACCAAAGTGAAGAAATTGAAGTTGATTTATCTCATAAAAATATCACTGACAGCCAATTGCAAATGATTTTCGCAATTTGCAATCCAATAATTCCGGCAGAAGCACAAATTGGCTTGGCATTAAGAATTCTTTGTGGTTTTGGAATTGACGAAATTGCAGAGGCATTTTTAACCAATAAAGAAACCATCAACAAACGATTATTTAGAGCCAAAGAAAAATTACGAAAAGAAAATATTAAAATTGAATTGCCCACTGAAAATGTTCTTAATTCAAGACTGGAAACTGTATTGACAACATTGTACCTGCTTTTTAATGAAGGTTATCATTCAAGTACACAGAAAACCCATTTGCGAAAGGAATTGTGTTTGGAAGCAATGCGTTTAAATTATTTTTTGATAGATAATGAAATTACAAACAAACCGATCGTAAACGCTTTGATGGCATTAATGTGCTTTCACTCTTCACGTTTTGAAGCAAGAACAAATCAAATAGGCGAACCAATATTGTATGACCAGCAGGATAGAAAATTATGGAATGAAGAACTCATTGCAAAAGGAAATTTTTATTTAGTACAAAAGTGCTAAAGGAAACGAGATAAGTAAATATCATTTAGAGGCTAACATTGCCTATTGGCATAGTAGCAAAATTGAAAACCCACAAAAATGGGACTTCATTTTACAAGCCTATAATCAACTTTTGCTAATTGAATATTCGCCAATAACTGCACTAAACAGAACTTATGCCTTGGCACAAGTAAAGGGGAAGCAAACTGCTATTACAGAGGCAGAAAAATTAAATCTAACAGACAATCAATTTTACTTTGCCTTGCTTGGTTATTTGCATACAGGCCTTGACAATGTGAAAGCTATTTCGTATTTTGAAGTGGCCCGGCAAAAAGCGAAAACTGACAATGATAAGGCATTATTAAACAAAAAATTAAATGACCTTGGAAAGGAATAAAATAGCTAACAAGAGGTTTTGTGCAAGTGTAGCTTGACGGAATGCAATTCATCAGCAAATCAATATTCCAAATGAATTCTGATACCACACCTGCCCAAAGCCTGTTTCGTTAAGGTAAAAGTTTATTAGACACCCTGCACAAAATGAAGCAACTTAAGAATACATTTACTTGTTTTAAACTGATTCTGATTATAACTGCAATCAGTTTTATTTCTTGTAAGCAAATGAAAGAAAAATCACATGACAGGAAAGCAAATCCAGTAAATACCAAAACATTCAAAGTAAGTGACGAAATACCTATCTGGAAAAAGTCGATTCCAGACGCTGATTTAATTTCGGGTGAAGAAACTATTATTGACGGAATTGCTATAAATGTATCTGATCCAACTATCAGAATATTTTCTCCCATAGAAGAGAATAGTGGTGCAGCAGTAGTTGTATTTCCGGGTGGTGGATATACAAAAGTTGCTCTTGAATTGGAAGGTTCTGAAAACTCATTGGTCTGTTTTATCGCACTTCAAAAGGCAAATGTTCATGCCGAATATCACGTTTATGCCGAAGGAGGTCAGGCCTTTGGTTTGAACAGGACTATACTTGATAATCCAAATTGGAATAAACTTCCCGTTGCCGATTGGGAAAGTTTGGTTGAGAGGTGGTTAAAAACTATAAAAATGACTCCTGATTAATAGATTAAGAAATCCTTAACCATTTCAGTAGAAAAAAGTAAGGAAATTTTTATTATTCTGATTATTTTGTTGAGTATTTATTGGGTGTGGGGGAAATTGACAATTTAACAATACGAAATTAAACCGCATAATGACATGCCAGCTTTAAAAATAAATTTCCGGGAAGCACTTCTCTTTTTGTGTATTCTTTTTTCGACTTCCTGTTCTGCAGCAAATACGAAATCTGAAATCATTTTATTTGGCAGTACTCCCGGCGACGAACTTGTCAAAGCTATGCTGACAATTCCTGCTGAAACAAAAGTTGATTTTATACAATGGAATTTAATATTAGATGACAAAAATGCTTTTGTTTTGGATATTAACTTTGGGGAGTCCCAGCCTAATACTTTGGGCTTTAAGGAAAATGGGAAGGAAAAGACTTTTACAGGAACTTTTTCAGTTTCGGAAAGCAGTAATTTCAGAACTGTTTATCATCTAAAAAGTGTTGACTTTTTTACAGAAATCCTGATAGCAAAACTAAATGCAAATGTATTTCACCTGCTCACATCTCAAAACCAATTGTTGGTAGGAAATGGAGGATGGAGCTATACTTTAAATAGAAGTGTTCCCGTTCCTAATGACGAAATCTCTATTTCATCAAAGAATACCGGGGATAAATCCAATCAACTAGTATTTGAAGGTAGAACGCCTTGTCGGGAAATTGCCAGTGAACATCCTGAAATGAAGGCAACATCATCTTGTTTTAAGATTAAATGGAGGCTGACCCTGAATAGAGATTCGATAACTTATCAACCAACAACCTGCACCATCCGGAATATTGTGAATAATCAACCTCGTGATATTTCAGGAAGGTGGGAGATTGTTTTGGGGACAGCAACAAATCCCAATGCAATAATTTATAAGATTAAAGCAGATAACCTGTCAGGGCCGATTTTATTGTTTGCAGGTGATGAGCATGTTTTGTTTTTTCTCGACAGGAATAATAAACCGATGATTGGAAATAGAGACTTCAGTTTTACGATGAACAGGAAAAGTCATTAATGAAATCACCTGAAGAAAACCGTAAGCGATTGATTTATATCAGGTCCCCATTTTTCAACCATTTTTCTGCTTTCACAATGAAAAGAAGAAACATTATTGCAACAGGCCTTAATGGAAGTTTAGCAGCCGGCAATAAAGGAACTGTTACCGTTATGGTTGCAGATGAATGATCAGAGATTGAAGAAGGCAGATGGCACTTAAGACTCAAGCCCTTGTTCGTGGAGAAATGAACCAGGTCTTTTGCAGGGAATGATGATTAACCGGCAGGTGGTGATAGTAGGGTAGTTAAGCAATGATTCCTTATTCATAAATGCGCAAATCAGTCAACTCCTCAACCCGTCAACTTTTCAACCCGTAAACCAGTCAACTCCTCAACCCGTCAACTTTTCAACCCATCAACCAACCCTCACTACCTGTCAAACCACTTCTTAAACTCCGGCGCCTTGGCCCTTCCTACACTCGTTTCCATTTTCAGCGGATCTTTCAGCGTAACGGTAAGTGTTGCATTGTCAAGGGGTTTAACTGCTTTGATGGCATTGATGTGAATAATGGTTTGCCGGTTGGCACGGTAAAAAAGGCGTGGGTCTAAAAGGGTTTCCACTTCTTCAAGTGTTGTAAAATCCAGGATGAATTTTTCGCCGCTGAAGGTAACGAGGTAGTTCAGGTTTTCGCGAACAAATGCGGCGATATCGGTTGTGTCAACCGGTATCCATTGACGACGCGACTGAACAATAAATTTTTCTTTGTACCGGGGTGTATGCTGCCTGCCCGAAAGCACCTGAAGCAGCGCCTGCATATCCTGCGGATAGGGCGATTTACTTTCCACGATGGTACGGCATTTGTCAATAGCCCGTTTCAACTCATTGGTATCCACGGGCTTTAACAGGTAATCGGTGCCGTTTACCTTAAAAGCCTGTATGGCATATTCATCGTAGGCAGTACAAAAAATAACCGGGCAGGTGATCCGGTGTAATTTAAACAACTCGAAGCTTACCCCGTCGCCCAGTTGAATATCCATAAAAAAGAGGTCAGGCTGCGGGTTGCTCCCAAGCCATTCGCTCGCTGCTTCCAGGCTGTCGAGGTGTTCAATGATCTCAACATCCTGCGCTATGCCCGCTATTTTGTGCCTGAGCTCCCTTGCTATCAGGCTTTCGTCTTCAAGGATAACAGCTTTCATGTTCTTTATTTTTTTGGCATTTATATCATCGGAATTTTTACCCAAAAATATTTTTCATCTTCCCCAATCAGCATCGGCCTGTGCGAAAGATACCGGTACAATTCCTGCATGCTTTTTAATCCCTGCTGATTACTTGTTTCAACAAAGTTTTTGCGTTGCATCCCGTTGCGAACCACCAGGTAATCATCTTCGGCATAAATATCAATAATTAACGGCTTGCTCTTGCTGATGGTATTGTGCTTCAAAGCGTTTTCCACCAGGTTTTGAAGGGTTACCGGCGCAATACCCCTTTGCATATTTTCCTCATCTACACTGATATTTACCACCAACCCGCTTTCAAACCTTGTTTTCTGCAGTTCAATAAAGTTTGATACAAAAGCTAGCTCATCCTGGATGGATACGGTTTCACTATCCCTGTTTTTCAGGATATAGCGGTAAATTTTACTCATCCTTTCCAAAAAATCGCCCGCCATTGCCTGATCTATCCTGATAAGGCTGTTGAGCGAGGTGAGGGAGTTGAAGAGAAAATGCGGGTTGAGTTGTTGTTTCAGGTTTTCGTACATCACCAGGGCTTTTTCCTTTTCCAGCGCCTGTGTTCTCGATTGCAGGGCAAATACCTCTTCCTGTTGCGAAAGCCGCTGCCGGTATATCCGGTAAAGTATGCCTGCTGCCATTATTGCAATAAGGAGCCAGAACCAGGTGGTTTTGTAAAAAACAACACCAATCTTTACCCGGAGCATTTCATGGGTCTGATTCCACGACCCATTTACCGAAGAGGCTTTATATTCGAAACTGTAAAGGCCACCGGGTAAATTGGAATAGCCGGCATATGGATCCCTGGTAAAATGCCACTCCTTTTCAAAACCTTTGAGCCGGTAGGCAAACCAGGCACCGTCGGGTTTATTGTAATCAGGGGCTTCAAGGTGAAAGCTGATTGAGTTTTCATGATGTTTAAGCCGGATCAGGGTATCTCTTTTTTCATAAAAGGGAAGGGGGTGGATGATCCTGTTGATGAGGATGCCTGTAATATATACCGGAATACAGGAGCCGGCCGGGCGATAATCCAGCGGGTTGAACCGGATATAGCCGTTGAAAGTAGGCATAATGAAATGACCATTTTTGGCGATGTAACCAACCTGTTCATTAAAGGCAAGGTGGGGCAAGCCATCATTTTTATCGAATGCGGTGAAATTTTTCCTGCTGCTGTCCAGCATCATTAACCCTCTTGAAGAGCCTATCCATAAGCGGTTCAGCGAATCTACAGCAAGGGTAGAAACTGTATTGCTCAGCAGGCCCTCGGTTTGGGTATAGTTGGTAACTTTTTTGGTGATGGGATCCACACAACTTAAACCCGTAAAAGTGCTGAGCCAGATTTTACCATTCCGGTCTTCCTTTATATCGCAAACATAGCTTCCGGCAATAGCGGGCAGGCTGTCGGGGATGTCAATCCAGCGGCTGATACTTTGGTCAGCAGGGTTGTACATGGCAAGTCCGGAACCGTTCAGACCCATCCAGTAGCGCCCTTTGCTGTCTTCGAGAAAGGACCTGAATCCAAACCCAACCAGTTTTTGTAATTGGGGATGTGATGCAATGCTGAAACATTTATCCTTCGTTTTGTTATAATAGTACAGGCCATTGTTATCGCGGCTGCAAAACCAGATGTTTCCTGAACGGTCCTTAAACGCGCCAAAGTAAAATCCCAATCCCAGGCTGTCTGCCGGCCCGAGAAATTCCATTTTTTTGGTTTTGTTGTCATACCGGTTGATCCCTCTTCCTGTAGCAATCCAAACCCTTCCACGGTGATCGGTTGCCATGCCGCGTACGGAGTTATAGTGTATTTTGTCCGGTTGTCCTGTTCTGTTATTCCACTCCGCCAACTGGTTAAAATTGCTGTCAATTAGCGAAACACCATCTGTTGTACCGAGCCAGAAATTGCCCTCATTATCTTCGGTAATTACCCGGGCTACCTGCCTGTTTCTTTCGTAGGTATTGGTGGCAAACGGCGGAATAATACTGAACAGGGAATGAATAGGGTTACAGATGTTAAGGCCATTGTCGCCACCTGCCCAGATCAATCCGGTTCTGTCTGCATATAAACACCTGATTAAATTACCGTTTAATGTCCAAGGCTGAAAGGGGTTGAACCTGTAATTGTTATACCGTCCGTTCGACGGATCAAACCTCATCAACCCATCAATAGAAGTGGAAATCCAGATATTTCCATCCCCGGGATGGGCTATAATATCGGTTGTGGCAAAATCGCTTCCACCAATATTTTTTTTAAGGGGGGTTAATTTTTGGGAAGCCAAACTAAATCTGAACAGTTGATTGTTACGCCTCGTTACCATCCATACATCGCCGGCTTTGTCAATTGTTATTACCATTCGGCCTGCTACTGAATCCGGCAGGGCATACCGGTTTACTTTTTTTTGCCCATGGTGATATAAAAAAAGGCCGTTTTTATTGGTGAAAATCAGGCTATCCCCTTTTTGGGCCATACCGAATGGTCTAACGGAGGCTGCTGAGTCTTTCAGGATTTGATTAATTGGGATTTTTTCCTTTTTTTCCGGATTAAAAGCAATCCAGTCATTATTTGTAATAACGATCATTAAGGAACGGGAGAGAATAAAAGTACTAAACACCCAATGATTGTCAAAGGCAGGAACTGTTACGAGTTTACGCAGCCGGTAATCAAATTTTGCAAGACAATTTTCAAAACCAAAATACAGGTTGCCGGAGGGGTCTGCGGTAATTGACCGGCAAATGCTTTTGGGCATGATGCTTTTTCCGGAATAGACCCTGTCAAAAAAGGTTACTTCCTTTCCGTTATAGCAATTAATTCCACCCAGCGTACTTGCCCAGATATAGCCATAATGATCCTGCGCAATTGCCTCAACGCCACCATCATTCAGCCCTTCCTCAACTCCAACTTTGTTGAAGTAAACCGTGGGCTGCCCTTTTACCTTTATTAAAAGGCAAAAAAACAGGCAAATAAATAAAAGGGTACCTGAACGCATAGAAGGGAAAGGTACAGGAAGAGGTAATTTAGGCCAAAAGTCCTGTGCTTTAAACGCCTGGAATTTGAATGAATGGTAGTAAATTTACAATGAACAGTATCGGTCATTTGCGGGCACATCCTTAAAATTGGATTAGGAACGGTTTAAATCAAATAATCTACTGTTCAATTAAAAGAGTTTGGATAGTAGCCCGGATGCTTCCATTTTTGTATCCTTAACAGAGGAGGATGATATGGTTACACCGCAACAAATCAGGTTGGTAAAGGGCAGTTGGCGCCGTTTACAGGGCATTCAGCCAGAAACCATAGCAGGGCTGTTTTATGCCCGGTTATTTGCAAGCCACCCGGCACTGCGTAAAATGTTTCCGGTGGATATGGAGGCACAGTACCGCAAACTGATGGATATGCTGCATACCATTGTGATGCGGCTCGATCACCTCGACCAATTAACTGCCGAAATTGCCGCCATGGCTGCAAGGCACGAGGGATACGGCGTAAAGCCTGTACATTACCTGTACGTTGGCGACGCCCTGCTATGGACACTTGAAAAGGGGCTGGGCAAAGATTGGACAGAGGAGGTGGCCCTTGCCTGGCAGGAAAGCTATGCCACCCTTACAGCAAGTATGCTTGAAGAGGCTTAATATTATACCCCTGATAATCCGGGGCAGGTTCAGGTTGTGGCAATTAGCTTGTTATATAACAGGGTGCTGTACACGGCCAATAGGTGGCTTCCTGTGTAATCGCCTGAAACGGGGAAGTTCAGTTGCCGGTATTAAATGATGGATTTTCTTTATGTAGAGGCAATTCCTGAAAGCAGTAAGGTTTGCCTTTTTTTATTTTGATTTTTTTGAATAAATCAGCAAGAATTGCGTGCCGGTTAAATTTATTTTTCCAATCTTTAAAGAAATTTGCCATTAGCATGCAAAAGTTCATTTTAAACAATACCCCGGAAAAATACAGGGTGAAGAGCATATTATTAACCTTTTTGCTGCTGCTGCTGATTTTTGAAGCCGGGGCGCAATCTTCCGGCGAAATATCCTATTACTACAAAGGGGAAAAAATCTATCTCCCTGTGTCTTATGACCGGGTGCTTGTGGAAGTAAAGCAGGGCCGTTCGGTTAATCTTATCAGGAAATCAATTGCCAGGCTTATGGTGGTGGCAGAAGATTCAATTGAACCAACAGGCTTACCTAACCAGGTAATTATGAAGCTGGGTAATAATGCCCAAAAACTTAAAGCGAAAGAATCGTTATCAAAACTGGATGCTTTGCCCGAAATTTTATTTTCCCGTCCTTTCTTTAAATCCTCATCGGGCAAATACAACAGCTATGGAAAGGAGTTCATAGTAAAACTGAAAGCAGGTACGCCATTTTCGCAGGTTCAAAAACTGATGGATGCAACCGGTTGCAGGTTGGTAAGAAATTATCCGTTCCAGGCAGATATTTTTATTATTGCGGCCGGAGTAAAGGCCGGTTATGACGGAATGGCCATGGCAAGTTATTTTTATGAAACCGGCTATTTTGAATACGCAGAACCTGAAATGTATGTTTCAGATGCATTGGAAACTGCCCCCAATGACCCATCATACAACAAACAGTGGGCACATAAAAACACCGGCTCACCGGCACAGTTTAACGGAACGCCCGGCGTGGATATGAAAATTCAGGAAGCCTGGGCTTTTACCATGGGTAGTTCATCCATAAAAATCGGCATAATTGATGATGGTGTGGATTTAACCCATCCTGACCTGCAGGCGAATATTTTGCAGGGTTTTAATGGTGCCACCCTAACCGCTAACCCTGGTGATGGCGCCCCTCTTACCAGCATAAATGCCCACGGAACCAACTGTGCCGGAATTATTGCCGCTATTGCCAATAATGGAATTGGGCTTGCCGGCGTGGCCCCTGGTTGCAAAATAATACCGGCAGTTATTTTTAATGGTAGTAATTACCTGGGCAATGTTGCCGCAGCCGCCTGTTTTGATTATGTAAGGTTGCAGGGTGCTGATGTGATTTCCAATTCATGGGGAGGCGGATCGCCAAGCAACATGATGGATGATGCCATCAGCCGGGCTGTAACCCTTGGCCGGGACGGAAAAGGCTGCCTTGTTTTTGCATCAAGCGGCAATGATAATGCTGAAGTACATTTTCCTGCCGCCTACCCGCAGGTGATAGCGGTGGGTGGTATTAGTATGTGCAATGAGCGAAAATCACCTGTATCGTGCGACGGCGAAACAAGGTGGGGTGCCAACTATGGCCCGGGACTCGATGTGGTGGCGCCTTCAGTTAAAATTTTTTCTACCGATATACAGGGAACCGGTGGGTATAATACGAATGCTGGCACAGGGGGCAATTATTATCCAAGGTTCGGCGGCACATCCTCCTCATGCCCGAATGCTGCAGGGGTGATGGCCTTAATATTATCCTACAGGCCCGGCCTTACTGCTGCTGAGGCCAAAAGGATCCTTTATTTAAGTTGCAATAAAATGCCCCTGTACACCTATGGTGCCGATCCTGCATTTCCCGATCAGCAATATGGTTCCTGGAATAATGAAACCGGATATGGCAGTGTAAATGCACATGCTGCTCTTCAGCTGCTGGCAGGTTGCAATACTACCGGGTTGCCGGCACCCACCGTTATTGATGGGCCGGCCGGGGCTTGCCGAAACAGTATAAACCAGGTTTTCTCGGTAGCGCCTGTTGAAGGGGCAACATCCTATCTCTGGACGCTGCCAACCGGGGCCACCGGCAGTTCATCCACCAATAGTATTTCGGTTAATTTTGATGGTTCTTATTTAACAGGAAATATTTGTGTTTCAGCATTAAATGACTGCGTTCAATCCTCCGCATATTGTCGGCAGGTTATTTACCTCCCTGGTAAACTTTCAATACCTGCCGGTATTACAGGGCCTGTTTCGGCGGTTTGTGCAGGATCAACACAAACCTGGTCCTGCTCGGTTGTTTCAGGGGCTACCACTTATTTGTGGACGGTTCCCCCGGATGCCATCATCAACAGTGGACAGGGAACCAATACCATTTTGGTTACGTTGCCGCCAAACTTTGCAAGTGGAAAAGTTACAGTGGCAGCGGTCAATGCCTGCACAACAAGCACTGCAAGGAGTTTGACCATTGCAGCCAAACCAGTAATGCCGTCTGCTATTACAGGTCCTGCAGCTATTTGTCCGTTGGAAACAGGGCTGGTTTACAGCGTTATTGCTTTGCCGGGTTTAACCTATAACTGGGTGGTGCCTAACGGGGCTGCTATCACAAGCGGGCAGGGTACTGCGTCCATTACAGTAAATTGGGGAAGTATTGCAGGTTCTGTTAAAGTATCAGCTGAAAACATATGCGGTGCATCTGCATTCAGGAGTTTAATGGTGGGTTTTACCAGTTGTGTACCACTGATTACTTCGGCAAATACACCCCGCTAAGATTTGGAAAAGCAAGGTTGCTTAAAAGTCAGAATACGGCGCCGGTCGGGTAAGAATAATTTCGGCTTTTGAAACATTGTGCTGGTAAAGAGGATTACCCGATAAGGTTTTCCATTCAGGATCATTTCTGAAAACATCCCAGTGGGCGTTACGGTCGGCCATGCTGTTGAAGCTGGTCATGTACACCAGGTTGGGCATTTTGGCACCTGCCACCACATCACCATAAAAAATGGCGTTGAAACCAAGCTTGTTAAACAAAGCAACCTCGCCTCCTTCGTTAAACATCTGCACCTTGTTTCTGTACAGGTTATCAGTGGCGCTTTCGTAGCTCCGTAATTCATATATACGTTCGGCAAGGGGGGCGGTAAGTGCTGGCAAGTTCATTTTCGGGGCCATGGAAAAAGCTTTTACCAGGCTGATTTCTTTTCGTTTAAATGCAGGGGAATCAAAGGCCGCGCCAAGAAAGGCTGACCCATTGGCCTTATAATCCTGGTTGGTTTGCAACTTTTCTGCAATTTGCAAAACCTGTTTCCAGCTGCTAAAAGCAATCAGTACATAAACCATTTTGCTGGCAGCCGTATCGTTGGCTATGGGTTTAAACACACCAATTTGCTTCAGGCCATATCCGTGCAGCGCAGGCAAATACGCTTTTTCCAGGTATTGGTCAATCAAAGCCTCCTGCTGTGGGGTAACAAAATAATAGGTTTCAAGCTGGTAATATCCAGGTTTTGGTTTGCCTGATGCAAACAGGTTGATGGCGCAAAGCAGGCAAAGCGAAAAAAATATCTTGATAGCTGGCAATCTCATAAAAATCGTTTGATGGCCGAAGCTAACGGAAGGATATGGAATTACAGGAAAATTTTACCGGCACCCTAAACTTTGTCAGCAATATTTACCGGGGTTGAAACCGGATATCTTTCATTTTCCTGCGCGGACCGTCTTGTCCGGTTAATTGGCAAAAACCAGGTGGCCGGTGAAATAGGTGTTGATGGAGTTAACCAATTTGCCGGTAGCATCATCGTCATTTCGTTGGTAAATCAGGATGCTTACCAAATCGCCGGTTTGTAATGTGGCATCGGTTGATCCGTATAAACCTACCTCATACCCAAGATTGGCATTACAGCATTCGGTGGTAATATAAAGTATGGTAAACACATTGCCGCCCCTGTTCACCTGCATATGTGCATATACCACTTCAAAATCGTCGTAGGTATCATCAAGTTTCATATTAATGCCCAGATCGAAATGATACAAACCACTCACCGGCACTTCAAAACTGCTCATTTCTGCAGAAGGACTGCCGCTTGTGGTGGGTGTAAAATTGCTGCCATAATCGTATAGTTCAGATCCAAAATGCATTTTTCGAGAGGAGTTTGCCGTTGGAACGCCAATAAAGCTGGAATAGATTCCGTAAGCCTTAAAACCCACGGCATTCTGTTTCCAGACAGCATTGCCGATACCATCGGTACTGGTGAGCACGGCCCCTGCAACGGGGTTGGTATTGCCACCGCCTAATCTCAGGTTTCCTGAAACCAGCAAGCCATATCCGCTGGTACTCTGTCCCCGAAGTGCAGTACCAAATCCGGAGCTTGATCCAAAAATGCCTGTACCATTGGCAGAATTACCCTGGATACCCACTGCGCTGGATGAATTGGCTACACCAAGTACACCATACCCGGTGGTAGCGCTGTTGTTAATACCATAAACCCCTGCTTCTGTTATTGAGCTGGAGTTGGTTCTGCCCAATACCCCAGATCCTGTGTTGCTTGTGGCTTCAATGGCGTTTCCGACCCCGGGATGGGTAGCCTTGATGACAGGGTTGGTATTATTTCCAAGAAGGACCGAAGCTTTGATGGCTGAATTACTCGTACTGATTGCTTCTACACCGTATCCTCCTGTCGATTTCCCCTGAACACCGGTTGCAAGGTCGGCGTTGCCGTAAACGGCTATTGCATTGGGCTTTTCTGCATAACCATATATTGCATAGCCATAAGTGCCGGAGGCAAAACCGGATACCCCATACCCAAAATCGTTGCTTGTTGAACCCGATATTGCGGCTCCAAAACCTGAATTGGAAATGGAGAATACATTGGTATTCAAATCTACTGACGCTGTATAGGGAAGGGCGAATGCACCACCCCCTCCTTCCGAAAGGTTTTCCCAGGCTGAGCCATTGTAATGAAAAAGACTGTTTACCTGTGTATCGTACACCAGTAAACCTTTGGCCGGGCTTGCTATGGCATTGCGCTGTGCGGTGGTCATGCGCGGGGCAAGCAGGCCTTTGGTAGTGCTGCTTACATCAAGCTGTGCACTTGCATGCGGGGTTTGGGTGCCAATGCCTACATTTTGGGCATGGGATTGATTAATAATTACTAAAGCCGGAAAAATGATAAGAAGCTTTTTCATCTGATTGGTGATAATGTACCATAAAAATGAAAAGCTTTCGGAAGACAGGAAAATATACCCCGCTCAAATGCCGAATGTGGTTGCTGAACTGTAGGAAAATAAGAATGGAGGGGGTAAAATGAATAACCTGAATATTGATTTTTACAATACCAGCAAACCCATTTTGTACAGCGTATTCACCGGCTTGTTATCCCAGAAAAGCGGAAAGTCTTCAAGGCCCTCCTGTTCATAGCTCTCGCGAACATCCTGCAGGGTGTACATCTTATTGCTGAATACAGAAAGCTTTTCCAGTATGCCTGCAAGCCACTTCCCCTCATTTTGCCCCACCTTAATGTTCAGCGTTGTTTTTTTGCTTTGAAAGGTAAGTGAAGCCATTTCCCAACTATTGCCTTTTTTGGTTTTCGTGAAATATTCAATGGCAGGAGGGTTGCCAATCCATACCACTTTAGCGGTTGGTTTGGCAGCGGAATATTCGGTTTCCATCAATGCCTTTTCAATATAATCCGGCGCAACAACCGTAACCGGCACCTTCATATCAAACCACTTGTTCAGCGGATCGTCCATCCTTAATCCGTTCATGAAATTGAGCAGCGATTTTTTCAGACCGAAGCTGAAGGTCTCATGGTCGGCCCCGGTTGGGTCTTCATGTATTACATCATTATCGGCAAAAGTGGGTTTGGTGGGAATGATGCTTTTTACGCCGAACTTTTTCGGGTTCAGGCCAACGGGGCTATGGGCCGTCATGGCAAACTGATGCCAGAAACCCGATTGCAAAATCCCTGCTTTGAACATCTGCCGCACCATTTCGAGCGAGTCAATGGTTTCCTGCGCGGTTTGGGTAGGAAAACCATACATCAGGTAAGCATGCACCATAATGCCGGCTTCGGTAAAATGCTTGTTTACCCTTGCCACCTGCGCCACGGTTATACCTTTCTGTATCAGTTCCAGCAGCCGGTCGCTTGCCACTTCAAGCCCGCCGCTTACGGCAATGCAGCCGGCTGCTTTCAGCAGCAGGCAGAGGTCGCGGGTAAAGCTTTTTTCAAACCGGATATTGTTCCACCAAACCACGGTTAGCCTTCTGCGCAAAATTTCCAGGGCAAGGGCCCTCATCAGCGCGGGCGGGGCGGCCTCGTCTACAAAATGAAATCCGTTTTCACCTGTTTGGGCAATCATTTGCTCCATGCGGTCGCAAAGCAGGGATGCCGCAACGGGTTCATAAAGCTTAATATAATCGAGGCTTATATCGCAAAAAGTGCATTTACCCCAATAACAGCCATGCGCCATGGTCAGCTTATTCCAGCGCCCGTCGCTCCACATGCGGTGCATGGGGTTTACCACTTCAATGGCGTTAATGTATTGGTCGAGCAGCAGGTCGCTGTAATCGGGGGTTCCTATGTCGCCCTGTTTGTAGTCTTTACAGGTGGCGGAGTTGATGTATTCGCCCCCCCAACCCTCCTCAAGTGGGGAGTTTGCCCCCCTTGAGGGGGGTTGGGGGGTAAACGTCCTCTTTAGCTCCTCTACTCCTATTTCCCCATTTATCAATTTCACCAGATTCTCCAGCGGCGCTTCGCCGTCATCAAGCGTAATAAAATCAAAGAATTCAAACACGCGGGCATCGCTCAGGCTCCGTAGTTCGGTATTAGGAAAACCGCCGCCCATGGCCACATTTATGTGGGGGTGGTTTGCTTTTATCCATTGGGCGCAACGAAATGCGCTGTACAGGTTGCCCGGAAAAGGAACGGATAACCCCACAAGTTTGGGCGCTGTTTTTTCGATCAGTGCATTTAACTTTTCAATCAACAGTTCATCAATAAAGGTATAAGGCTGATGCAGGGCCGCATACAATTCATCAAATCTGTTGGCCGATCGCCCAAGCCGTTCCGCATACCGGCTGAAACCAAAATGACCATCCACGCATTCCTTGATCAGGTCGCTAAGGTCTTCGAGGTACATGGTGGCGAGGTGTTTGGCCTTATCCTGCGTACCCATGGTGCCAAATGCCCACTCAAGGTTTTCGGTATGTTCAAACCTGGCCGCTTCGGGCAGGTAATTGCGGTTGCAGATAAGGTGTGCAAGTGTAGGGTTTTTGCCCTGCAAAAAGCGGATCACCGGTTCAATGGTATCGAGGTAATCCTGCCGCAGGGTATAGATGCGGCGGGTGTTTTCCGTCATTTCCGGGTTTTGGGCATCAACCTTTTCAAACAAAGCCGTTAATCCTTTTTTGGAAAAAAGCGCTATCGTTACCTCAATACCCAAATCCGCCTGAAATGCAGAAATTCCCTTTGTATTCAGAAATCCTTTCAGGTATGCCGTTGCCGGGTATGGCGTATTCAGTTGCGTAAACGGGGGTGTTATCAGTAAAACAGTGGCGCCCAAAACGGAATGGTTTAGCTGCAAAACTATTTGTTATGGGGGAAATGGGCGTGTGGGAGTTTTTTTGTGGATGGGAAAACCTTTTGTTGCCTGTTAATTAATTTTACATTTGAACGCTGGAAAAGAGGATATTAAATTTTGCCTGAAAAGTGTTTTAAATCTCAATTGTCTAATCCAGTTTTGTAAACAGAAAAATAATATGACCACTATGCCAGCAAAAAGCTTCCTGTCAGATGCGCTTCGCACCCAGTTGCTCGCTACGCTCCGGTTACGCTTTGAGCAAAATCCACACCGCCATAAAGGGCTTGCATGGGCTGATGTGCAGGCAAGGCTTGAAGCCAATCCCGGCAAACTGTTGTCTCTCCATCAAATGGAAGAAACAGGCGGTGAACCCGATGTGACAGGGTTTGATAAAGCCTCGGGTGAATATGTTTTCTTTGATTGCGCAGCAGAAAGCCCCAAAGGCCGCAGGAGTTATTGTTACGACGGCGAAGCACTTGCAGCAAGAAAGGAAAACAAACCGCAGGGCAGCGCAATGGAAATGGCAGCCACAATGGGCATCGGGGTTTTGAACGAGGCTGAGTACCGTGCATTGCAGCAACTTGGGCCGGTTGATACCAAAACATCAAGCTGGCTTAAAACACCGCCTGACATTCGCAAACTCGGAGGCGCCATTTTTGGGGATTACCGTTACGGTACTGTCTTTGTATATCACAATGGAGCCGAATCGTACTATGCGGCAAGGGGTTTTCGGGGTGTGTTAAGGGTATAAATTTTTTGGCGGGCGGCAAGTAAATTGAGCCGGAAAATGGATTTTGCCGGAGAGAACTGCGATTAGTTTTCCGGTTCCTCCGGTAGTTTTTCTTTTTCCTTTGTTGAAACAAAGGCACTGCCGATACTATGCACCAGCCCTGATAATCCTCCTGTCATTTTATTGGTTTCATCGTCAAGCGAATCATCATCCAGTAATTTCCCCAGTTGAATTTCAGCCGGCAAATAGGTCAGAATATCATTTTTTTCGTTTTTAAAGAAGTCTTTTATATCCTCCGCTACGGCATTTTCTGGCAGCTGTTCTTTTACAATCTTAACCACCTCTTTGGCAATGGCCTGCAAGTGCAATAAGGTATATTCGCTTGATTGACCTGAATAGTCGCTGATATGCCCGATGGCTTCCTGTTGTTTTTGTCCAAAAATGGTTTTCAACCAGTTCTTTTGTTGATGGTTATTTAAAACCGTCAATGCCCCTTCATCTGATTCTACATAATTACAAAAAGAGGCAAGAATGGAGGGTATTGCTGCCTGACCGAAGGATTGGTCTGTAGGTTCGTTCTCCATTTTGGGTACCTGTTGTGTATTCGGGTCTATTTTTTTCAGGGGAGGATATTGTAAATTTTCCTGAATGTGGATAATAGCTGAACTAGACATAAGTAATGGTTAGGGTGTGCTTGTTATTAATATAAATTTCAGTAAACAATATATTATTTATTTTTCTTTAATTCCAACTAAAGTATTCAACAGAAATGGTACCTAATGCATTCAAAAAATCGCGAAGGTACTTGTTGAACTCTTCGGGGTGTCCAAGATTTGATACGTGCCCTGCATGATCAATAACCTTGAGAATAGATCCCTTAATATTTTCATGCATAAATTCTGACTGGGCAAGGGGGGTTACCTCATCCTCTCTTCCACAGATAACCAGGGTTGGTATGCTTATTTTATCCAAAACAGCGCATGTTTCAGAACGGCCGGCAAGGGCTGTCAATCCCTGGCATATAATATTCGGGGAGTTTGCAAAAACAATCGTTTTCAGTTGATTAACCAATGCTTTTTTGGTTTTCAGGGATTCTTTATGGAAAACCTTTTTTATGAAACCTTCATTAAATCCTGTTACACCGTTCGCTTTAATTTCATCAATAGCTAAAAAACGTTTTTCTTTCACCTCAGCAGTATCGGCAATACATTGTGTATCGCACAAAATCAATGCTACAAACCTTTCCGGAAATCTTTCCATTGCATTTAATGCGGTGAATCCACCCATAGATAATCCGCAGATAACCGCCTTATCAATGGATAAATTATCCATAAACTTTACCAGGTCGTCGGCAAACAGATCTATGCTCAGCGTGGTTTTTTCATCAGTTGATTTTCCAAAGCCCCTGATATCGCAGGCAATCAGGCGGTAGCTGGATTTTAAATGATCCAGTTGAAGATGCCACATCGTTTTATCGAATGGGAAACCATGAAGAAAAATAACGGGTATCCTTCCTTCGCCAACGTCATCATAGGACAGGCTGAAGTTATTAACGGTGGTTGTAAGGTTATACCCTTTTGTTTCGGTAGTCATTGAGCGATAGCTGCGGTGTTGTTTCTTGTGAAAATGAATATTTTATACCTCCTGCAAACTTAATCATTGGCAAGTCGGTAACCCTTACACAATTAAGGGCAGGAATTATACATTTCGCATCTGGCGGCCTTCAACCCGGGCCCTTGCTGGTATTGCCATTATAAGGCAAGCGAAAGAATAACCTTGCATGAATACACCGGCTGGCACACTATTTGTTTTTTTTCAGGGCCTCCACCTCTGCTTTTAATTCTTTAATGGCTTCGAGCAGGTAAGGAACCAACCCGTTGTAGTTAACACTTTTAACGCCTTTTTCATCTTCCTTTACCAGTTCGGGCATTACCTTTTCCACTTCCTGTGCAAGCAGGCCTGTTTGTGTGGCAGTGTCGCGCCAATCGTCTTTCCACTGGTAGTGATAGCCCGAAAGTTGCTGCAACCTGTCCAATGGATTTTCAATTGCTGTGATATTCTTTTTCAGCCTTTCGTCACTGTTTTGGGTTAACGTGCCGTATAGCGTTGCATTTCCATTTCCATTCAGCGAAAGAATGTTCCACCCTCCCTGGTTATTATGGAAATAAAAGAAGTTCATAATGGCAGCCGGTGTAGTGGTATTGCTGGTGATGGATGCAATATCCCAGTAAGAGTTGGTGTGAACGGTATTGGCCATGCGCATCCTTACATAGTCTGCTGTATTTACCCTTGCGCGTAGTTGGGGGTAACCTGCGCTTGCCCCACTTTGAATATCGAGCGCAGAATGGGGGTTTGAGTTTCCAATTCCCACATTACCCAGTCCCGAAAGCGTCATTACATCCCTGATTCCGCCATAATGAAAGGTAAATCGGGCAGATGCGGATTCGCCATTGCCCGGGTAACCATAAAGGTCCCAATACCGGTCAGTATCAAATTTGTTTTTAAAAGTAAGCCGGGCGCCATCGTTGCTGCTGCCGGTTTCTTCCATGAGCAATTGTCCGAAAGCCTGTGAACCGTCGCGGCTGATGTGCATCGCGCTGAGTGGCTGTGAGGTACCAATGCCTGTGTTCCCATTCTTTAAAACGGTCATTGCATTGCGTCTGTCGGCATTGGACGAGCCGTTGCCAATCATAAAAAGGGCATCATTATCCATCCATTGACTTGAACTGCCATTCAGCGAATCATTAAAGCGGCCTATAACAAAAGACGCGTAGGAATTGGTTACATTTAATGTACCCAAAGCTGCGGAGGCAATACCACCTGCCCTGTTTGATTTTCCTCCTGCCAGGCTATACCATCCTTTGGCATGATTACCACTGTTCATGGCAAAGCTGGCAGGCGCAGACGCAATATTTAATTCTCCAATGGTTACAGACTCCCTGGCCGTTGACTTGTTTTGCGTTCCAAAGGCGAAAGATGAATTTTCATTGCTTTCCGAAAGGCTTCCTCCTGCAAAGGAAAAGGCTCCGTCTGCAATGCTGGAATTACCTGTGGCTGTACTATAGCTTCCGTTTGCCTTTGAAAAATTGCCAAGTGCGGTGCTGTACACACCGGTTGCCATATTGCTTCCGCCAATTGCAACCGCACCGTTGGCCGATGCAATATTGTTATGGCCCAGGGCAATGGAGCCATTCCCGATATTTTCCGGAGCCCAGTTATAATCTTCCTGTGCAACCGAGCCAGCCCTCAGTGCGCCTTTTCCTTTATGGAAAAACATGAATTTGTCCTCTACGGCTTCATTACTTTGCGGCAAGCCCGTACGGCCAAAAATGAAATTATCGGAACTTATATTGCCCGTGTTATGCACCTGTCCGTTGGTTACGGTAAATACACCGCCTGCAACAGCCCCGCCAATTGATTCCCAGGCCGTACCGTTATAAAACATAAACCCTTTTGCATTGGTGTCGTACACAAGCAGTCCCTGTGCGGGGCTGGCAATCGCATTGCGTTGTACAGTTGTCATGCGGGGCACAAGTATGCCTTTTGAAGTGCTGTTTACCTCCAGCAATGCGCTTGTGTGCGGGGTGGGGGTACCAATGCCAATATTCTGTGCGCCGGCACCAATGGAATACAGAAAGCCTGAGAATAGCAGGAGATGGAGATTCTTTTTCATTTTTTTTGTGTGATTGTTTGCAGGGCGAAGTTGTAACGGCAGGCTGTTTTTACCAAGCCGTTTCAACCCAATGGTATCCGGTTTTAAAGCAATGGTTGCAAAACAGAAATGAACCGTTCTCCTCCCGGGGGAATGTACCCAATGGAAGGTTTGACATTTAAATGGATCATTTCATCATTTGGGCCGGTTTTTTTCGCAGTTGGGTAAATAATTGTTGCGGGCTAAATCCTACTTTCCTATTTTTCCATGGTGGCATAGGTAAGGTCCGGGGTATCAGGAATTTTTTTTAAAATGGAGCAATGAATTTTATGCGGAAGGCCATTATATTATTTCTTATTCTTTTTATTCATTTTACCGGCCTTGGTCAAACAGCTATCAGTTTTCACAAACTTGGTGTTGAAGAAGGTTTGCATGATGGAACCGTGCGTGGTATAGGGCAGGACCGGTACGGGTATATTTGGATTGCAACGGTTGGGGCGCTAAACCGGTTTGATGGTAAAAATGTAGTAAAGTTCACCAATATTCCCGGCGATACAACCTCTCCTTACGGCAGTCAGCCAAGATGCATTCATACCGATAAAAAGGGGCGATTGTGGATTGGGTTCGAATCCGGGCTGATGGAGTATGACCTGGAGAAAGGAATTTTTAAAAGGATTCCGCAGGTGAAGGATTTTTTTGTAGGAAAAATTACCAGTTTAAATGACAGCATACTATTCCTGGCAACCAGGCGGGGTTTGATTAAATACAATACCATTTCGGGCGATACGCTTTATTATGCCAATTCGGGATTGCCCGGACATGCGGCGCTGAAAGGGGCTTCGGTAAATGACCTTGCCCTGAAGAATGACCAGCTGTATATTGCCGGCACCGGTGGACTTGTGGTATTATCGCTGAAAAATGATGAGGCAAAATTAATTCCGGTGGAAGGATTGGGTCATCTCGGCATATTTGCGGTAGGTGTTGATAAACAGGGCAATGTCTGGATGGGAACGCACCAGCAGGTAAAACTGATAAAACTTCACGCGGGGTTTAAAAAACAGGAGAATTTTGACCATTTTCTGACTTCAGACATTTATACCCAGCCTTTGAATATTATGGGATTACTGGTTGACAGCAAAGACCGCAAATGGGTGGTTACAGCCATTGACGGATTACTTGAGTTTGATGAGGAGCGGAATGTTTTTATTAAACACCTGCACAATGATCATATCCCGTCCAGTCCATCCGGAAACAATTTCCGCAGTATTTTCCAGGACGACAGTGGGATAATCTGGCTGGGATGCGATTTTCAGGGTGTCAATTTTTTTGAGCCGGATAAGTTTCTGTTTAAAACCATTCATGCTTTTCCCGACAGGCTTGATGAAAGGGCCCGGGGAGTGGCCCGTGGTGTTACTGAGGATAAACAAGGCAATATCTGGATGGGTAACCACGATGGGGTTTCACGCTTTAATCCCTTAACCAGGCAGTTCACCTTCTGGCGAAATGATGTGGGTAAGCCGCCGGTAATTTATAATAATGTGGTAAGAGCAATGTATTGCGATGAGGAAAACAATATCTGGATAGGTACTGCTTCGGGTGTAAACCGGTACAATCAGCAAACCGGAAGAATGGAGTTTATTCCCGGGGCAGATTTGCCAATTGCCTTTTACAATTCCATAACCGCCGACAGGAGCGGCAATATCTGGTTTTGTAATAATTCCGGTTCTTCCCTTCAATGGTATTCGGTGAAAGAAAAAAAGTATTACGATATAAGCGGGCATCCTGTTCTTAAACAGTATGCGGGTTTATCGCCCACCTCTTATGCAATGGAAGATAGTAAATCAAGGATCTGGTTTTCCATATCGAGGCAGGGAGTGTTGATGTACGATAAAAGAAGTGGTAACGTAAAACGTTATATGGTAAACGATACCGCACGCAGCAGTATTATCGGCAACCAGGTGGTGGATATTAAAGAAGCTAAAGATGGTATGATCTGGATTTCAAGCTTCAATGGTATTTCGGGGATTGATGTGGAAAGGGATACCATTATTTCATTCAGCAGGATGAACGGGTTACCGGGAAACTGGGTAGCATCGCTGATGGTTGACGACCTGAACCGGGTATGGGCCGGGGTAAACGGCGGGCTCACCATGATAAGCGCCGACCGGAAGAATATTACCCGCTTTACCATGAACGATGGATTGCCTTCCATCGGTTTTTCAGAACATGCAGGGGTTCATTTGCGCAACGGGGATTTTGTTTTTCCTTCCTACAACGGTTATATCAGTTTCAACCCGCTGGATTACAAAGAGGAAAGAAAAGGTATAAGGTTTTACCTGGAAAGCTATTCGGTTTTTGAGAAGGTATATTAC
>Ga0116158_10001120_pt1 | contig 24689 bp, 16 predicted proteins | sample AD_UKC052_MetaG_FD_89883 | JGI IMG/M metagenome (GOLD analysis project Ga0116158, IMG submission 89883) | Active sludge microbial communities of municipal wastewater-treating anaerobic digesters from USA - AD_UKC052_MetaG | ecosystem: Engineered > Bioreactor > Anaerobic > Digestate | place: USA... | reverse complement strand
TCATTTTTTGCCCTTCGTCTCCGGGTAGCGGTTGGTATAGACCGCATCCAGATTGATCAGATCGGCCCGGATCAGTTTGATCGGATAGTGGGCCTCGGGGTACATCTGCTCCGGGGTCTCGTTGGTGCCGACCTCGTCGAGATTTGTCAACGCCGTGATCTGTCTGGTCCGGGCTTCGTCCAGCTTTTTTTCATCATCGGGGGTCAGTTCCTTTCCATCGGGTGGTTCCAGCTTGAAGAGGAATGCCAGACAGAGTTTCGGATCTGTCTTCGATTGGAGCATCAGGAAGGCTCGTTGGCGGTTGTTGGCGTAGAGGGCCGGAACAAACCGGCCAAAAAAATCCTTTGGCAGGGTCTTGATCGTGGCGGCGGCCTCCGGCCCGATTGTCAGCAGATTGGATGGCGAGTGCAGTTGTTGGAGTGTCGGAACGACACGGATGGCAAAGACATTGGTCGGTGCGGAAAAGCGGGTAATATCGCTGATGGAAGCCAGGAGCATGACGCCGCTCCCCGTGTGGTTCGCGGCGAGATTCGATGGCGAGAGGACAAAAGGCAGCCGCTGACGCCAGAATCTGGTCTTGGCCGGACCGGCACTCCCGGGCGGGTTGGTCAAGGCAGCGATATTGCTGCGGGCCTCCGCAGGGAGATTGGAATGGAATGTGAGGAGCTCGATGCTCCGCAGGGATTCGGCTGTGGTGATCCCGATGGCGGCCGGGAAGTACTGGCGGCGTCTGGCCCAGGCCCGGGTAGTGGACGGCTTGTCCAGATTCCGTTTGCGCAGGATGTCGCCCATGACAAATTCGCAATCCGCGATCCGGGCGGCTTCATCGCTGATTGTCCAGAGCGTGAGGAGTGTGGTATCGCTCCAGGGATGATACCACCCGATAATCGTCTGGTTGGTCAATCCCCCCGGCTGGGGCGGGCTGAGGGCCATCAAGGCTCCGTGGAAGAGCCAGCGCCAGCCCAGTTCGGGGGAGACGGTCTGCCAGACGCGTTCTCCGATGATCCTGAAATGCTCTGTCGCTCCGCTGGTGGCAAACCGGGAGAAGGCCTCGGTCGGGCTGTGTTTCGCGGTTGAGGAGAAGGTGAGTGCCGTGGAGAGAGCGAGTTCGGTGTTGAACGTCCGTTCCTTCTGGGACGAGGATGGCGGGAGAACCACAAAGAAAAGCAGGGACAGGATGGCTGCGAACGACACCAAGGCTGCGCCGATGATCGCGAGGAACCGGCGCTGTGTGCCAGGTTGTCCGGGGCGCTTGCCAGTCACGGCAGGGTGCCCGCCCTTTCCTGACGGCGTGTCAGGATGGGGATTTCCGGCAGTGGTGGCCCTGGTTTCGGGCTGATTCTCGTAGTTTTCCATGTCACGATTCTATCTGAAGCCGCATGGAAAGGCAAGGCCCCTTGTGTCCGGATTGGCCGTTCGTGTCCGCAATCGCCCAATCCGGGTCGCGTTGGGACGGCTTCCTGTCAGGATTGGTCCGCGGCAAGCGGTCCGGTCTCTTTTTTTTGATGAACGCCCTGATGCCCGGGAAGGATGTGTCCGGGAACGGGGAAGGCTGTTTCAGCGGGTCTTTCCCGGCACTGTGTCGCATTGGCTTGCCGTATGTGCTATACTTGGTCAAAAAGGGATTGCGGAGCCGATATGCAGCGACTGAACCGGGCCGGTATGCTGGCCATTCTTCTGTGTGTGGGCTTCTTCCCGAATTTTTTGCAGGCCGTCGACAAGGTTGTGCTCCAGCTCAAGTGGCGGCACCAGTTCCAGTTCGCCGGGTACTATGCGGCCAGGGAGTTGGGGTATTACGCCGATGCCGGCCTGGATGTCGAGATCCGGCCTGCAACGCCCGGGCTCGATCCGGTGGACGAGGTCGCCTCCGGTCGGGCGCAGTTCGGTATCGGATCCTCCGAATTGATCATCAACAGGTACAAAGGGAAGGATGTTATTGTCCTGGCGGCAATCTGTCAGCATTCACCGTACGCGGTTCTTGTGCCGGAGTCTTCCCCGATCAAGACGGTCCATGAGTTGACCGGGAAGCGGATCATGTTCGAACCACAGGCCGCCGAGATTGAAGCTTTTTTACGGAATGAAGGCGTCAACAACTTTTTCAAAATCACGCACTCCCACAACCCGCTCGATATCGTCACGGGCAGGGCTGATGCCATGACGGCGTATGTTACGACGGAACCGTTTTTTCTCAGGCATGCCGGAGTCGAGACCCGCCGGTTTTTACCCGAGCAGGGAGGGGTGGATTTTTACAACGACTGCCTCTTTGCGGACGGAAAGATCGTGGATGGCAACCCGGAGATGGTCCGACGGTTCCGTGAGGCCAGCCTCAAGGGTTGGCGCTATGCCTTCGAGAGACCGCAGCAGATCATCGATCTCATCAAGAGCCGTTATGACAGGGGGATCTCCCGGGCCTTCCTCGAATTCGAGATGAAGGAGATGCGCAAACTCGTCCTGCCCGAACTGGTCGATATCGGGCACATCAACCCCGGGCGCTGGAGACATATCGCCGACACCTACGCCGAACTGGGACTCCTCCCGAAAAATTACTCGCTTGACGGCTTTATCTGGACCAGCGATGAAGGGGATGGTTCTTCCCGCCTGCAATGGGTTTTTGCCGCAGGGCTCACGGCCCTTCTTCTTATTCTGGGGATTGTGCTCCCGATCGTCAGGATCAATCGCCGGTTGCGCGAAGGGGAAGCGCGGCGTCAGGCTCTCTTCGACAGTTCTCCTTTACCGATCGCCTGGGCCTATCCGGACGGCCGGTTCGAATTTCTCAACCGGCGATTCATCACCTTCTTCGGATACGATCTGGCGGAAACACCGACAATCGCATCTTGGGCGGGACTGGTGATTGCCGATGCCTCCGGGCAGGAGGCGTTGCGCCTTCTTTGGGAACATGCCAAGTCCGGATCGGCACAGAGCGGGAAGCAGGGTCATTCCACGGATCTGACCGTGCGCTGTCGGGACGGAGTTGTGCGCGAGGTTGTCGTCCTGACGCAGATTGCGGGCGGGCGGGTGATCATCATGTTTGATGACATCACCGAACGGTCGCGGGCCGAAGAAGCCTTGCGGATGCGTATCACCATGCTGACGGGTGATGGCGGCACGGGGGGGGTGGATCTTGCGTCACTCTTCGACATAGACGAGTTGCAGGCCATTCAGGATTCTTTTTCCGAAGCGACCGGTGTCGCTTCATTGATTACGACACCCGACGGGATTCCGGTCACCCGGCCAGGCAATTTTTGTGAACTCTGCCAGGAAGTCATCCGGTCGACGGAAATTGGCAGGGAGCGCTGCAGGCTCTCTGATGCCCTGGTTGGGCGGTACAATCCCGACGGGCCGAATGTCCAACCCTGCCTGTCTGGGGGGCTTTGGGATGCGGGCGCGAGCATTACGGTCGGTGGCCGGCATATCGCCAACTGGCTGGTCGGGCAGGTCCGGTGCGGTGATCTGGATGAGGGCCGGATGATGGAGTACGCCCGGGAGATCGGGGCCGATCCCGAGCGGTACCGGGAGGCGATGAAGCGGGTTCCGATTATGACGGAGGAGCGTTTCCGGAAGATTGCGGATTTCCTTTTCAAGCTGGCCAAGGAGCTTTCCATCAAAGCATACCGGAATGTCCAGCAGGCCCGGTTCATCGTCGATCTCGAAAAGGCACGCGAGCGACAAAAGGAGCTGCAGAGCCAGCTTGTCCATTCCCAGAAACTCGAATCGATCGGGACGATGGCAAGCGGTGTTGCCCACGAGATCAACAATCCCCTGATGAGCATGATCAATTTTTCAGAGCTGATCCGGGACAGGCTGGCCGTTCTCTCGACCTCCGAGACGGCCGTAGTGGACCAGATCCGGGCTTTTGCCGGCGAGATTATTGATGAGGGGCAGAGGATCGCGACCATTGTGCGCAATCTCCTTGCGTTTTCCCGTCAGGAGGGCGAGTCCGAAGTGCCGTCTCGGATGCAGGAGATCCTGGATGGTCTCCTCTCCCTGATTGGTCGGCTTTTGGACAAGGACGAGATCGAGGTGATCATCGACATCTCCCCCGAGATTCCTCCCCTCCTTTGCAGGCCAAGACAGATTCAGCAGGTCTTGCTCAACCTTGTGACAAACGCGAGAGATGCCCTGAATGAGCGCTTTCCCGAGAGCCACCCCGACAAAAAGCTCCAGATCATGGTGGCCCCGGCTGTCCGGGACGGGCGGACTTGGGTGCGGACGAGTATCAAGGATGCAGGTATGGGGATCCCGCAGGAAATCAAGGACAGGGTCTTTGATCCGTTCTTCACAACGAAATCGACGGGGAAGGGAACCGGGCTGGGGCTTTCCATCAGCTACGGGATTATCCGGGATCATGGCGGACTGATCGAGGTGGAGAGTGCTGCAGGGGGGCCGACACTCTTCCACGTCTGGCTTCCCGCCGGATGAGCCGACCGGCGGTCATGTCCGTTGCTGGCTGTCTCAGGAATCAACGTTTGGTTGCGATGAAACTTCCGGCAGGCTGTCCGTTGAGTGTGACTGTCCCCGCCAGAATGTTGCGCGACGGGATAAATGATCCCGAAAAAACCCACGTATGGAGGCCACGGTCTTTCAGATTGGCCGAGATGGTAAAAGTTATTGCTGTTATTCTTGTTTTTTCGAGACGGGCATCAAAAAACTGATCCATGCCGGTCTGCGGAAGTTCCATCATCTCGACGGTATCCCAATAGACCGGTGTCGTGATCGAGAGTTTGTATTGCAGGCGGGGATAGATGTCCTTGACCGGGACCACCTTCAGGCCGCTGACGGTCAGGACCCGGGTGTTCCACATATTCGTCGTGTCACTGGTTTCGATCAGCCAGGAGCCGGAGACTCTGGCTATTTCGGTTGCATCCGGACCGGGGTTGGGGCGTCTCCAGCCGGACCCGTCATGATAGCGTTGTTCGATGACTTCGGCGGACAGGGCGATGGTCAGCGTGCAGATGAGTGTTGCGAGGATGATGCGGGACAAGTGTTTCATGGCAGGGCTCCGGGATTCAGGATAGCCTGCATCCAGTGCAGGCTCGGGCAAGCATGAGTGGCATGACACCGCCGGGTGGGACATATCACGGATGTGTGGTCAGTTTTGGCCTGACCAATGCCAAGTCTGCATGAAGCACAACAAGGGCGATCGTTCGCCCTTGTTGTGTGCTCGGTCTATGCGCCGGATCAGCCCTGGGTGCTGACGGTCCGCAGGTAGAGTTCCTTGAGCTGGGCATCCGTGACTGGCGAGGGTGCCTCGGACATCGGACAGCTTCCCTTTTGGGTTTTGGGGAAGGCGATGACCTCGCGCAGTGACTCGCACTTCTGCAGCAGCATCACCAGGCGGTCGAACCCGATGGCCAGGCCACCATGGGGCGGGGCCCCATACTTGAGGGCATCCAGCAGGAAGCCGAATTTGACTTTGGCGTCCTCGTCGGTGATCCCCATCAGCTGGAACATCTTGGCCTGGATCGCAGAGTCATGGATACGGATACTGCCGCCCCCAAGCTCGACGCCGTTCATCACAACGTCGTATGAGTCAGAGCGGACACGCCCGATATCGCTGTCCAGAAGCGGGATGTCCTCGGCCTTGGGGGCGGTGAAGGGATGATGGACCGAGTCCCAGCGCTTCTCGTCCTCGTTGTATTCGAAGAGGGGGAAATCGACCACCCAGAGGAGGTTCATCGCCTCCGGGTCGATCAGGCCGAGCTTGTGTCCGAGTTTGATGCGCAGGTTGGCCAGCGCGTCGTTGGTGACCTTCGGTTTGTCGGCGACAAAGAGCAGGAGGTCGCCCGGCTCGGCCTGCATCCGCTTTTTGAGCTCGGCCTGCTGCTCCTCCGAGAAGAACTTGACAATATTGGATTCGAGACCCGCTTCGCTGACCTTCATCCAGGCCAGGCCCTTGGCGCCAAAGACCCCGGCGTACCCGGTAAACTCTTCTTCAATGTCCTTGCGCGAGAATTTGGCACCGCCTTTGGCGTTGAAGCCCTTGATGATGCCGCCGGACTCCGCCAGGGACTGGAAGACCTTGAACGACGAAGCTTTGCCGATGTCGGTGATCTCGACCAGCTCAAGGCCGAACCGGGTGTCCGGTTTGTCCGAACCATAGCGGGCCATCGCATCGCGGTAGTCCAGCCGGGGGAAAGGGGTCGGGACGGTCTTGCCGTAGACCTTGCCGATAACATGGGCGATCAGCTTCTCAACCAGCGCCAAGATGTCCTCTTGGTGAATGAAAGACATTTCGATATCGATCTGGGTGAACTCGGGCTGGCGATCGGCCCGCAGATCCTCATCGCGGAAGCATTTGACGATCTGGTAGTAGCGGTCCATGCCGGCCACCATCAGGATCTGCTTGAAGATCTGGGGTGACTGGGGGAGGGCATAGAAGGAGCCCGGCTGGAGGCGGCAGGGGACGAGAAAGTCGCGTGCGCCTTCGGGAGTGGACTTGTTGAGGATCGGCGTCTCGATTTCGAGGAAGCCCTCGGTGTTGAGAACCTCTCTGGCGGCCTGGGCCAACTGGTGCCGGCGGACCATGTTCTCGAGCATCTCGGGCTGACGCAGGTCGAGGAAGCGGTACTTGAGGCGGAGCTCATCGTTGACCGAGGCGTGTCCGTCAAGCTGGAAGGGCGGGGTTTCGCTGGTGGAGAGGATTTCCAGACTGGAGGCGATCACCTCGATCTCGCCGGTCGGAATCTTCGGATTGATATTCTCCTGGCGGTCGACGACTTTTCCGCGGACGCGGATCACATACTCGTTGTGCAGATGCTCGGCCTGCGCATGGGCGTCGCTGGATGCATCCGGGTTGAAGACAATTTGGGAGTATCCAGAGCGGTCCCTGAGGTCGACAAAGATCACACCACCGTGATCACGTCGGCGCAGAACCCAGCCGGCAAGTTCGACCTCGCGGCCAACGTCTTTTTTTGTGAGCGTACCACAGTATTCATTCCTGTACATCGTGGGGGATTCCTTCCAAATTGTTGATTTCTCGGAGTCTTGTCGGGAAAAAATAGCACTCGCAGAGCGGGGAATACCAATTTATGTATCCTTTGACAGGCTGGTCCATGAGGGGATAGACTGGGGAGAGCGGGCCATCCGGATTGCAGGGACCCGCATCAGTCCGGTTGAGTGGAGAGCGAGCATGAGGAGTGATTCCCCGGGGAGCGTCAGGCGATCCCATGGTACGGCCCGTCAGACCCTGGTGCTCCTGTTGGCTCCCCTTGTCGCGCTGGTGGCGTGGTGGGCTGTCCTCTGTTTTTCCCTGAACGCGATTGTCTTTCCACCCGCCTGGCTTCTCGTGCTCTTTCTTGTGCCGCCCCTTGCGCTGGCCTGTGTTTTGCTGGTCGTTTCCCGTGCGGTTGTGTTCGGGTTTTATAGCGGGGTGACCCGGAGAATCCGGCAGACAGCGGGACTCGAAGGAGACGAGGGAGACGCGACTCCATTTTTCCTCTTCCACTCCGGGCAGGAGCTCGAGATGTTGACGGGGGTGCTTGCATCCTGGAAGCAGGAGGTCGCTGTTTCCCGTGACCGGCTCGCGGGTGTTGCGGGGCTCTGGTCGCTTGAGCCGCAGGCCCGGTTTCCCTGGGCTGGTCGGTCACGGGTCTACCAGCTCAAATCGAACGAACTGAAAAAAGCCAAAGGGTACACTCAAGTCCGGCGGCTTGCGTGTCTTGCCGTCTTCATTGCACCCCCCGGAGAGGAAACAGGCATCCGGAAGCGGTTTGAGTGGATGGCCGAGGTCTCCGGGAGTATTGCCGGGATGGCCGAGGAGAACGGTGGATTCGTTGCCCTCGTCATGGGGCGGGTTCTCCTGCTCGTGTTTTCCCTGGGGAGTGATGAACGGACTCTGGCCATCCGCGCCGTCAAGACGGCGCGCAGTATCCAGGAATTGCTCGCTGCCGAGTATCCGGGCAGCACGGTCCGAATGGCCGGTGATGTCTTTCAGGCGGTCGAGAGTATGGTCCAGGTTTCCGGAGGGCTGCGCTACCATATCGAGGCACCCGAGATTGCGGCTCTTCGGCTTGCAGCGGGAAATACCGGGTTTGAGGGAGGGCTACGGCTCTCCTCGAGACTGGTGGCCAGTATCAAGGCCGGGGAGACGGGATCATGATGGACAGGCTGTGTACCCGCATTACTGAATCGGCCAGGATCAATGGCCGGCATTTTATTTGGCGCACCCTGGCGGCCTCCGTGATTTTGCTCGCCAGTGTCGCCGCCGGACTCGGACTTGTGGCGATGTCCGGAATGGGGATTCCTTTTGAGGGGAATCTCCACATCGCGGGCATTTTTGCCGTGATTGGCGCACTGATTGCCGTCGTGATGGTTGTCCTCATGCGGGCCATGATTCTCGGGAGACTGATCGGCGGGCTGGACCGGATGGACGCCGTGGCCGGGACGAGCGGGCAACAGGGGCGCAGGCTGGCGCTCCGCCTCGAGTTTGAGCAGCTTGAGGAGCGTTTGGCCGGATTTCTGGATGAGCGGCGGGACAGTGTGCTCGGGCAGGAGCGCGAGCGTTTGCTGGCGGTCTCCCGCTACGGCTGGTTCATGCCGCAGGATCAGCTCGAGAGGATTCTGGATGACGAGACATCGGCTACCCTCAAGGGCAAGTCCAAGGAATGTGTGCAGGTATACCTCTTCGTACCGGGTTTGAGCAGGATGGTGCTCGGTCGGGAGGAGGATACCGGGAGCGGCGCACAGGCGGCTTCCTTCCTGAAGAAATATCTGGGCAAGGTCCAGATGCTGGCCCGGTCATCGGGGATGATGCTGGGCGTGTTCTCACTGGATGTGTCGGTCCTGCTGGCGGACGTTCCTTTTGCCGGGAAGCAGTCTGTCCGGAAACGGCTTCCCGGCCTCTGTAAAAAATGGCTGGCGCAGTGTGTGGCGGTCTGTGAGGAAGCGGGGCTGGAAGGGGTCACACCGGTTTGCCTGTGCACGTACGACGGGATCTCCTGGGCACGGGTCCAGTCCGGATCCAGGATCGGTTTCATGATCGAGCCCGGGGTGCTGCAGAGTCTGTCGGGGTGCATCCGTGACCAGAATGCTGCGGGACTCTGGCTTTCAAAGTCTTTTTGTGAACACGCGGCCATCCACAAAGACGAGGTTCCAAACCTGGTGGAGCGCGCTTCAGGGGAGTGGTACTCCCTGGAGTAATGCAGGGACCGGCCCCTCAGGCACGGGCCGAGAGAAGATAGCGGAATTCCTCACTGATGATCGTGATCTGGGCCTTGTCGAAGCGGTTGGCGATGGACATCAGCCGGCGGAGGACTTCGGGGAAGGAGCGGTTGTTCTGGGAGAGTTCTCCCGAGAGCAGGAGATCGAATTCGGCGGCGAGCGAAACCAGGAGGGCCAGGGGGTAGATCTCCTCGCCCTTGAGGCTTTTGGGAAAACCGGTTCCGTCAGCGTACTCGAAGCTCTGACGGACAATCGTGAGGATGTTTTGGTCGATTTCGTGTTTGTCCCGGTCCTTCTCGATGATCTCCGCCGAGAAATCGGGGACCTTGAGATAGAGCGGGTTGCGGGCAAGGCGGAGTTCGCCGATTTTGGCGGCCACAACCTCCTTGCTGGTGCGAAGGAAGCCGATATTGCGCAGGATCGAACCGACGAGGATCTCTTCAGAGCGGAGGCTGTTTTGCATCCCCTGATTGTATTTGAGCTGCCAGGCGTTGTCGATCAGGAGGGCCTTGATGCCCGTGTTGACGGAGTGGACAAAGATTCTGGGGATCACCTTGCGCATCTGGGCCAGCCGCATGATCAGATAGTCATAGCCGGGCAGGATGTTGACAATCGTCATTTCGATGCGCTTGCGCTTTTCGGAATGCAGACCGGCGTAGTCCTTGTGCTCCTTGAGAATCTTGATGCAGAGCTGGATAACTTCGTTGACCAGACTGTTTTCGATTCCGGCAGTCTTGTACTCCTTGACCCGGACAAACCCGCCGCATTTCCCGTCCATCCGGTCGAGATCTTTTTCGGAGAGCACCCGCTCGGTTCCGATCAGAATGCTGTTGTTGAAGTAAAAACTCTCGGCGAGAGTGTACTCCCTCCCTTGTTTGACCTGGGCCCGAAGATCCTCAAGTGCAAGCTCCATCTCGGCCATACGATCTCCCCCATCCTGAACACTGCCAGAATCACCATGACAGTATAGATGGAAGGAGCATTCAGGTCAAGACGGGTGACGCGGGAAAAAGCCGACTTGACGGATTCATTTTCCACCGGGATGGACCGGAATCGTCTGACAGGAGAGGAAACTGGTGTGGGCAGCCTGAGGAGAGGCTGCCGGCGGGTGCATGGCCTGAGGCTGTTCAGAAAAAAGAACCGGGAGAGGTGGCACCGGATGGAGAGGCAAGGGCGGAAATTCTCGCGCTTGACAGCCGGACGGCAGGCCGGTAGCATGAGCCGGAGCTGGAGGGTGTCATGAAACAGGGGATCATGCGGGTTGTACTCGGGTTTCTGGTGTTGACGGGATGCAGCATCTTTCGCGGGCCGGCAAGCGCCGGCGAGAGGAGCGGTGCGGGAAGTGGCGGAGCCGGGGCTGGCAGAACAAGTCCGGCCGGCAACAGGGTGGTCGAGACTGGGAAGCGGCTCTCGTTTGACGAAAAGAGGATTTTCCGCGGGAGTTGCTGGGATTTTGTGACCGGGGTATACCAGGCCGCCGGTTACCCGGAAGGAAAACGGCAGGTGGTTTTTCGGAGGGAAGGGAACGGGTCCTATGCGGACCCCGGCATTCTCGAGCCGGGCGACTGGGTCCTGCATTACAATCTCGAGTTCGGGAATGTTGACCACAGTTCGATCTTTATCGACTGGATCGACAGGGAGCGGGCGCTGGCCCGGACGCTGGACCATGTCGGGATGAACCGGCCGGAGCCCGGGCGCTACCGGGAACACCGCATGACCAAAATATTCATGATCATGCGGGCCAGGGATTGATCAGGACTGCCTGTGTTTTTCGGCTTCCCGTTCACGGAGCTCGACGCGGCGGATCTTTCCGCTGATCGTCTTGGGAAGTTCCGTGACGAATTCGATTTCCTTCGGACATTTGTACGAGGCGGTCACCGAGAGGACATGCTCCTGGAGACGGCGTGCCAGGGCGGGTGAGGGCTCGAATTCCTTCTTCAGGATGACAAAGGCCTTGACACGTTGGCCCTTCATCCGGTCGGGGACACCGATCACGGCCGCTTCCGCAACGGCCTCGTGCTCGACCAGGGCGCTCTCGACCTCGAAGGGACCGATCCGGTAGCCACAGCTCTTGATGACGTCATCCGAGCGGCCGACAAACCAGAAATAGCCGTCGGAGTCGATTGTGGCCCGGTCTCCGGTCAGGTACCAGTCCCCACGGAAGACTTCGGCATTCAGGTCGTCATCATCAAGATACCCGGTAAAGAGCCCGCGGGGATGGTCCGGTTTGACCCTGACAGCGATGTCGCCCTCGGCCCCTGCCGGGACGGGATTCAGGTCGTTGTCGATGACGGAAATCTCGAAGAGCGGAGTGGGCTTCCCCATGGAGCCGTAGCGGGGTGGCATTCCGGCAAAGGTCCCGATCAGGAGCACCGACTCGGTCTGTCCGTACCCCTCGTTGATCTCGAGACCGATCGTGCGTTTCCAGGCCTCGATCACCTCGGGATTGAGAGGCTCCCCGGCACTGGTGCAACGGCGGAGCTCCGCGAGGTCATGCTTCTTGAGGTCCTCGAGGATCAGCATGCGCCAGGCGGTCGGAGGCGCGCAGAAAACCGTAATCCCGTACCGTTCGAGGAAGGAGAGGGCGCGCTCGGGGCGGAACTGGGCATACTGGTGGACGAAGATTGTTGCTCCGACATGCCACTGGCCGAAGAGTGCACCCCAGGCGATCTTGGCCCACCCGGTGTCCGTGATCGTCCAGATCACGTCATTCGGTTTGAGATCATGCCAGAGCTCGGCCGTCGAGCGGTGGGCGAGGGAGTAGGCGTGGGTGTGGGTGACGATCTTGGGATATCCGGTCGTGCCGGATGTGAAGTACATGAGAAGTGGTTCATCGATTTTTGTCGAGCGGGGGCCGTCGAGAGGAACATACTCCGGTGATGCCGGGGACATCCCGGCCCAGAAATTGATCCATCCCGGTCTGTCCTCTCCGACGCAGACGAAGTCCTTGACCGGATCGAGATCGTCTCGGACGGAATCGAATTTGGATGTGTCGTGGGCGCTGGCAATCACCATCCGGATCGAGGCACGGGTGATCCTGTAGGCGATATCCTTGGGCTGGAGTGTGGTGGCGGTGGGGACAGAGACAGCGCCCAGTTTGGCCAAGGCAATCATGACCAGCCACCAGGCCGGGATTCGAGGAAGCATCACCAGGACACGATCGCCTCGTTCGACCCCGAGACCTTGAAGAAAATTCGCTATGCGATTAGACTGTATCCTGAGATCCCGGAAGGTCAGTCGCTCCTCCGAGCAGTCCTCGTCCACAAAATGGAGAGCCACCCGGTTTCCGTTCTCGCGGGCATGCCGGTCGATCACGTCAAACGCAAAATTGAAATATTCCGGATACTCCACTTTGTACTCTGAACGAAACTTCGCATAATCGAATTTGTGGGACATCGTCGATCCTCCTTCTTTTCCTATCCTACCGCGACCATGCCCTGTTGCGCAAGTTTGACGGTTTCAAGTATCCGGGTACCGCGTTCGGCATCTCCCGCCCGGCGACACCTTCACGGCGGGAGCGCAAGCCTCTCCGGGAGGTGCGGGGTGTCAATTGATGGCAGGCAAGCCCTGCTCCAGCAGAGTGGTTGCCGTCCTGGCGTCCAGGGGCTGCCCGAAGAGGAAGCCCTGGATGAAGTTGCACCCGGCCTCCTCGAGGAAGGCGAGTTGTTCGGGTGTCTCGACCCCCTCGGCGATGATGTCCAAACCGAGGCTGCGGGCCATGGCGATGATGGCCCGGGTGATCGACATGTCTTCACGGCTGCCCGGGATATCGTTCACAAAGGAGCGGTCGATCTTGAGCATATTGATCGGGAAATGCTTGAGGTACCCCAGAGACGAGTATCCTGTCCCGAAATCATCAATGGATATCCGGATTCCCATACCGTGGAGTTCGTTCAGGAGATGGATGCTCGTGTCGTAGTTTTTCATCGCCACTGTCTCGGTGATCTCGATCTCGAGAGCCTGGGGCGGGGTTCCGGTCCGTTGCATGACAGCACCGACCAGATCCAGCATGTTCCTGTTTTCGAACTGCCTGGCGGAGAAATTGATGGCAACATGGATATCCGTATGTCCGTCCAGCCGCCAGGCCGAGATATGCTCACAGGCCTGGGTCAGGACCCACTCTCCGATGCTGATGATTAAACCGGTTTCTTCGGCCGTGGGAATGAAGTCCAAAGGTGAGACCAGGCCCCGTGTGGGGTGGCGCCAGCGGATCAATGCCTCAAAACCTTTGATCCGGCGTTCGGGGAGGGCGACCATCGGCTGGAAGAAGAGCTCGAATTCGTGGTTTTCGAGGGCCAGCCGCAGATCGTTTTCGACCTGGAGCGCGTGTAGGGCCTGGCTGTGCATGCCCTTGTCAAACACGATGTAGCGGGCACCTCCGGCGGCCTTGGCGCGGTACATGGCTGTCTCGGCATCCCGGAGCATCTCTTCGGGGCGGGTATAATCCTGTTGATACATGGTCAGGCCGATGCTGATCGTGGGATAGATCTTGCTGTGGTTGATAACGATCGGCAGGGAGAGTGCTTCTTGGATCCGGCGGGAGAGACGGGTCGCAAAGACGATGCTCTGGACACTCTCGAAGAGGATGGCGAATTCGTCACCACCCAGGCGAGCCAGGGTGTCTTCGGAGCGGAGATAGGCCTGCAGACGGGCAGCTACCCGGACAAGCAGGGCATCGCCGCCGGAATGGCCCAGGCTGTCGTTGATCAGTTTGAACCGGTCAATATCGATGTAGAGAATGGCAAATCCGGAGTCGTTGCTCCTGCGGGAGCGGGCCATCGCGAGCTTGAGACGGTCCATAAAGAGCGAGCGATTGGGGAGATTCGTGAGCGGATCGTGGAAGGCATCGTGCAGGAGGGTAAATTCAGCGTGTTTGCGTTGGGTAATGTCGGACTGCGAGCCGGCAACCCGGGTGACCGCACCGGCCTGGTCACGGACCGCCAGCCCGTGGCAGATCATCCAGCGCCAGCCGCCATCCTTGTGCCTGATGCGGTATTCCACTTCGATGCATTCGCTTTCGCCCTGGAGATGGGCCGCGATGGCGGACTTCAACCGGGGGAGGTCTTCGTTGTGGACGAGATCGTACCACGTGTCGAGATCGGGGCGGATATCGCGGGATGTGTAGCCGAGCATCTCGTACCAGCGCTGGCCGTAATAGACGACGCCACTGGCAAGATCCCAATCCCAGAGCCCGTCATTGGTGGCCCGTGCCGCCAGTGCATAGCGTTCTTCACTGTCCCGCAGGGCCTGCTCCGTCCGGTGGCGCTGTGTGATGTCACGGCAGACCAGGAGAATCAGGTCTTCGCCGGAGATCCGCATTCGGCTGGCCGTCATCTCGGCCGGAAAGACCCCGGTATTGTGGCGGCTCAGCCGCCCTTCCCAGATGTGCGGGTGGGAATCGGTCAGCTTGGAGATCCGTTCGAGGGTATCGCGGGTCGCTTCGGGATCCTGGATTTTCGATACAGGCTGATGGAGGAGCTCGTCTTTGGAGTATCCGAGGAGGTGGCAGGCCGCCGGATTGACCTCCGTGATGAGAAGAGGGGCGGTCGCCGGATCCCCGCTCAGGATGCAGGCGCCATAGGGCAATTCGTCCGAAAAAGCGTGCAGGAGCCGGGCTTCGATAGCCGAGAGGAGGCGCCGGCGTTGCTGGCTGATAAAGCGGGCAATCAGTTCACTCAAGCGGGAGGCCAGCCAGCCTTCTTCGGCCGAGAGGCGGGAATGCACGGATGCCGGGAGATTGGCCAGGACAAGAAGACCGACAGCGTTCTCGTCCAGGGAGAGAATGATCAGGCGGCAGTCTTCGTTCGAGATCCGGGAGAGGATATCCCCTTCCCGGGGGCCGGCTTCCGGGAGGAGTTTGGCCGGGGATTGAAAAGGAGAGCGAGATCCCGTGATGGCCGGAAAGAGTTCGTGGTTGAGGGGCATGGCTGTATCGTAAATCCGCCGGGCAGCAAAGGATGCCAGCTCCCGCATGTCTTCAATATTCGCTCCCGAGTCCGTGCTGACAAGGATCCTGACCAGCCCGCAGGCAAAATACTCCCGGAGGTGGGTGGTCAGCCTGCGGAGGGCCTCAGGCAGGCTGAGCCTGTCCGCATCGGCGAGAAGGGAGGCAAAAGGCATGAAGAGGGAGCAGAGAGCATGGGCTGCATGGAGCAGTCCATCATTCCCGTCTCCCTCGCCGAACGTCTGGTGACATACGCTGTAGTCTTCCACGAGGCGTGCTCCACTGGCATATCAAGTAGTTGGTATAGAGTACCCTATGGTATGCGAAACTGCAAGTACTAGTCTACGAAAATGAAATATTCGGGAAAATCGGAGCGGACTCCAAATCAGTATTTATACGTATTTACAGCAGCGGCGGAATAGCGCAAGCTGGAGGAGGTTCGGCTGATGAACAGGTTTTCGTAGGGCAAAGACTGGTAACATCAACCAGATATGATATACTGACTCCGGATTGACGGTGTGGGGCAGGAGGAGATGCAATGTCGGTGGATTTCGAGGGGCTCTTCGAGAGTTTTGTGGCCGAGTCGTCCGAGATGCTGGACAGAGCCGAGGGCTCCGTCCTCGAGCTTGAGAAGGGCTTCAATAAAGAAGTCGTGAATGACATTTTCCGGGCATTTCATACGATCAAAGGGGATTCCGGAATCTTCGGCCTTCAGGAAATCACGGATACGGCCCATGCACTGGAAAACATGCTGGATCTGATGCGGGCTGAAAAACTCGAAGTTTCCATGGAGCGGATTGATCTCCTGCTGACAGGGATTGACCGGCTGAGACAGATGATTGCCGCCGCACGGGTTGGTCCGGGCGGTGTGCAGCTTTCCAGCGATGGTGATGTCAAGACATTGCTGGATACCCTGCACAAGGCGATTGCCGGGGATCGTCAGGTTCCGGTGAAAAAGCCCCAGACGATTGTCAGGCAGAATTCCGTCGGAGAAGGCGGGAGTTTTTCCCTCAGGGTTCCCAAGCGCTATCGTCTCGATGCCGAGGCGAGAGGGCACTATCTCAGCCTTGTCTACGTTGATCTGTACGCGCAGGGAATTTCTTCGCTTCTCGAGATCAGGCAGATTCTCGACAACCTCGAGGATCAGGGGAGCCTGTTGATGCAGGGTGTGCTCGAAAACATGCTGCCGGGACGTGGGCCGGGAGCCGATGGTTCGCTCCTCCCGTATTACATGGTGTTGGCAACACAAGGTCCTGTTGAACCATTTTTGGAACACCACGGGATTGGCGGGAAAGTCCTGCGGGTGCTGCACACCCCGAAGGGACAGAATGCCGTTCCGGTGGGGGGGGCGGCCGTTCCGGTCGATCTGGTCGAGGATGACGCGGGTGTTTCCGGAGAAGTGGGGACCGGCGGGGCCACACCGGCTGTTCCGGCTCCGTTGCTGGCTGGGGAGAATGCGATCCGTGACGACAGGAATGCCGAGGAGGGTGTTCTTCTCGATGAGGGACGGGGAACGGCAGGCATGATTGTCAAGATGCCTGCCAAAAAAACAAAACAATCCGCAGTCGAAGCGCCTCCGTCCGCGATGCCTCCCGCTGAACCGAAAGAAAGTCCTTCATTAAAGAATGCCAATCAGGCTATCCAGTCGATGAGAGAGTCGTCCAGCGAGACGCATCTCAAAGTGAGTGTGACTCTGCTTGATGAACTGATCAATCTTGCAGGGGAAACCATCATTGCGCGGAATGATCTGATGCAAAAGGTGGAAAGGATCAAGGACCCGGCACTGGCGGTGACTTCAAAAAAAGTGAGCTACCTGGTGACGAAGCTGCAGGAGAGTATCATGCGGACAAGGCTCCAGGAGATCGGAACGATTTTCCAGCGTTTGCCGAGGCTCGTGCGGGATATTTCGTTGTTGACGGGCAAGCAGGTCGAGTTGGTCACCGAGGGCGGGGATGTCGAGCTGGACAAGACCCTGATCGATGCCATCGTCGATCCGGTGATGCACATGGTGCGGAACTCGATTGACCACGGAATTGAAGCGCCCGAGATCCGGATCCGGGCGGGAAAGCCTGAAAAGGGAATCCTCAAACTCTCGGCAACGCTCAGAGGCGGAAACGTGATCCTGAGGATCATTGATGACGGGAAGGGGCTCGATGCCGATGCCATCCGGAACAAGGCACTGGCAAAAGGTTTGATTACCGAACGACAGGCGGCAGAGGCGACAAACGAGGAATTGTTCGAACTGATTTTCGAGCCGGGTTTCAGCACGGCCGAGACGATTACCCAGACCTCGGGCCGGGGTGTCGGGATGGATGTTGTCCGGACCAATTTCAAGCGGGTTGGCGGAACGGTTGACGTGTCGAGCGAGAAGGGCAGGGGGACGACCATCACGGCGACGCTTCCCCAGACACTCTCGATCATCACCTGTCTGATGGTGGAGATTGCAGCGAAGCGGTACGCGATGCCACAGCAGAATATCGAGGAACTGATCCTGATCGATCCGGAGCAGTTGACGACAGTCGAATCCCACATCATGTACCGCTTGCGGGGACATCTCTTGCCACTCGTGAAGATTGGTGAGGTGCTCTATCCCGGGAGGCAAGCGGAGCAGGAGCCGAGGTATATCGCTGTTGTCCGTTCGGACAGGCACCGCTTCGGGATGATGATCGACGATATCATCAATCCCGAGGAGATAGTGGTCAAGCCGCTCGGAGAGCATTTCTCGGATCTGACGATCTTCTCGGGAGCGGCCATCCTTGGAGACGGGGAAGCGGTCCTGATTCTCGACATCCCGGGAGTTGCCCGTTTTACGAATCTGCAAAGCAATATGCGTGAAGATCTTGAAGCATCAAGGGACCAGGCTGCTGCCGACGAGAAAGAAAGCGGCTATCTTCTGGTCGGTGTGGCGGGAAACCAGTTCGCCATGCCGGTCAGTTCCGTGCCGAGGATCGAGAAGATCACGAGCGAGAGGATCGAGTCTTTCATGGGGATCGAGACGCTCATCTTCAATGACGAGATTGTGCCCCTTCTCCGGTTGCAGACGGTGTACCGGTTGGCCCGTCGGGAAGCCGTCGGAACTGATCTCTATGTGCTGATCTTCAATGTGCACGGGATGCGTGTCGGAATCGTGGTGGACAGCATCAAGAGTGTGGTAGGAAGTATCGGACATGTCGAAACCGGTGCCTATCTGGGAGAGTCCGTCAACGGGCAGGCGATCGTGAACGGCGAAAAGACGGTTGTGCTTGATGTGATCGACCTGATCGGACGGATGCAGCAGACAAAGTTCCGGGAGCTCCGGGCCTATATTGAAAAGGGCGCGCCGGACAGCGCGTCAGCCATGGAAACGACGGAGGCCTGAGACCCATGAAAATTGATGATTCGACGATTGTTGGCGGCCGGCAGATTCTGACCTGGAAGATCGGGGAGCGCCTGTTCGGAATGGATATCGGACATTGCCGGGAGGTTGACAAAGACAAAGTGATCGTGGCGGTTCCGCATTCGAGAAAAGAGATCGCGGGGATTGTCAACCTGCGGGGTGATGTTGTGACAGTGATCGATCTCAGGGTTCTCCTGGGCGGTGAGGCGGCGAAGGCTGCAGATGACCAGATGTCGGTGATCATCAGGCTCAAGTGCCGGAATCAGCATGTGGCACTCAAGGCCGATTCCATCTATGACGTCCTCTCTGTGACGAATGACCAGTTTGAAGGGACACCTGCGCATCTGTCGGAAATCGAGGCGCGGTATATCCAGTCCGTGGCGATGACACCCAAGGGTTTGGTGGTGATTCTGAACCCGGACGAGATTTTGAGAGGAGCATCCTGAGAGGATGACAACGGGAAACAGAAAAAAAATCCGGGTGATGATCGTCGATGATTCCCTTGTGTTCAGGACACTTCTCAGGGATGTGCTCGGAGATGACGGAAGAATCGAAGTGGTGACACAGGCGGTAAACGGGAAGCTGGCCTTGCCCCGGATCCGCCATTATCAACCCGATATTGTGATTCTTGACCAGGAGATGCCCGAACTCAACGGGTTGGAGACATTGGAGCTTTTGCATAAGGATTTCCCCGAGATCGGGGTGATCATGTTCAGTTCGCATACCGTTGAAGGCGCCCGGGTGACGATCCGGGCACTTGAACTGGGCGCGCTGGATTTCGTGACCAAGCCCGATCCGGCCAAGGGAGATGCCGCAGCCTATATCAGACGGACACTGATTCCCCTTGTCGTGGAATTGTCCGATATCGGTGTGGCCTGGCCTGCCGGGCAAAAAGAGGTGCAGGCGACCGGCGAGCCGGCTCCGGTGACAAAGGGGATTTTCGGAGCCTGCACGTGTTGTGCCCTCGGGATTTCCACCGGAGGTCCGGCCGCGTTGCACATTCTCGTGCCGAAACTTTCGGTATCCATCCGTGGGCCTGTGGTGATCGTACAGCACATGCCGAAGCTCTTCACGAAGCAGCTGGCGGACAGTCTGGACGGAATCTCGAAGGTGCATGTGGTCGAAGGAGCCGACGGGATGACGCTTGAAAAAGGGACGGTTTATATCGCCCCCGGCGGGCTGCAGATGGAAGTTGTGCAGGGCAGGGACGGGGCGGCCCGATTGAGGGTTTTTGACGGCCCTGCGGAGAACAACTGCAAACCGGCGGTGAACGTCCTGTTCCGGTCGGTGGCAAAGACCTATGGCGGAAAAGCACTTGGTGTGATCATGACCGGGATGGGGAATGACGGATACGAAGGGTTGCAGGTGATGAAATCACAAGGCTCGCTGGTGCTTGGTCAGTCCGAGAAGAGTTGCCTGATTTTTGGAATGCCGGCCCAAGCGACACGCGAGGGTATTGTCGATGATTCGTTGGATATTGACGGACTCGCAGCACGGATCAATTATCTCATGGGGGGATCCTGATGAAGGAGAAGGCCCATGGCACTTGAACACGCGAGACTGGTGGCTGCGATCCACAAGCTGACAGAGGTGTATCTGGAGGATGACAAACTCTATCTCCTCGACAGCAGGCTCGGGGAGCTGCTCAAAAAATCCGGAGTGCGGAATTGGGACGATGCAGCGCAAAAACTCGAAGCGGGGACGGACAAGGAGTTCATTGACGGACTCGTGGACCGGATCACAACCCATGAGACCCGATTTTTCCGCGATGAAAGCATCTTCGATGCCCTGGTGATGCAGATCATTCCGGAGTGGCTCAAGAGGAACGGGCTCGCGGTGGACGGGATCTTCGGGAATACGATGAACGTCTGGGCGAGTGATGCAGGAACGACGATCAGCAGCAGCATGAATCCTATGGGCGGAGTCGGAGCGGGCGGGTTGAAGATCTGGTGCGCCGCCTGCTCGACCGGTCAGGAGCCCTATTCGATAGCGATGATGTTGGCAGAGAAGATGCCGAGAGTCTCGGCCATTGCGAGCATCCTGGCGAGCGATATCAGCCAGGATACCTTGCGTCGGGCGAGGGAAGGCGTGTATACCCGGTTTGAGATCGACAGGGGGTTGCCGGAAAACTACCGCAAGCGCTACTTCACTGCGGATGGGGAAAAGTTCAGGATCAATGAGACCATGAGGAATGCGATCGTTTTCCGGCCGGTGAACCTGATCAGCGATCCCTTCCCGACCGGTCAGGATATCATCTTCTGCCGGAACGTATCGATTTATTTCACGGAAGAGCAGAAGAAGATACTCTACAGGCGATTGAAGGAAGCATTGAAGCCAGACGGAATTCTGGTGCTCGGTTCTGCCGAGTCACTCTCCGGCTACCTCGAGAATTTTGTGATCCGCGAGTTCGGGCTGGCACGATACTACGAGGTCAATGCATCAGGGGTGTACATATTCAAGCGAAAGAGTACCGGTTCGCCCGGATAAGCAGGCGTATGGAGAATTCGGCGGTTGCACACGGGCGACCGCATGCCAAGTTGGAGGAACGAAATGGCTGAGAAGGTACTGATTGTCGATGATTCTGCGATCATGCGGAATCTGGTGCGGCAGACACTCTCATCGGGCGGATATGAGGTTGTCTTGGCGAATGACGGGATGCAGGGGCTGGAGGCATGGCGGTCTTCGGCCGGCTCGGTGGATCTGATCATTACCGACATCAACATGCCTGTGATGGACGGGATCACCTTGATCAGCGAAATCCGGAAGATGGATGAGGACGTGCCGATTCTTGCACTCACATCCGAGTCCGACGTGGAGATGCGAAACAAAGGGGTCGATGCCGGCGCGAATGGCTGGATTGTGAAGCCCTTTCACGGGGCACAGTTTCTGGATATTGTCAGACAGATTCTCGCATGAAGCGGACAAAGTTGGAAATAGGTACTTTTTCCCATTCCATTTTTTGAAAAATGGTGCGATACTCAAGGAGATATATGACTCCTTGTGGGTTTTGCATCAAGACGCGTCCGTTGGACCGTCTCCGTCCTTCAGTGGCCGTCCAGTCGGGGCTCCCCGGCCGGACGGCCATTTTTGTTTATGGCCTGCTTTGTTGTCCGGCCGGGCCCGGAGCGATGCCTTTCCACCGCCATGGTGCAGTTTTTAGGTCGTCAGCCCAGGGCCGGAGCGACGGACCGGTTTTTTCAATGTCGGTGTTGCGTGCTGACCCGGCTGGACATGCAACCATGGTGCATTTTCCTGTTTTTGCGCTCTTTTGGCCTTCGCCATGGTGCATTTTTCGTTCAGCTAAGGCTACTGACATGCAACTATGGTGACAGTTTCGCGTGCTGCCGTCTTTTGGAGCCTCGCCATGGTGCATTTTCCTTCACAGCAACGATTCCGGCTGCGGACTATGGTGCTTTTTGGAGTCCGGCGTACCCGGCATGAGAATGCAGGAGCGGTATCGTCCACGAAAGCATTTTTCAGTGTTCAATAGCCCGGAGTTCCCGGATTTTCGAGAGGACGGCCGTGGCGTGCCCGGCGACTTTGACGTTGGACCAGACATGGGCGATCATCCCGTCCGGATTGACTAGAAAAGTCGAGCGGACGGTCCCCATATACTCTTTCCCGTAATTGACTTTCTTTTGCCAGACACCCCACCGCTCTTGAATCGTGTGCCCGATGTCGGAGAGGAGACGCAGGGTGATTCCTTTTGAGGAGCGGAACCGGCAGTGGCTGGCCGGGGAATCACCACTGATGCCAAGAATTTCAACGCCCAGCGCTGAGAAATCCCCGGAGAGTTGGCTGAATGCCTGTCCTTCAAGGGTGCATCCCGGGGTGTTGTCCTTGGGATAGAAATAGACCACCAGCCAACGCCCTCGCCAGTCCGGGAGGTGCACCATGGTGCCATCCTGATCCGGAATATCCAGAGCCGGGGCCGGTTGACCCGGTTCGAGACGGGGTGTGCAGGTTCTGTCCGGCGCTTCCGTTTTCGGCAGAGAAGATTTTTTTGACGGGGGTTTTCGGGGAGACGGTTTTTTTGCTGCACCGAGTTCGTCCCGACTAGCTTGCAGAAGCCGCCGGAGAAAATCCCGGTCATCCAGCTGGTGTTCGATCACAAAGGCGGTTTTGGCTCCCGGGTAGGGAGGGGCCTCGGTCGGGTTGCCGAGAAGAACACGACCGGCTTCGGTTGATTTGACAAACAACCTGTTGTCACAGATCAGGCCAACAAGGATTCCGTCCAGGTAGAGGGCGTATTCGCCAAACATCTTGTGGGTCGTTATCTGGCCTGCCAGACGGCAGGCCTCGGCAACAAGGGTGACAAAGTCGGGACTCGAGGCCATGCCGGATCCTTTCAGTCAGAGGTCAAAATGAATCGAGATCGTCCTGGTCCAGCGGACGGACCGTATCGGTGCCCTCCTGCCTCTGGACGGGTGGCGCAGGCCGGTGCTGCGCTCCCTGCCGGACCGGGCCCCGGACAGGGGCGGCCAGCTCGAGGTGTTCGGTCTGTCCGATCAGTCCGGCCAGATCACCGGCCATCGACTTGAGGTCACCGGCTTGGCCGGAGAGCTCCTCGGTCGAGGCTGCTGTCTCCTCGGCATTGGCGGCATTCTGCTGGACAATGATCTCCATCTCGGAGACTGCTTTGTTGACCTGCTCGATCCCCTGGGCCTGCTCGCGGTTCATGGTCGTGATGTCGGCCACAAGCTGCACAACCTTTTGTGAGAGAGTTTGGTTGGCCGAAAGGGCCTTGCTGACTTCGGCAAAGGCCTCGGAGGATGTCCGTGCCGCGTTGACCGAATCCTCGACCAGCCGGTTTGTATCCGTTGTGGCCGTGGCGGCCCGCTGGGCCAGGGCACGGACTTCGGAGGCCACCACGGCAAAGCCGGCACCGGCCTCGCCGGCTCTTGCTGCCTCGACTGCGGCATTGAGGGCGAGGAGATTGGTCTGGAATGATATTTCGTCAATCGTTTTCAGGACCTTTGCGGTTTCGGCACTCGTGCGCTGAACATTTTGCATCGCGACATTCATTTCGCCGAGGCGGTCGCTGATGGCCTGAAAGGTCGGCCCGACCTCTTCAAGCATGACCCGGTTGGTCTGGGCTGCGCTTTCGGCACTGTGACGGGCATGGCTGGCGGTCTCCTCAATGGCGGCCGCCTGGGTCGAGGCTCCCGAGGAGAGGCTCTGGCTGGCAGTGGCAAGCTGGCCGGCCGAGGCCGAGACGTAGCCTGAGGCGTCATTGAGCTGGATCGATATCCGTGCCAGGGGGCGGATGATGGATTTTCTGATAAAGATCTGGAGGACCAGGACCAGAAGGGCCATCCCCCCAAGTGAGAGGAGGCTGGTAAAGAGGATCAGGTTGTTGATGTCCTTTTGAAAGACATCCATGGTGATCACAACGCAGAGAGACCAGGGCTCTTTTGAGGACCCGAAGGTGATCGGGGCATAGTACTGGTACGAACTGGTTCCGGTGATGGCCGAGGGCTTGAGGAGGGAGTAGGACTTTCCTTCCCTGATGGCAGCCAGGAGGGCTGTCTTGTGCTCGGGCGAGTCATCGCCAACGATCTTGCCGACCTGTTCCTTTTTTGGGTGTGCAACCCGCATCCCGTTGTTGGCAATCAAAAAGACATACGCCTGGCCGGCAAAGGGTTTTGTGGCGGCTATCATCTGCTGGAAGCGGTCCATCGAGATGTCGATGCCGGCGACCCCAACGGTCTTTTGTCCGTCCTTGATCGGGGCGCAAAAACTGACCACCATGGTGTCCTTGCCCGCAATCTGGTAGACGGTAGGCGGTGTCACGTATACCAGGCCAGTTTTGAGCGGGGTCTGGTAATAGGCCGAGTTTTCCTTTTCGGCCTCAAAATCAACACAGGCCTCGTAATTGAGGCCCGTATCGGTTTTGTTCCAGTAGCCGGCAAAGCGTCCATCGGGGGTATTCCCGGGTGTCCCGCGCTGGCGGGCATCCTGCCCGTCGATGGCGTTGGGTTCCCAGACATTCCAGATGCCAAAGAAGTGTTCACTCCGCTCGAGGATGTTTCGCATGATGGTCGAAAAAACCTGTCGGCGCTCGGCGGCAGGGAAACGCCCATAGCCCGATCCGATTCCGGCCAGGGTCTCGGCCGCGACCAGGGCCGGGCTGAGGGTGTCCTGGACAAGCATGGCCACCCGTTCGGATTCGAGGCGGGCTTCGCGGTAGATGGAGTTTTCAAGCATGCC
>Ga0116158_10001104_pt1 | contig 24899 bp, 16 predicted proteins | sample AD_UKC052_MetaG_FD_89883 | JGI IMG/M metagenome (GOLD analysis project Ga0116158, IMG submission 89883) | Active sludge microbial communities of municipal wastewater-treating anaerobic digesters from USA - AD_UKC052_MetaG | ecosystem: Engineered > Bioreactor > Anaerobic > Digestate | place: USA... | reverse complement strand
GCTCGCGCAGGTCGAGTGGCGGGCCGGCCTCGAGATCGGCCTCGTGCACGGAGAGGCCGGGGTGAGGGACGCCGCGAGCCCGCTCGGCGTCGAGATCACGACCATCGGCGGCGGCACGGATCGGGTCCACGAGATCGGCTGCGTGATCCATGGCCGTCGCACTGTGGCCCGGATCCCGTTCGTGGTCGGCGATCCGGGTCAGAAGCTCGGTCGCTTCAAGATCCGGGTGACCCTGCTCCCCGGGGTCGGTGAGTGGGTCTGTGCCGTCGAGCGCGCGAGCGGTGAGGCGCTCCTCTACCGTCGAGGGCGCCTCGCGGGCGAGCGCGTGGAGGGCCCGTTGCGGCTGACGATCGCGGCCCGGGGCCCCGAGGCCTGGGTCGAGGCCGACCTCCACGGGCTTCGGCTGACCGGGGCCAGCCCCGACGACGCGCAGGCGCGGCCCCGCAGCGACGCGGAGCAGGTGGAGGCCGGCCGGCGCCTGGTCGAGGGTGATGACCTCGGCGTGCTCGAGGTGCTCGACTCGCGCTCCCCGGCGTCGACGACGGGCGCCACGCAGTCGCTGCGCTTCGTCGGCCTCGCCCGTCTCGGCCGCTGGCGAGAGGCCGAGCGCGTCCTCGCCGCGGTGCTCGCGGACCCCGGGCTGGCCGCCGCCCAGCGGGCCAGCCTGATGGCGCTCCTGCGCAGCGAACCAAAGGTCTATGGCCCGCTCGTCCGCGGCGCGGCCGGGCCGGCGGTGCTGCGCGACGAGCTCGCCGCAGCGTGGTGGATCGCGGTCATGGCGGACCGTGATCCACGCGCCTGCGAGGTGGTCTGGGCCGGGCTCGCGGATCTCGATCTCGACGGCGACAGGTACGAGATCCTCAAGGTCCACGCCGTCGCGGCGGCGTGCCTCGGTTACCGGGCCACGGCCGCCGCGAGCTATCGAGCGGCCCTGCGAGCGCTGGCGGATCCGGTGCGCCTCAGCGTGGTGCTGAGCGCCGGCCAGGTGCAGCACGAGCGCGCGGGGCTCCACCTCGAGCTGGCGGCCCTCGCCCTCGCGGCGGGCGACGAAGCGGCGGCGCGCCGCGAGCTGACGCCTCTGCTCGCGGACCCAGCCACGGCGCTGTTCGTCGCGGACAGCCTGCACGCGCGCGAGGACCTGCGTGCGCTCTGGTCGCTCGCGCCGGAGTGAGACCGCCGCGGCGTTTCACATTCGGGGCAGAGCGGCGTCGATGAGAGACGCAGGCAGGTACCCATGAGCTACGAAGAGAAGCGCGTAAAGGTCTCGCAACTCGGAACGACACCGGCGTCGTCGCCCCTCCTGGTCGAGATCCCCGGGGTCGGTGGCCCACGCAAGCTGCACAAGCTGGCCGCTCAATCCTTCCAGGAGATGGCAGCGGCGATCCATCGTGACCTCGGGATCGTGGCGAAGGCGGCCTCGGCCTGGCGGCCCCATCGCTGGACCTCGCGCAAGCAGTACGAGGACCGGCTCATCGCCAAGTACGGGTCCGTGAAAGAGGGGCGCAGGTGGCTGGCCTTCGACTCGCCGCACGAGACCGGCCTCGCCGTCGACTTCGGCGTCGGTGGCCTCGAGCCGGTCTGCAACACCGTCGCCAAACAGCGCACGACCCCGCTGCACCACTGGCTGGTGGCGCACGCCCACGAGTACGGCTGGCACCCCTACAAGGTCGAGCCCTGGCACTGGGAGTACCCGCTGTCGCTCGCCGAATTTCAGACCGGTGAGCGCGGCGCGGCCGACGACGCGGCCGGGCCGGTGTCGTTCGGCGGCCACGGCGATGACGACGAGGCAGAGGGTTTTATCGAGGAGATGGACCCCGAGAGCGCCCGCTGGTTCTCCGGCGAGCCAGACGAGCTGCCGCCGGCGCGCACCGCCGTGGTCGCGCCGCGGAGCGAGGCTGCGCCAGACCCGGCGCTACGCTCGGGTGAGGTCGACGGTGAGGTCGAGGTCGGGGCCGCGCGGGTGCGCTTTCGGGTGCGCTGGCGGGTCGGCTGATCGGGCGGATCCAGCGGATCCAGCGGATCGGGGGCGGCCGATTCTGCGCCGCTCACCGTCGGGCTCGCCGCCGTACACCGACCTCGGACAGTACGAGACAGTCGCGCGACGGTCCCCGATCCCCACAAAGCGCCGGTCGGGGGCCCTCCACGGGGTCCCGGGCGTGGCACCGGTATTGCTCATATCGGCGGTATGCGACCGATCGAGTACGATGATTTCTGGCAGCAGTGGGTGGGCGAACGAGCCCTGTTCGCGCGGATGTGCAGCCGATGGCTCAGCGGACGGACCCACGATATCGAGGATGTCCTGAGCCTCGGCGCCCTCAAGGCGTGGAGCTTTCATCGCACCAACCCGAGCGTGGTCCGACGATTTCGGCCGTGGGCCCTGCGGATCCTCTACAACATCTGCGTCGATGTCACCCGGGCGCAGGCGCGCAAGGTCGTGCTGGCCCTCGACGAGGAGGCCCCGGCCCAGCCGCCGACGGCCGCGCCCGCGGCCCCGGAGCGCGCGCTCCACGAGGCCGAGCTGGCGACCGCGCTGGCGCGCGCGGTCGACACCCTGCCGGTCCGGCTGCGCGCCGTGTTCGAGCTGCGCTTCCGCGAATCCATGCCGTATACGGAGATCTCTCGGGTCCTCGAGATCTCGCCAGATAACGCCCGCAAGCGGATCCAGCAGGCACGGGAGCTGCTCCGCAAGGAGCTCGGCGAATACGCGTGCTAGAGGGCGCGGGGTCCATCGCACGGGCGGGTGCTTCGGGCAGGCGCGGAGGACGTCGCACGGGCCGGCGGGTGCGGAGGACGTCGCACGGGCCGGCGGGGTCCGGTGGAAGTGCCCGCGCAACCTGGCGCAGGCGGATGTCCGGAGGTCGGTCCGCCCTCAAACACGGCGCTCAAAACGGCGATAAGCGGTGAGACAGGGACAGGTTCGCTTCGGACTCGGTCGGACCGACCTCCGGCCCTCCACCACCCAGGCTTTGCGCTGAAGGACCCTGCGGTCGGCGTCGCCGAACACCGGACCCCGCCAGCCCTGAGGGTGCGCCTGGGTGACGCGGGTTTACTGCGGGCGTGGCTCCGAGTTCGTCGCGGTGGATAGGTGCGAATGCTCGCAGGGACATGTCGTGTTCGCGGGGACGTATCGTTGGTGCGGGACATGTCGTGTTCGCGGGCTCATATCGTTGGTGCAGGGCCGGTGCGGGGCCGGCTGTTGGCGCAGCCGACGGTATCGTCCTTTAGCGCGAGCCTGGGTGCCGGAGGGCCGCCGGTGGCCTTGACCGAGTCCGAAGCGAACATATCCTTCTCGCAACGCCTGAGCTCGCTCTTGAGCGCCGTGTTTGAGGGCAAGGCCACCGGCGGACATCCGGCTGCGCCAAGTTGCGCGGGCGCTCCAGCCGGACCCGCGCCGGCTCGTGCGACGATAGGCTCGCGGTCATGGTTCGCGTCGGCGGACCCCGAAGAATGGACGCAATGTCAGCACTTCATCGCGGGCGCGGCAATGTCAGTCGAGCAGGCCGAGCGCCTGGAGGCGAAAATGCAGCGCCCGCGCGGAGATCCGGGCCTCGGCGGACATCGCCGCCAGGTCGCCGTGGTGGCGTTGATAGAGGTCCGCGAGCTCGTCGCGTGGGAGCTCGCGCGCGGTCTTCATTGCGCGTGAGCGGCGGATCCTCGCATAAAGGGTGCTGCGCGAGACTCCGAGCGAGCGAGCCGCGGCGGCGATCTGCCAGCCGTGATCCTCGAGGGTGGCCATCAGCGCGCCGTCCGAGAGCTGGGTGACGGCCGTGGGTGAATGTGTAGCCTCTGTACCTGCGGCTGCATCTGCGTCGAACCCTGCGTCGGTGTTCGTCTCCGCCGGGCCGCCGGACCCGGCGATGGCGCCGCGCGGGTCGTGGCCGGAGATCAACGCGACCGCGAGCCGGCGCGCGGCGTTGCCGAGCTCGCGGACGTTGCCGGGCCAGCGCGAGGTCATGAGCTGGACCATGACATCGAGCGGCAGGAGGCGCGACGCGTCGGCGCGCAGGCGGTCGACGAGCGCCGCCTCGCCGGCCCGATGGAGCTCGCCCTCGAGGAAGTGCACGAGCAGGCGCGGGATGTCCTCGCGACGCTCGCGCAGCGCCGGGACCATGAGCTCATAAGCGGCGAGGCGGTGGTAGAGCGCCGGGCGAAAGCCGCCGTCCTGGGCCATGGTCTCGAGGTCGGCGTCGGTCGCGGCGATCACCCGGACATCGACCCGCCGCGCGGGTGCGCCGCCCAGCGCCTGGACCTCGCCGGTCTCCAGGGTGCGCAGCAGCAGCGCCTGGACCTCGATGGGCGCCTCGCCGATCTCGTCGAGGAAGAGGGTGCCGCCGTGGGCGTCGCGGAAGTAGCCGGCGCGCGAGCCGACCGCACCGGTGAATGAGCCGCGAGCGTGGCCGAACAGCTCGGCGGCGGCCATCTGGGGGGGGAGCGCCGCCATGTTGATCGATACGAAGGGGCGGGCCGATCGCGCGGAGGCGGTGTGCAGCGCCCGCGCGACCAGCTCCTTGCCGGTGCCCGACTCGCCGCGGATGAGCACGGGCACGTCGAGGCCCGCGACCGCGTTGACCTGGCACCGCACGCGATGGATCGCCGCGCTGTCGCCGACGAGGCCGTACCTGGGCACGAGGTCGTCCGCCCGCGCGGCGACCTCGAGCAGGAGCACGACGCGCTCGGCGATGCGCAGGAGCACGCCGCGGGCCAGCGCTCGCGCGTCAATTTGCGGCAGCTCGGCGGCCGAGAGGTCCATGATCCGGGCCGCCGGGCCGCCGCTGTCGAGCCGCAGGATGCCGCCCGCGGACCGGAGGATCACCGGCGAACGGCTGATATAGGGGTCGTCGAGCGGACCGACCAGTCGACCCTCCGGGGTCCGAAATTCGGGCGTGATGCGGGAGATGAGGATCGCCTCTCCCTCGCCGCGCGGCGCGAGCTCGACGCGCTGGCCGATACGCTGCAGCGACGGATGCATGACGATCGTCAGGAGCAGCCGCCGCGGGGCGACCTCCTGCGGGTGCGCCTGACGTTCCAGCTTCAACGTGGACGTGTAGAGGTTGCGGGACGCGCTCATCGCCGGATCACCCATAAATCCAATATCGTATTTCGGCCCCGCCCTGGGCCCCTAAAGTCGCTCGCTCGGTGATCCACGGCGTACGCAATGGTGACACCTTCGATACCCCGGCGCTCTGCGCGTAGCGAGCGGCGCGCGCAGGACGATGCGCGCATTCGTCGTGGACGCGGCGCACATCGGAGCTCCTTCGTCGCGATTTCACGGCGGGTGAACTCGGGCGTCCTGGTACTGCCGATGCGATCACGGATGATAGTCTCCACCGCGCTGGCGCTCCTGCTCGTGGGCGCAGCGCCGGGCTCGGCGGCGGCCGGGGAGCGCCGGCTCGACGCGTGCGTCGCGGTGCCGACGATCGCGGCGCCGACCCCGGTAGGCCCGGCAGCAGGCGAGGGGGACATGGAGGCGGCGAGCCTGGCCTTCGCCGAGGCCGAGCGCTCGGTCGCCTCCGACCCCGAGCGCGCGATCGCTGGCTTCGAGGCGGGGCTCGCCGCGGTGCCGCCAGGGCCAGGCTATGCGCCGACCCGCGCCCGGGTGCTGCTGCAGATCGTCGCGGCCCACGAGGTCGCAAACACGCGCGACGGAGGCGGCCAGCTGGAGGCCCTCTGCCGCGGCCAGGATCGCCTGCACCGGGCGAAGGCGCTGCTCGATCACTACCTCGGCCCGCTCGGTCTGCTCGACGAGGAGGGCCGGGCCTCGGTCGAGGCGCGGCGCGTCGGATTACGCGAGGCGATCGCGGCGGCGGGGCGCCGGATCCTCCGCGAGCAGGCGGTGCGCGACGCGGCCCGGGCCCGCCTCGCCGCGCGGGTGCGGACCACCGCGGGGATCCTGGTGCTCGGTGGCGGCGCGCTCGGCCTGGGCCTGATGGGCGCGGCGATCAGCGTCGGCCGATCGACGGACCAGAAGCTCGAGGCCTGTCTCGACACCGACGTGACCTGCGGCGGCCAATTGGCGGACTACCGGTCGCGGGGGAGCGCGGCCAACGTGGCGGTGCTCGCGGGCGCCCTGACGGCGGGCACCTTGTTGGTGACGGGCGCGGTGCTGGTGATCCTCGGGAACAAGCAGCGGGCGCGGGCCAAGGCGCTCGAGCGCGGCGTGCGGGCGTTCGATGTCGGGCCGGCGCCGATGAGCGCGAGCGGCCGCTGGGGCCCCGGGATCGTCATCCAGGGGCGTTTCTAGCCGGAGATTCGCAAGCGATGGCGGTCACGACCATGATCTGGATTGAGCTCGAGCTCCGCCTCGTCGGCGACGACGTGCGGGTCTCGGCCCGCGGCTGTCGCGGCGAACGAGCCCGCGAGCACGGGCTCGGCGAGGCGTTCACGGCGAGCAAGCTGGCGGGGTTTCGGGTCGCGGTCGGCAACGCGATCGCGCGCGCGGAGCTGCTGGGCGGCGAGGCGCTCGAGCAGGCGCGGGCGCTGCACGAGGCGCTGTTCGCCGGCGAGGTCCGCGATCTCTTCACGCGCCTGGGCTCGCTCGCGGCGGACCAGCGCCAGCGCCTGTTGGTCCGCCTGATGATCGACGACCCCGGCCTTCAATCCGTCCCCTGGGAGGCGCTGTGTCGGCCGCAGAGCAACCTCGGCTTCCTGGCCTGCGCGGCGGACGTGACGGTCGCTCGTGGGGTCAACTCGGTCGACCCGTGGCAGCCGCGCGAGCTCCGGCGGGCGCTCGTGGTGCTGCCGGTGCTGGCGATCCCCGACCGCACGGTGCTCGACGGGCTCGAGGCGATCCTTCGTGAGCACGTCGAGTCGGGGGCGGTCGAGCTGCTGCCCGCGATCGAGGGCGACGCGGCCCGCAACCCGATCCTGTTCGAGCGCCTGCGCTCCGGGCCGAGCCCGCATGTGCTGCACTTCCTCGGCCACGGCGGCTTCGATAATCAGCGAAACCCCGTCATCCGCCTGGCCGACGACGCCGACGGCGAGAAGACCCTGCTGCCGATCGAGGTGTTCGCCGAGGAGCTGCGCGCCTGCTTCAACACCATGCGCCTGATCTACCTCCAGGCGTGCTCCGGGGCCCGCCCAGGCGTGTTCGCCAGCGCGGCCGAGCTGCTCGTTCGCTCGGGCGTCGACGCGGTGGTGGCCCACCTGTGGCCGGTGCGCGCGGAGATCGCCAGAGCGGCGGCCCATGACTTCTATACGAACCTCATCGGCGCACGCACGGGCCAGGGCGACGTCGGCGCGAGCACGCAGGCGGCCAGGCGCACGCTGATGGGTACCAGCGCCGACGCGTTCTCGGCGGTGCTCTACCTGCGCGGGCCCGACGCGCGCCTGTTCGACGTCGAGGGCCGCCACCTGCGTCCGCCGCCGCCGGGCGGGCGGGCGAACCGGGGGCCGGCGATCGACGAGCTGCCGCCGGCGCTCGCGAAATTGCTGGCGGGGCCGTACACGCTGCTGCTCGGCGAGACCTGGTGGGACGAGGCGACGATCGAGGTGCAGGAGCGGCTGCGCGAGGGCCTGGTCGAGGCGCTGCGCGCCATCGGTGAGGCGAGCCAGCCGGGCACGCCGCTGTTCACGCTCGCCGGTCGTTATGTGCTGAAGGCCGGGCGCATCAAGCTCGACCGGCTGTTTCAGAAGATCCTGCGCGGGGTCCACGACAAGCACGGGGCGGCGCCGATCATCGACGCGTTGATCCCGGTGCTGCGGCCAGGCGTGCACGCGACGCTGCTGTGGTTGCCGTTCCTCGAGCATGTGATCGCCCGCCGCTACCCGGCGCGGCGGCTGTTCGTGATCCAGCCGGTGCCCGCGGGCCAGCAGGAGCGCCGGCTGCTGATGGTGCGTGAGCCCGGGAGCGACGACTGGGAGGAGATCGATGCGTTGCCGCGGCTAAACCTCGACGAGGACTTCGTGATCCTGCGCCTGTTCGGCGGCTACTCGCCGGAGGCGTCGCCGATGTTGATGAGCCCGCAGCTGACCGAGGACGATCACATCCAGGGTCTCTTCGATCTGCGGACGATCATTCCGCTGGAGTGGGAGAACGCGATCATGGGGTGGATCCGGACCCGCCCGGCGCTGTGCGTCGGCCTGTCGGCGCTCGACTGGCGCCACCGCATGCTGCTGCGCTGGCTGTTCGACCAGCGGCCGCCGCCGGCCGGGAGCGTCGTGGTGCTCGCCGAGGCGCAGGCCGAGGATGAGATCTGGGAGAAGCACGGCGCGGGCATCCCGAGCGGCGGCAACTTCTCCGTGGTCCGCCAGCCGACCGGGGTGCTGGTCGACCTGCTGCGGGGGGCGAAGCCATGAGTCAGGAGGACCGCGACGGCGTCCCGGACGAGGGCCGCCCCGTCAATCCGTTCCCGGGGCCGCAGCCGTACCGCGCCAGCGACCGCGGGCGCTTCTACGGCCGCGAGGCGGTCAGCCGCGAGCTGGCCGACACGATCCTCGCGCACCGCTGCGTGGCGCTGTACGGGCCGTCGGGCGCGGGCAAGTCGTCGGTGATGCAGGCGGGCACGATCCCCCGGCTCGATGAGGGCCACGACTTTCGCCACGTGGCGATCGATGGCTGGCCGGCCGACGAGCAGCCGGTGGCCTGGCTGCTCTACACGCTGCACACCGAGCTCAAGCTGGCGCCGCCGGACGAGGGGCTCGGGCTCTACGAGTCGGTCGAGTGGATCGTGCGCCAGGCGTTTCGCCGCTCGGACCGCCCGATCCTGATCTACCTCGACCAGCTCGAGCAGTTGCTGCTGCCGAGCCGCGAGATCGCCAGCGTGGAGGCGTTCCTGGACTGGCTCGATCGCTTCGCCGAGCGGCCGATCCGCGGGCTGCACCTGGTCCTGGCGATGCGCGAGGACTACCTCGGCCGTTTCCGTGACCGCGCCCGCGGCCGCCATCGCCTGCTCGAGAACGGGTTTCGCCTGGGGCCGATGACGGTCGGTGAGATCGTCGGCGCGGTCTGCCAGGCGGCGGCCGACGGAGCGCCGCCGCAGCGCTGGGCGCCGCCGGCGATGCGGGCCCTGATGATGCAGGTGCGCATCCCCGGTCAGAGCGAGAGCGACGCGGCGGAGGTCCAGACCGCGTTCGCGCAGATCGTCTGTCGCGCCCTCTTCGGCGAGCGCGCGGCGCTCGGCGGCGGCGAGGGTCTCGACATGCCGGTGCACGCCGAGCCGATCCTGTTTCGTTACCTCGAGAGCACGCTGGAGCACCTGGGCGGCCTGCGCGGAGCGGCGGAGCGGCTGCTCGAGGAGCACCTGATCGCCGCCGACGGAACCCGCACGCTGCTGACCGAGGAGGCGGCGCGGGCCTCGGGGCTCGGCTCGCACGGCGACCTCGAGCGGATCCTGACGGACCTCGAGCGGGCGGCGATCCTGCGGGCCGAGCAGCACCGCGGGACCCGCTACTTCGAGCTCGGCCACGACTGGCTGGCGAAGAAGGTCTTCGACCGCAAGCAGGACCGGGCCGCGCGCGCGGCCGAGGTGATCCGCGAGCGCACGCGCCTGGCCGAGCAGGAGGCGGCAGCGGCGAGGGTGCGGGCCGCCGAGGCGGAGACCCGGCGGGCCCGGCGGGTGATCGCGATCGTGACAGTGTTCGCGCTGCTCGCGGGCGGCCTGGGGATCTTCGCGTGGACGCAGCAGCAGCTGGCGCGCGCGGCCGAGGGCGAGGCGCGGGCGGCCGAGGGCGAGGCGCTGGCGGCCCAGCGGCGCGCGGAGGCCGAGAAGGAGCGGGCCGAACGGGAGCGCGAGCGGGCGCATGCGGCCGAGCAGGAGGCGCTGGCGGCTCAGCGGGTGGCGGAGGCCGAGAAGGCGCGCGCCGAGCTCGAGAAGGCCAGGGCGGAGGCCGAGAAGGAGCGGGCGGAGGAGGCCGAGCAGGCGGCGCTGCGCCAGCAGAAGATCGCCGAGCGGGCGCGTGAGCGGGCGGTGAGCGCCGAGTCGGACGCGCTGCGCCAGAAGGTGAAGGCGGAGGCCGAGGCGCGGCGGGCGAGCGACGCGAACCGCCTGGCGGTCGCGCTGTCGATCGTCGGCGTCGACCCGACCAGCGCGCTCGCGCTGCTCCGTGAGATCGACGACCCCGCGGGCACCCGGGGGTGGATCCCGGCGACCGTCGAGGCGCTCCAGCATCCGGCGAGCCAGGCGGTGCTGCGCGGGCATCAGGGCGTGGTGGTCGCGGCCCGGTTCAGTGGTGACGGTGCCCTGGTGGCGACCGCCTCGGAGGACGGGACCGCGAGGCTCGCCCGGGTCGACGGCGCGGCGCCGGCGATCACCCTGGTCGGCCACCAGGCGCCGCTCGTCGGGCTCGCGTGGGGCCCGGACGGGCGCGGGCTGGTGAGCGCGGCGGCCGACGGTTCGGTGCTGCTGTGGCCGCGTGACGGCGTCGGCCAGCCGACCACCGTGGCCGGCGCGGGCCTGCAGATCCAGACCCTCGCGCGCAGCCGCGACGGGGCGTGGGTCGCGGTCGCCGGCAGCGACGGCTCGGTGCGCGTGCTGGCGGTCGACGGTGGTTCGCCGCCGCGGCGGTTCACCGGCCATGAGGGCGCCGTGCGGGCGGTGGTGTTCAGCCCGGACGGCTCGTCTCTGGCGACCGCGGGTGATGATGGCACCGCGAGGATCTGGCCCATGGGACAGGTCGACGCGGCGCCGCGGGTCCTTCGTGGTCATGAGGGCACGATCTACGGGCTGCACTTCGCGGCCGACGGTCGGCGGGTGGTCACGGCCGGGGACGACGGCACGGCGAGGATCTGGGCGGTCGACGGCGCCCCGGGTGAGGAGGCCGGGGCCGTGCTCGAGCACGCCGACGCGGTGTACGCCGCCGAGTTCTCGCCGGACGGGGCCCGGGTGGTGACCGCGTCGCGCGATCGGGTGGTCCGCATCTGGACCCCGCGTGGCAGCGGCGCGCCGACGAAGGTCGAGCTGCGTGGGCACACCGACAAGGTGTACGTCGCTCGCTTCGACCCGCGCGGCGAGCGGGTGGCGACCGCCTCGCGCGACGGCACCGCCCGCATCTGGCCGGTGAAGGGTGGGGGCGAGCCGCTGGTGCTGCGTGGTCACACGGGGCCGGTGGTCGACCTCGGATTCTCCGCGGATGCCCGGAGCCTGCTCACCGCGAGCGAGGACGGCAGCGCCCGGGTCTGGGCGGTCGCCAGCGCCCACGAGGAACTGGTGCTCGCGGGCGCGACGGGGCCGGTCGGGGCGGTGCGCTTCGGGGGCGACGGGACGCGCATCATCGCCGCGTCGGCCGATGGCACGACCCGGATCTGGACGCCGAGCGGCCGGGTCGGCGGCGTGGCGCTGGGGCTCGCGGGCGGAGGTGCGGGGCTCGCCGCGATCTTGAGCCCCGACGGCCGGCGTGCGGTCACGGGCGGCAGCGACGGCAAGGTCCGGGTCTGGGCGCTCGGCGCGGGGGCAGCCCAGCTCGAGCAGACGGTCGACCTCGGTCTGGGCGGCCGACCGACGTTCATGGCGATCAGCCCGGATGGCCGCCAGGTGCTGACCTCGAGCTCCGACGTCGCCGTGCGCATCGAGCTCGAGAGCGGGGTCCGGACCGTGCTGCGTGGACACGAGGGCAAGGTCCAGGGCGGGGCCTTCAGCGCGGACGGATCGCGGATGGTCACGGTCGGCGACGATCGTACGGCGCGGGTGTGGAGCAGCGCCGGGTCGGCCGCGCCGGTCGTGCTGCGCGGCCACAAGGGCGCGGTGTACGGGGCCGCGTTCAGCCCCGATGGAGCCCGCGTGGTCACGGCCTCGTGGGACCGCACGGCGCGGGTGTGGAGCGCCGACGGGACCGGCGTACCGGTCGTGCTCGCGGGTCACGCGAAGGCGGTGCGCTCGGCGGAGTTCAGCGACGACGGCCTGCGGATCGTCACCGCCTCCGACGATCACACGGCGAAGGTCTGGCGCAGCGACGGCAGCGGCGACGCCGTCACCCTGCACGGCCACGAGGGGGCGGTGCGGCACGCATCCTTCAGCCCCGAGGGCCAGCAGGTGGTGACCGGCGGGGTCGATGGCAGGGTCCGGGTGTGGGCCGCCGACTTCGACAATCCCGAGCTGCTGCGCGGCAAGATCACGGCGGCGACGACGGTGTGCCTGATCCCCGAGCAGCGCGTGAAGCTGCTCGGCGAGCCGCGCGAGGACGCCGAGCGGCGCCATCAAGAGTGCGAGCGCCGCTCGGGGCGCTGAGGTTTTTCACGTCGACCCGCCGGGCGCGTCATGCCGGTTCAACCGACCGCCGTCCGGCGGTGCCGACAATTCCCGAGGAGTCGACGACAATGCCGTTCAATGTCCATTCATCCGTCAAGGACTACGAGATCACCGCCAAGGCCGATGAGTCGCGCGCGGAGGGCATCTCCGCCGAGCATGCGCAGGCGTTCTTGCGGGTGTCTCATGATACCGACTGCATCATCCTCACCCGGACACCCGGCGAGGCCGCGCTCACCCTGCTCGCGGAGGGGTATGACGCCAAGGGTTTCCACGTCAAGGCGAAGTCCTGTGATTGGGGGCCGTGGGCGGGCTTCATCTGCGCCGAGCCGCGCTTCAACAAGTCCGGCATGGGCGGGGCGTACGGCAACATGAGCGCGCACATCGACTCGCTCACGAAGGACTTCGAGGCGCTGCGGAACGCGGACCGCAAGGCGAGCGGCAAGCCGGTGGAGGGGCCCTATATGTGCTCGGTGGTCGCGGTGGAGCTGAGCGACGCGCGGGTGGCCTGGCTCGAGCAGCGGGGCAAGATCCCCAAGGCCGCGGCCGAGGCGACGGAGCGGCGCGGCACGGCGGCGCTCGGCAAGGACGCCGCGACGGTCGAGTGGCTGCTGCGTCGGGACGCGACGACTGGCCGCTGGCGGGTGTACTACAAGGCCGCCGGCCTGCCGCCGATCCCCGATACCGCAGATAATGCCCAGAAGTACGCGGCCACGCTCGTGGCCTTCGAGGCGGCGATCACCGCGGCCCGGTCCAAGATCGAGGTGCCGGCGGTCGAGGGCCACAGCCCGGTGCTGGCGCTGACGAACCCGTATCTGGCCTACAAGGCGCCGGGCGAGGCCTACAAGAACGCGCTGACCGGCGACTTCGACCTGTTCGCGGTGTGGCCGAAGCTGGACCAGCGCGCGCCGTTCATGGTCCGTGTCGGCGGCATGGGGACCGCGGCGACGGTCGAGGCGGAGAAGAAGGCGATCTACAAGGCCGAGGGCGCGGACCTCATCGGCAGCACGACGGGGAACATCTCGGACGGTGTCTATGATGTCGCCATGGCCCTCAACATCGAGTCGCAGAAGATCGCTGGCCAGTCGCAGGTCAACCGCGTGTTTCATAGCGACGAGGGCGGGCGTCCGGGTATGGAGAGCGTGGACGAGTCGGTGGCCTTCGTGGCGACCGGCCCCGCAAAGGGCCACATGCTGCTGCTCAAGCACCCGATCGCCCGGGGCAGCGGCGAGGCCCAGGCCAATGCGAAGGCGCTCGCCGCGTTCGCGCTGTCCTGCGCCAGCCAGGGCTACGCGATCTTTCTGAACACGGGGTGGACCGGGCCCATGAAGCAGGCGCTCGGCGACAAGGCCTGGGCGGAGCTGAGTAATTCCGTGTTCAAGCAGGAGGCCCAGCCCGCTCTGGTCGCGCCTTCGGCCCAGGCGCCCGCGGCCTCGGCCAAGAAGGCCTGAGCAGGCGGCGGGCTCGGGATTCACGTCGGCCCGCCGGGCGCGTCATGCAGTCAGGGGGCGCCACGCGCATGACGCATCGACGATGGAATGGAGGGCGCCGGTGGCCGACGGGCCTCGCGCTGCTGCTGCTCGGCGGCGCGGTGACCTGCTTCAGCGGCGACGGCTTCGAGGGCAAGGAGTGCGAGGTCGCGGACGAATGCAACCCGACGCTCGACGGCCAAAGCAAGCAGTTCGCCTGCATCGCCGGGCACTGCGAGGTCACGCTGTGTGACACGCCCAAACAGCAATGCGCGGCCGGCGGGGACGAGAACGACGGCTGCCTGCAGACCTGCCACAAGTACAAGTGCCACGACGGGGACCTCACGGAGCTCGCGGAGGGCTGCGACGACGGTAATTTCGACGACGCCGACGGCTGCAACAACAAATGCCGCAAGGTCGCGGTGGCGATCGGCTCGGGTCCGGCCGCCGACCACGTCTGCGCGGTCAGCGAGGGGCAGGTGCGCTGCTGGGGCCGCAACGGCGAGGGGCAGCTCGGACGGGGCAACACCGCCAACCTCGGCGACGAGGCGAACGAGCTCCCGGCCGCGGACATCCCGGGCGAGCCCGGGGCCCGGATCACCAAAGTCGTCGCCACCGAGTCGGGGACCTGCGTGCTGCAAGACGACGGCGCGGTCCACTGCTGGGGCCTCAACGCCGACGGCTTGCTCGGCGCCGGCAAGCTTGACTACATCCTGATCGGCGACGAGGATGGGGAGCTCCCGGAGGTCAAGGTCGAGCTCGGCGGCGACGCGGTCGACCTCGTCGGCGGTGCGCAGCACGTCTGCGCCCTGATGACGACCGGTAAGGTGCGCTGCTGGGGGTCCAACGAGTCGAACCAGCTCGGCCATGAGGACACGCAGGCGATCGGCGACAACGAGACGCCGGCGTCCAAGGGGGACCTGGCGATCGCGGAGGTGGTGGTCCAGCTGGCCGCGGGCCGCGACCACACCTGCGCCCTGACCAAAAACGGCGACGTATTTTGTTGGGGCCTCAGCAGCTTCGGTCAGGTCGGATACCTCAACCTGAGCCAGGTCGAGGAGCCGCGGGCCGAACCCGTGGACATCGGCGCGAAGGCGACGCAGATCGCCGCGGGCGGCTATCACACCTGCGCGCTCCTCAGCGCGACCGAGATGCGCTGCTGGGGCGATGGCTTCAATGGCGCACTCGGTAACAACGAATTTGGCGAGGTCGGCCTGGACACGGCGCCGGCCGAGGGCAAGCCGGTGGCGATGCTCGCGAAGGAGGATCGCGTCGACCGGATCTACGCGGGCGGCTCCCACACCTGCGTGCTGCTGGTCGGCGGCGCGGTGCGCTGCTGGGGGGCTGGCTCGAGCGGCCAGCTCGGCCTCGGGCACTACCACGACTTCGGCGACGGGCTGGGCGCGCAGTACGGTCTGGAGAGCATCCCGCCGCGCATCGAGGTCGGCGGCGCGGTGCTCGACCTGGCGCTCGGTTATGCGACCACCTGCGCCCTGCTCGTGGGCGGCCAGGTGCGCTGCTGGGGCCGGAATTCGGAGGGGCAGCTCGGCCGCAACGACACCGAGTGGATCGGCGACAAGGAGGGGGAGATGCCGCCGGTCGATGCGATGATCTACCGGACCCCGGGGCGCTTCACGAGCGCGGCGAAGTAGCCGGTCGTGCACCGGGCGCCTGCGAGTGCGCTTATTGCCAAAAACTCACCGCTCCCCCTCCACCCCTCTGTATTGCAGGAAGATGAAATCGGTCCGCAGGCCGCGAAGCTCAGCGATCCGCTCCTGGTTTTGCCGTGGGCAGGTCAGGCGAGCTTGTACACCCGCACGGGCGCCTCGCGCCCCTTGACGAGGACCGGCGGCAGCGGCTCGGCAGGGAGCGAATCGTCCCGGGCCCGCTCCCACACCGATTCGGAGACGAGCACCTGCGCGCCGACGTCCTTGGTGAGCTGCTCGATTCGCGCCGCGAGGTTCACCGTATCCCCGAGGACCGTATATTCCTTCCGCGAGCTCGAGCCGACGGTGCCCGTCACGGCCTCGCCCGCGTGCAGGCCGATGCCGATGCGCGTCGGCGGGATCTGCCCCTTCGTCGACATGGCCTCGACCTCGGCGACGAGCTCGCGGGCCGCTCGTACCGCCGCGCGGCAGGGCTCGCCCTCGGCCACCGGCGCGCCGAACACGGCCATAAAGCCGTCGCCGAGGAACTTGTTCACGAAGCCGCCGTGCCGGCCGACGATGGCGACCAGCGGCTCGAACAGGGTGTCCAGGAATCCGAGCACCTCGCGCGGCGGACGTTGCTCGGCAAAGCGCGTGAAGTCGCGGATATCGAGGAACATGACGCAGACGTCGCGCAGCTCGCCCCGCAGCTCGACGCGGCTGGCGAGCAGCGCCTCCGCGACCATGGGCGAGACGTGGCGCCCGAACATCTCGATCGCGTGGTCCTTCTCTTTCATCACGTCGAGCGCGTGCACGAGCCTCCGGCGCAGCTCGGTGCCCACCACCGCCGCGATGACGCCGAGCAAGGACAGCATCAGGCCCTTCAAGATCACCGGGACCGGCGAGGTGGCGATCGGCGAATACTGGCTCGGGTCGGCGTCTCCGAGCACGAGCAGCGCGACGCCGACGTACGCGAGCCCGGAGCCGATGCCCATCAACAGTGAGATCGTCCGGTCCAGCTCGAGCACGGACAGCAGGATGAAGGCCGGATACAGATACGTCGGCGGCGCGGCGATCGCGAAGTAGGGATCCGAGACCTGCGCAAACACGTAGATCACCGCCGTGACGATCGAGATCTCGAGCAAGGCGCCCGCGAGCAGCACCAGGCGCGGCATGCGACCCCCGCGGGTGATCGTGCGCGCCAGCAAGGCGCGGGTGCCGAATCCATAGAAGATCACGACCGCGAGCGCCACGCCGACGATGAAGCGCAGCCGGCCGACGACCTCGCCCGTCGCCGGCGAGAAGACCTCGGGCCCGATAAACATCAAGGTGAGGATGAGCGGCGCCGAGACCGAAAACCCGACGGCGATGATCGTCTGGCGCAGCTTGGTGGAGTGCAGTACCTCGCGCTCGATCTGTTGCTCGATGGGACGCATGACGCAGCCCGATGGGAGCACAGGCGGGCCGAAAGCTCCACCACCCGCGACGAGTGGTGCACGAAGGTGGCGATCGAGCGCCGCCTGCTCGTCGGCCTCGAAGCACTCCATGGCGAGCGCGACCGGCCGCGCCTGGGCGCTCAGCCGCCGAGCGAGCGGCGGCCGGCCTCGCGGTAGACGTCGAGCCAGTAGAACACCTCCTCGATCGGGAGGCCGAAGCGCACGGCGATGCTGCGCGGGGCCTCGTCGCCCCGCAGCAGCGCGAGCACGGCCCGCTCGCGCAGGCCGATCTCGGGGTTCTCCAGGGTCCGCGGGCGGGTCACCGCGCCCAGCGGGGCGGCGCCGAGCGGCGGTGACGGTGGGTAGTGGCTGGGCGCCGCGGCCTGCGTGTACGTCTCCGGCGCCGCGGCGATCGAGCCAGGGGGAGCGAGCGTGTGGGGCTGAGGCGGTGGAGCGGGGGTTGTCATGGCGACCTCGGGGACGGCTGGCGGCTGCACACGCGGTGATTCGACGGGCGGTGATTTCACCTGCGGTGATTCGATGGGCGGTGATTCCACGCGCGGTGATTCGACGGGCGGTGATGCGATGGGCGGTGATTGGACGGGCGGTGATTCGATGGGCGGTGATTCCACGCGCGGTGATGCGATGGGCGGTGATTCGATGGGCGGTGATTCCACGCGCGGTGATTCGACGCGGAGGGGGGTCGCGGTCGCTGATTGTTGCGCGGTGCTCGTGGCCGCGGGGGCGCTCGCCGGGCTGCGGGGCGCGCTCGCTGGCGCGGGGGGCCTTCGGGTTTCAATGTCCGGGTTCTCGGCGCGCGCGGCTGGCTGTCCGCCGACGACGGCGAGGCGCGCGGCGGGGTCGCCGAGCAGCACATAACCGCGGAGGTCGTTGCGCTGCATCCACAGCTCGCCGAGCAGCCTGGGGGCGACGGGGTCGGCCTGGTTGCGGGCGAGGGCGTCGCGCTGGAGCTGGTAGCGCGCCATGAGGTCGTCGTTGGTCTCGCGGTAGGCGTGCATCAGCGCGTCGAGGCCGACGCCGACGCGGCCGCCGGCGAGGATCGCCCGCTGGGTCGCCAGCATGCGCGACGCCCGGCTGCGCTTGCTCTCCGGGTCGCAGAAGCCGAAGGTCCACGCGAGGTCCATGTGGCCGATCACCGCGAGCGGGCCGCCCGGGTTGGCGAGCAGCGCCTGCGGCAGGGCGGCGACGAAGGGCCGGTCGCCCGCGGCCGGCAGGGCGCGCAGGACCGCGTCGACCTGCTCGCGGTTGCCGCCTTGCTCGGCGAGCAGCGCCAGCCAGGCATGATAGGCGCTGGCGGAGGGCGTGCCGGCGCCGTAACACGCGACGCAGATCCAGATCCCGCCGGGCAGGAAGGGCGTCTCGCGCAGCATGTCCGCGGTGAGTGGGCCGTCGGGCCCGAGTGCCAGGGCGCCCTGCATCTGCCGCTGATGGTCGGGCGAGCGCCAGCCCTTGCGCGGGGCGCCGAGGCCGTGGCTGACCGAGCATAGGAGGGAGGGCGCGTCGATGCCGGCCATCGCCAGCATCTCGTCGGGGCCCCATTCACTATAGGGGATCTCGCTCGGACGCTGGGAGTCGAGCTTGCCGCGCTCGACCAGGTCGGCGGTCATGCGCATGCAGGGCTCGATGAGGTGGCGATGGCCGACGCCGATCGCGGCGCTCCCGTCCTGGACCGTGTAGTAGAGCGCGCGCGGCTTCGGGGTCGGGGTGGCGCGCTCGCGGGCGATCACCTTCTCGGCGTAGGCGCGGTAGCCCTTGATCGTCGGGCAATGCAGGCGACCGACGAAGGACCCGTTGGCGAGCACGTGCTGCAGCTCGAGCGAGACTTGATGGAGGTCGCCGAGGATCAGGAGATAACGCGGCCGCTCGTCGACCGGCACATCCTCATCGCGCAGCACGTCGTTCTTCCAGCGCAGCGAGTCGACCGCGTCCATCGCGTCGGGCACGCGATAGATGATCGGCGCGGCGCCCTGCTGCGCGCCGCGATGCTCGATCAGCGCGGCGATCGCCGCGAGGGCCGCGTCGCCCTCGGCGCCCTTCGGGGCGATCACCGCCCAACGCTGGGCGTGGAGGTCGTTGGGATCGCTGTGCAGGGCCTCGAGGTGCATCGAGTCCTGGCCACGGGGGCCGCGCTCCGGTGACTTGGCCGCGGCGAGCGCAGACTCGCTCAGCCCGGCGCCGAGCAGGGGACGATTGTCGCCCGCATCGCAGAGGAGGAGCTGCAGGTCTGCGGCGTTATCCGGGTTCGGCTCCGTCACGTCGCAGTCATGACGGGCCGCGCCCCGGGCTGTGAATCCGGCGGATGTCGGCGATCGGGTTCACATCGGCGGTCGGCGGCAGTCATGTCCGGGCTGCCCATGCTGGTCGAACCGATCGAAACCTCGCTGCTCGGCGCCCTCGCGCCGCTGGTCGCCCGCCAGCCGGCGCTCGTGCTCGGCGCGGGCCCCGGGGCGCATGACGGTCCCGCGCCCGCGCTGGTGGTCTGTGTGCACGGCTTGCAGCACACGCCGCGCGACGCGCCCGGGGCCGAGCGCCAGAGCCCGCGCCTCGCCGCCAGGCCGAGCCCGCAGCCCGCGGATGACGCTCGCACCTGGACGCTCGCGGGGGCCCAGGCGCACGAGCTGGCCGAGGTGCTCGCGCCCGACCGGGTCCTGATCCGCGGTGAGGACTGGACGGCCGAGCCTATCGCCGACGGAGCGCTGCTGCGCCTGCGCACGGCCCTGCCGCCCGGCGTGGCCCCGGTCGTGTGGGTATTCGGGGCGCTGGCGCGGGGCTATCAGTCGCGGGGGAGCTGCGTCGTCGAGCTCTCGATCGTGGCCACGGCCGGCCGGGTGGCGGACGCGGATGCCTTGATGGGCGCGGCGCTCTGCCTCGGGCTCCCGGTGCTCGCGGCGCTGCCCCCTCTCGAGGCGCGGTGGTGCAGCTTCCCCGCCGCGCTGCCGCCCGGCCCTGGTGTGCGCGTGCGGATGGATCGCCCCGAGGTGACGCTGCGCGGCCAGGTTCGCCGCTGGGTGCCCGGCGCGCCCGGACACGCCGAGGTGCGGTCGGCCCTGACCTTGACGGGCGAGCTGGAGCTGACCGTCGCCGTGGGGGCGCCCGAGCCCGCCGGTGTCATCCACCACGTGGTGGGGCAGCTCATCGCCTGAAATTCTCTCGCATTGATTCCACGAATCCGGAGCTACAACAATGTCGAATATCCCCGGTGTACAGGTTTCCGTCGTCAAAGAGGTCGTGCCGCCGCAGCTGTCGCCGACCGGCGTGCTCGGTCTGGTCGGGCTGACCGAGAAGGTCCCCGAGGGCGGCGTGGGCCGGGCCTCGTCGTGGAAGCGCTTCATCGAGCTGTTCGGACCGGGCGCGGCCTACAGCATGCCCGAGGCCCGGCAGGCGCTGCAAAACGGCGCCTCCATGCTCGTGGTCGCGGCGATCCCCGGCCAGGGCGTCGCGGCCACGGTGGCGCTCAAGCGGGGCGACGAGCAAGTGCTGGTATTGACGGCGCGCGCGCCGGGGACCTGGGCCAACAAGCTGAAGGTCAAGGTCACGCATCGCACGCAGGACGCGGTGATCGTCGCCTTCGACCTCGCGCTCGAGCGTCCGGACGGGTCGTACGAGCTCCACCGCAACCTCGGGGCCGCCGAGAAGGGGGCCGCGACCTTCGTGGTCGCGGCGCTGGCCGCCGGGTCCGCGCTGGCCACCGCGCACAGCAAGTCGGGGTCGTGGCCCGACGCGGGGGAGTTCGAGTTTTCGGGCGGGGCGGACGCGTCCGCCGAGGCCTACGGCGCGGGCCTCGACAAGCTCAAGAACCACGGCGACGTCGATCTGGTGATCGCCGCGGTGCAGGATCGCGGCGACGCGGCCACGGTCGCGGCGATCTACAGCGCGGTCATCGCCCACTGTAATCTCATGAGCGCCGCGTGTCGCGGGCGGCTCGGCTTCGGCGAGGTGCCCGCGGGCAAGACCGTCGCCCAGGCCGTGCAGTGGTCGGTGCCTCTGGTCTCGGATCGGTTTGTGCTGGTCGCCCCGCGCGGGGTGCTCGGCGCCGTCGCCGGCATGATCGGCGGCCTGCCTTATTTCCACTCGCCGACCTTCAAGCCGCTCGCGGGGCTCGGCGAGGTCGACGCGCTCGACATCGACGAGCAGGCCGAGCTGCTGGCCGCGAAGATCGTGCCAGTGGCCGAGCTGTCGGGCCGCGGGCTCGGGGTCGTGCGCGGCGTGACCACCGACGACGACCAGATCAGCGTGCGCCGGGTCGCCGACCGGGCGGTCCGCACGGTGCGGGCGATCGGCGAGCTGTTCATCGGCCGGCTCAACAACGCCGACGGGCGCGCCGCGCTCAAGGCGAAGATCACCGAGGCGCTGCTTCAGATGCAGAAGGACGGCGCCCTGGTGCCCTCGACCGACGGCAAGGACCCCGCGTTCCGGGCCGACGTGTACTCGTCCCAGGCCGACTTCGGCACCGGCACGGTCCGGGTCGATGTCGCCGTGCGGCCCGTGCGGGCCATCGACTTCATCGTCGCCACCATCCTCGTTCAGGTCTAACCGGAGCCGCCCGTCATGCCCAAGATCTACGCCGCCAATCGCAGCAACGTGCTCGTCGACGGGGAGGCCCTCGAGGGGGCCCAGACCCTACATTATCGGGTGGTCGTCGAGCGCCAGGACATCCGGGCGATCGGCTCGGACGAGCGCGTCGACGTCGCCTTCGGGCTGCGCACCGTCGAGGGTGAGCTCATCGTGCGCTCGAGCTCGGACAAGCTCGACAGCCTGCTCGCCCAGAGCGCCCGGTTCCAGGTCGTCGCCAACCTCAAGAAGGATGTCGGCATGGTGACCGAGTCGACCCGCACGGTCTCGTTCGACGACTGCTTCGTCACCGGCAAGCGCTTCGACATGGACGCCGGCGACACCGCGCGCACGCTCTACAGCTTCACGGCCACGCGCGTGCGCGAGGAGTAGCCCGTGACCACCGCGATCCTGGACGTGAACGGCGCGCGCTACGGCCTCGACTACCACGGGCACGACCAGCCGCTGCACGCCTGGACCGACGAGCACGAGCTGCGACTCTCGCCCTGGCTGCTCGGCCAGCACCTCGCCGCGCTCGGCCAGACCACCCGCGTCGACGACGGTGCGCTCGGGCTCGACGCCGGGGCCTACGCGGCGCAGGTGCTCGGCCCCGCGCTGCAGCAGGTCGACGCCGTGGCCCGCTGGGGCCCGCTCGCGCTGTGGTGGGCGGCGGGCGCCGAGCCCGAGGCGCCGCCGCCCACCTATACCTTGCGGCCATGGACGATGCTCGAGCGCGCGAGCGCCGTGCGGGCCGCGCTCGACCCCGAGACCGGGGCGTTCCAGGTCGGGCGTTATCTCGGCATGCTGGTCGCTTGCTGTGTGCAGCGGGTCAGCGGCCCGGACCCGCTGGCCCTGCCGATGGCGCGCGGCGGGCCGCTGCTGGCGGCGGTGTGTCGGCTCTGCGCGCCCGAGCCCTTGTTGCCGCCGGTGGTCGCCGACCCGGCGTTGCGGCGCTTGACCCTGCGTCTATGCGCGGCGCTCGGCTGGAGCCCGGCGCGCGTGTGGCAGACCCCGGCGGGGGAGCTCGACCAGCTGCTCGCGCTGCTCGACGACCCGCCCGTGACCCGCCCGCGCCCGCGCCTCTCGACGCTCGCCGACCACCGCGACACCCACACCATTGAGATCGACGATTGATGCACTTCACGACCTCCACCTCGAAGCTGGCCGCCGCGCTGCTGGACCCCGTGCGCGGCGTGATCGAGCGCGGCCTGGCCGGCAGCGCCCTGGCCCTCGGAGCGCCGCTCGGCGAGGATAGTGGGGAGGATAATGGCGAGGGTGAGTCGCCTGCGCGTCGCGGCGCGTCGGTCAAGAGACCGGATCGGGGACCCGGGGCCGCTGCTGGCCGGATTCCGCCGTCAGCCGGTGACGCAGTGATAGCGAGCACCCGCCGCGACGATGGGGCCGCGTCCGGCGACGGCATAAGGCCGCCCGCCGGGGCGACGGACCGTTCGCTGGCCGGTCATGCATCGGCCGGGCGCAGCGATACCCCGCTCGTCGCTATGCGCGTGAGCGCCGATGTCTTGCACCCCTATGCCGGCGCCAAACTCGACAGGATATCCGCGAGCGCCGATTCATCGGAGGTCCTGCACCCATATACGGGCGCCATGCTAGGGAGCGCCGATTCATCGCATGTGCCTCACACACACACGAGCGCCATGCCCGCGAGCGCCGATTCATCGCAGGTGCATCGCCCACATACGGACGCCGCGCCCGCAGGGTTGCCCGTGAGCGCCGATTCATCGCACGTGCACCGCCCACATACGGACGATATCCGCGTGCTGAACCCCGGACCCGTCGTGAGCGGTCCACACGAGCCCCTGGCGACTGTCTCGGCGCGGGTCGGCCCGGCGACCGCCGCGGTCTCCGTCGTATCCCATGACATGGCACCCTCGACGGAGCTCCCTGACGCGCTCTCCGGCACGTCGGGCCCCTCGATCCAACCACCGGAGATCCAGGCCGCGCTGCCCGGGCCCGCGACCCACTCGTCGCCGTCCCCAGGCGTGCCAGTCCGGCCGCTCCGCGCACCGGTACGCCCGGAGCCGCATCAGGCCACCTCACCGCGCCGCGAAGAGACCCAAATGGCCGGGCAGCTGTCACAGGCGCTGCGGCCCGCGCTCGACCACGCCGCGACGATCACCGACGCCGCCCTGCGCGCGCCGGAGGAGCCGCGCGTCGCCAACCACTTTGCGGTGCACGTACAACTCGGGGCGAAGCCCGGCGCCGTCGATCCGGACGCGGTCGAGGCGGCCCTGCTCGACATGCTGCGCGAGGCGGCGCGGCGCCACGGGCTGGAGGTCTGATGGGCGGCGCGACGGTCGGATTCTCGGTCACGGTCGGTAAGCTGCGCGCGCGCTGGCCGGCGAGCGACGCCACCCTCGACCTGATCACGCTGGAGAGCGCGACCGGGGTCGGCGGCGGCTGGGCGCGCCTCGAGCTCGGTCCACCGCAGGGCGAGGCGCCCGTGGTCGGCGACGCCGTGACCATCGAGCTCGACGACGGCACCGGCAGCCGGCGGGTCTTCACCGGCGAGGTCGACCACGCCGGCAGCACCCCGACCGCCTGGCGCCTGCGCGCGCACGACGGCTTGCCGCGGCTCGCCCGGATCGACCTCGAGCGGGTCTGGACCGACACCACCGCCGACGCCGTGATCAAGGACCTGCTCGCCGCCGCGAAGCTCAAGGTCGCCGCGGTGTGTGAGGGGCCGGCGCTGCGCCTCTACACGGCGCTCAAGGGACCTCGTGGCCTGCGCCTCGTCGAGGGCCTGCTCGCCCGCATGGGCGCCGAGCTGTTCATCGACGGCGACGGCGCGGTGGTCGTGGCGACCCCCAAGACCGGGGCCGCCGCGCACACGCTGACCTGGGGCGAGGACCTGCTGGACCTCCAGGTCGCCCGCTGCCCGCCCGCGCTGCCCGGCGTGGAGGTGCGCGGCGAGGGGGCGAGCGACGCCCTGGGCGCGAGCAAGGGCCACTGGTTGGCGAAGGATGTCAGCGCGCTGGTCGGGCGGGCCGCGATCGACGAGGCGGGCGCCGTGGTCGCCGGGGTCGCGGGCCAGCCGGGCTTCACGATCGTCGACGGCGCGCTCGCCACGGCGAAGGTGTGCAAGGCCGTCGCCGAGGCGCAGGCCCGGCTGCTGGCTTCGCGCGCCATTCAGGGCATGGCCCTGGCCCTCGGCCGCGCGGCGATCCGACCCGGCGAGCGCCTCGCCATCGCCGGCCTGCCGAAAGGGCACAGCCTCGCGGCGGTGCTCGCCGGCGAGTCGCTGCGAGCGCGGCGCGTGATCCACCGCTTCGACGCGACGGCCGGCTTCACGACCCGGGTGGAGTTCTGATGCCGGTACGCCTCGGAGACATCGAGCTGCGGAGCGTGCAGGACGTGCGCGCCGACGACAACCGCACGCTCGTCGAGCTGCGCGTGCCCGGGCAGTCGGGCAGCGTGTTCCAGGACCTCGGGCGCGCGCCGGCGACGGTGGTGCTCGCGGGGCTGCTGGTCGGCGAGCACGCGTCCGACATCCTCGACCGCCTGCGCGCCGCCTATCAGAAGGCGAAGCCGCTGGCCTTCGCCTCGGACATCGCGATCGGCGCCGAGATGACCGAGATC
>Ga0116158_10001100_pt1 | contig 24936 bp, 20 predicted proteins | sample AD_UKC052_MetaG_FD_89883 | JGI IMG/M metagenome (GOLD analysis project Ga0116158, IMG submission 89883) | Active sludge microbial communities of municipal wastewater-treating anaerobic digesters from USA - AD_UKC052_MetaG | ecosystem: Engineered > Bioreactor > Anaerobic > Digestate | place: USA... | reverse complement strand
CTGATCACCCGCGGATCGCCGTCATGGCCGATCGCCACGCCGTACGCACCATCCGCAGGCGCGCTCCCGAGGAAGGTCCCGGTGTTGTCGAACTTGGCGACGGCGGAGCCGGTCGCCCCCCACACCTGGCCCTCAGAGTCGATGGCGACGCCGCTCATGTAATCCCCACCCTTGCTCTCGCACAGCCCGCCGAGCTCGAAGTCGCAGCGCTGCAGGCCCTCACCGCCGAAGAACGCGATGCCGTTCTGGTCGACCGTGATGCCGTAATTGCCCGGCGCGTCCATCGTCTTGACCGTGCTGTCGGTCAGGTCGAGGCGCATCACCGGCTCGCCGAGCGCCGAGGAGTAGAGATAGTCGCCGCGCACCACGAACCCGTAGGGCGTGCTCGGCAGGTCGTAGGTCTTGAGCAGCTTCGGCGGCGTCTGGGTGATGTCGAACTTGTACGCCTTCTTGTCCTGATACGTGCCGACATAGGCGTTGCCCTGGCCGTCGAGGGTGAGGGCGCGGGGATAGGTGTCGGGCACGCCGACCGCCAGCGAGAAGAGCAGGCACTCGTCGTCCTGGCCCTTGAACTCGGCGGCGCTGCCGACGTCGATGATGCCGTCCTTGTTGACATCGCTCGAGGTGTCGATCATGCCGTTCTTGTTGCGGTCGACGCAGCCGCTCTCGGCGCCGGCGATCTTGGTGATCGAGCCCTGGTAGCCGAAGGCCCGGTTGGCGATGAACATGTCGCCCTCGAAGTCGACGTTGATGCGCGAGGGATACCAGGTCTGCCGATTGGCGTCGCAGGTCGGGCAGTCCACCAGACGCAGCGACTCGTAGCGCGCGAGCTGCTTGCCGGTCTCGGTGTCGATCTTCAACACCCAGCCCTCGCCGGTCTGGGCGACGAACATATACGGCTTGGGCGCCGAGATGCCGTCGACCGTGATCTGCAGCTGGTCGCCGTTCGGCGGGTCGTGGTTGACGTTGCTGAGCACGCCCGTGTCGAAGTCCGCGTCGAGCGTCCACTGCTTGTTGTCGCCGCAGGGCCCGAGCATGCCGCCCGTGCTGCCGCCCGAGGTCTCGGCCGTGGTCCCGGCCGTGCCGTCGGTCCCGGTGTCGGTCCCGGCGGTCGATTCGGTGCCGTTGCTGGTGCCGGTATCGGTGCCGGTATCGGTGACCGTGACCTTCCCGGTCGTGCCGGTGTTCGTGCCATCCGTCGTCGGATCCGTCGAGGTCGGCGTCGTGCCCATCGTCTGCGACTCCGAGTTGGAGCCGGCCGTGACGCTGTCGCTCTCGCCGCCCATCGTCGCCCCGACGGTCGTATCCGTCGCCCCACCGGTCGCTCCCGTGCTGTCCGAGCTCGATCCGCCCTGGGACGCCGACGTCGGGCCCGCGGCGTCGCCACACGCGCCGGCGAGCGTGATGAACCCAATGACCATACATTCCCTCAGATCGTCAATCCGCATAAAGCCCCTTCCATCCCGACCCGGGGCGATTTCCTACCCAACGTAGATTCGCCCGCTCCCACCGGCACACTAACCGTCCGCCCCCCGGGACACAAGGGAAAGCCCCCGAGCCCGTCGAGTACATCCACCCGATCGACGAAGACGCCCCGGGCCCGACAGCCGGCCAAAACGGTCGACCCCGCGCCACCAATTCGATACCGGAATCAACATTCACGCATCAAATCAACATAGCACCACTCCGCCCCAGCCCCAACCAATCAACAGACGCAAAGCAAAAAACAATCGCCCCCGACACATCCCCCGAGCCGGGGTAGTTGCGCGGGAGGGTCGAGGACGAGGCGGGCGTGCCCGTCTCGACCTCGACGAAGCCGCCCCGGCGCCCACACGATCGAGGCGCGACTGGGCCGGCGAGGGCGCGTTCCACGGACTTTCCGTGCGAGGTCTGGTGCATGCGAGTGCCGCCCATCCGCAGAGGCGGCGAGAGCGAAGCGAAGCGCCGACGCGAGGACTGGGCGGCACTCGCATGCACCAGACCTCGTAAGGCAAACTCCGGCAATACGCCCATATGCGCACAGCCCGAGCAGGGTCATGCGCACAGCCCGAACAGGTTTACTCCGCCCCCCCCTGAATCGTCCGCAACCGCACCGGCGAGTGCGCCCGCAGCTGATATCGCCGCTCCGCATACGCGATATCCTCGACCCACAGGCGGGCCGCCCGGGCATTGATCGCCGGGCGCAACCAGCGAGCGATCTTCAGCGCATGCACGAACCCGGCGCGATCGGACGTCGCCAGCGTCGCCTCGATCACCGCGGTGCGACCCGGGCCGAGCGGCGTCGCGTGGGTCTCGACCACCGAGCCCGTGCCCTCGCCGTCGACGATCGTCATCACGATCGTGCGCGGGTCGGGGCAATGAAAGGTCGCGTCGACCTCGACCGCCAGCGGCCCGATCACCTTGTAGGCGACGCGCACACGCAGCAGGTCCTCGCGCTCCTCGAGCACCTTGAGGCGGCCGAAGGAGTGCGGGTGGTAATGGGCGCCGTGCCAGGGGTCGAGGCGGTTGGCCAGGATGTCGCCAGGCTCGCAGTTCGCCTCCATGCGGATCACCCCGGACAGCGCCAGCGCCGGCCGTGGCGCGAGGATCGGCAGCGGCGTCGCGCCGTCCTCCGACGCCAGCTGCACCCACACCAGCACCCCGTCGTCATGGGCCCGCAGCGGCGCCCAGCGCCCGTGCTTGCCGTCGCCGAGCTCGAGGCCGTGCCACGGACACAGCAGGTTGTCGCCGCGGACCTGCGCGCAGGCCAGCGACGCGCCCATGTGCGGACAGGTCGCCGGCGCCGCTCGCAGCGCGCCGTCCTGGGCCCGCCACAGCACCAGCTCCTGGCCGTCGACGGTGTAGCCCGCCGCCTTGCGGCCGATCCGCTCGCTCGCGTCGACCGCGAACCATCCGCCCGAGGGCAGCGCCAGCGCGCGGGCCAGCGCGCGCTCGATCCGGGCCGGGTTGGCCTGCACCCAGTCGGGCGCCTCGGCGGCCGGCGGCGGATCGCTGGCGGTCGCGGTGGGAGGGTTGCCGAAGGTGATCAGTTTGGACATGCGCAAGAGCTCAGGTTGCAAAGTACAGGTCGCAAAGGACAGGTCGCAAAGGACATGTGGCCAGAGACAGGTCGCAAAGGTCAGGCCGAGCGCAGCCAGCGGGCGCGCGAGCGCAGCACCTCGGCGGTCATCTGGCCGAGCGGGCTGGAGGCCATCACCCGCAGGCTGTCGAGGGGCGAGCCGTGGTCGGTGAGGAAGCGGCACAGCAGCTCGGGCGGCAGCTTCTCGAACAGGTCGACGAACAGGGCCGGGGCGCGGCCGGGGTGGCGCTCGATGTAGGACAGGAACACGCGGTCCATCGCCACGGCCGCGGCCGGTCGCGGCGGCGGCGGCTCGATCGGCGCGCCGGGCCTGGCGACGATGCGGGCCGCGAGCTCGGCCGAGAAGCTCTGGATCGCCTGGAATGCATAACCGGTCGAGGCCTTGGCGAGGCCACCACGCAGGCCGATGTTGACGACCCGCGGCGAGGCCAGCGAGCGAACCGGGCGGGTCGACATCGGGATCTGCCCGGCCTCGCGAAACAGCACGGAGAACCCCTCCAGGCCGTGTTTGCGGGCCAAATAATCGCGGATGTCGGCCTCGTACTGGGCCGCCGGCAGCGGCGCGGCGCTGATGTACGTCGCCTCGACCAGCGCGCGTCGGCGCGAGAACGGCAGCACGTAGGTGAAGTACAGCCCGCGCGCCTGCGAGGCCGCGAAGTCCATCATCTCGACGACCCCGGGGTCGAAGCAGTCGCGGTCCGCCTCGATCTCCCAGCCGACGAAGTGCTGCAGCAGCTCGACCTCCTCGACCCCGCTGGTGATCGCCTCGTGGCCCGGCCGCGCGTCGAACACCCGCGCGGCTCGCAGCGGCCCCGCGGAGGTCTCGACCTCGACGTGCGCGCCGCGATCCACGATCGCCGTCGCGGTCACGCCGAGCTGCAGCGTCACCGCCGGCGCCGCCGCCAGCCGCTGCTGCGCGAGCGCATAAAAAGCGTCGGCGGGGATGTGCTCGTACGGGTGCCCCGCGGTGCCCCGCACGACCCGCCGCTGCCCGTCCGTGACCGCCCAGCGGGTCCAGCGGTGGTTCACCGCCGCCGCGAACGGGTGTTCGATCATTCGCCAGCCGCACCAGGTGCGGTCGCGCTGGTAGGCCGTGCGCGGCTCGATCACCCGCACCCGCGGACAGGCCCGCCCGGCCCGCTGCGCCGCCTCCACCACGTGCACGGCCAGGCTGAGCCCGGCACAGCCGCCCCCGATGATGAGCGCGTCCACGTCCACGGCCGCAACCATGGCCCGGGCCCCGTTTGAACTCAAGGCCGCGCCGCGCCGCCCGCTCGTGAGCCCCCGCGGCCACCCACGCGGGGTTCCCCCCGCGACCAGGCAGCAGGCCTTCGTGATAAGGTCCCCGCCATGCGCGATACCTCGCTCCTCCGCCACCGCCTGCACACCGCCCTGGCCTGCCTGCCGCTGGCCGCCGCCGGCCTGGCATCGGGCGCCTGCGGACCCGCGGCCCAGCCCCCGCCGGCCGCCAGGACCGACGCGAAGGCCGACGCGAAAGCCGACGTGAAGATCGAGACCCCGGCCGACACCAAGGCCGAGACCAAGCCCGCCGCGGTCGCCGCGGCCCCCGCTGCGCCCCCGCCCTCGCCCTACCCCGCCCGCACCGGCCTCGACCCCTTCGACCCCGACGGCATGGAGGAGGAGGGCTGCCCGAACGGTGACTGGTGCGGCCCCGCCAAGCTCGCCGAGCGCTTCAAGTCGCAGAGCGCCGAGGTCGATCTCGGCTGCCCGACCCGCCTCATGGGCTCCGCCAAGCCCGGCGTCAAGGAGGGCGACCGCGCCTTCAAGGGCCTGTCGATGAACCCGATGATGCAGGGCCGCCTGCGCAAGCTCGCCACCGCCGAGAAGCGCGAGGCCACCGGCGACGACAATCAGTGCTGTTACCACTGGTTCGACTACTGCTCCGGCCGCCCGCTGCTCGACGACGAGCTCGCCAGCCAGCGCGCCCCGCTGCAGCCGGGCGAGACCTGGCTTACAGGACATGTCTCGGACGACAGGGTCGACGCCCTGCCGCTGGCCCAGCGCCGAAGCCTCGCCGCGTTGTGGCTGGACGACGCCACCGCCGAGCATGCATCGATCGCCTCGTTCGCGCGCGCCACCCTCGAGCTGCTCGCCGTCGGCGCCCCGCCCGAGCTGGTCTTCGCCGCCCAGCAGGCCAGCCTCGACGAGGTCCGCCACGCCCGCACCTGCTTCACCCTCGCCGCGCTGTACGCCGGTGAGGCCGCCGAGCCCGGCCCGCTGCCGGCCCCGAAGCTGCGCAGCCCCGACCTCCTGAGCCTCGCCTGCGACACCTTCCTCGAGGGCTGCATCGGCGAGACCCTGGCCGCCCTGATCGCCCTGCGATCCGCCCGCCACTGCCAGGTCCCCGCCGTGCGCGAGGCCCTGACCGGCATCGCCGACGACGAGGCCCGCCACGCCGAGCTCGCCTGGGCCACCCTCGCCTACGCCGTACGCAACGGCGGCCCCGAGGTCGCAGAGGCCGTACGCGCCCTCGCCGAGCCCCTGCGCGCCGCCGCCATGAAGGAGCCGAGCGAGCATTCCCCCACGCCGGGCACCAGCGAATTGCCGACCGCCCTGCTGCTCGCCCACGGCCGCCTGCCCGCCGCCGCCATGGCCGAGGCCCGCCGCGACGCCTGGCTGGAGATCCTCGGCCCGACCCTCGACCTCGTGCTCGGCACCGAGACCCGCGAAGACACCGACGATTCCCTGTCCCTGTCCTGACCTCTCCCGTGATCAAGCCCGGGCCCGCAACCCGGGCCACTGATGGACTGCTGATATGTCCACAGAAATACCCGCCGCCTCGATCCGCCATGACGTCATTGGCAAGGCGGCGGGTTTTCCACGCCCCACGCTGCTCGCCCTCGCCGCCCTGCTCACCGCAGCGGCCTGCGGGATCGGCCAGTACCCGGGCGAGAAGCGGCGCCTCGGGCAATGCACTGAGCTCCTGACCCGCCTCGAGTTAGCCTCGCACACGCTGCCCGCCGCCCCGCCGGACCTGCGCTTCCACGCCGCCGTGCTGCGCCAGGATAAGTACCACCCCCACGGCGGTATCGAGGTCTGTTATTATGCCGGGCTCGTCCCGAATGCGTGGACCCACACCGAGGTTTCACCCCCGGATGACACCGCCGACCCGACGCAAATATGGACCGCGCCGGCCAGCGACCGTGGCCGCGCCACGCTGCGTTACACCCTCACGAGCGCCAGGAGGCCGTCCACCATCGCTCCCTATCTCGAGGCCGAGGAGTTCGCGCCGATGCGCGCTCGCGGCCAGGTCGAGCGCGAGACCTCCGGCCTCACCGCAAATACCCGGGAGCGCCGGCGCGTGCTCGTCATCCGCGAGACCGAGGTCCTGACCCTGCGAATGGTGCGCTGGAGCGCCGCCGAGGACGACGCCTGGTACCTGCGCTGCGAGGTCGAGCTCACCGGCGAGTACCAGGCCTCCCTCCCGCTCTTCGAGGCCGTCTGCGACGCCGCCCTGGTCCGCCACTTCGAATACTCGTGGTGAGCCCGTCAGCGGCGCTTGCCCGCCACGATCTGCACCGTCACCCCACGCGCCAGCCCGAGCTTCAGCGCGGTACCCGCGGGCACCTCGGTCATTGTCGCATAGAGCGACCGATTCATGCCCCGGACGTCCTGGCCATCGACCGCCACGATCTCGTCGAGCAGCCGCAGCCCGCCGCTCGCCGCCGGCCCTCCATAGCGCACCGTCTCGACCTTCAACGCCGCGAGCAAGGGGTCCGCGCCCGCCTTGCCGGGCACAATCGTGAAGCCCAGATCGCCTCGCGCTCCGCCGACGGCGATCCTTCGCCGCGCCACCCGAACCGGCGCCAGCTCGATCACCCGCTGCTCCGGCGCCACGTCCACGGCGATCCGCACCGCCCCGAACGGGCTCGCCTGGCCGGTGGCCGGCCCCACGGTGATCGACACCATTCCCACCGGCAGGCGCGGCAGCTCGAAGCGACCCGCGTCATCGGTGATCGACTGCGAATCGGACTCATCGCCCCGCACCGAATCCGTCGCCACCTCGAGCCCCGACACCGGCGCCCCCTCGAGGTCCACCACCCTGCCGCGCACCATCGTCGCCCCGACCAGCTCGAGCCGAACCCCGGAGCGCTCGTCACCCGCGGCGAACTCCAGCAATTCCGAATGTGCACCCTCGCGCGCCGTCACGCGGACCTCGTATGTGCCATGCGACAGCCCGCCGAAGCCCCACGCCCCGGCCGTGCCGATGAATGTGTCGCTGCGCCGCTGACCCGTGCGCGTCTCGACCAGATCGATCCGGAACGCGGCCGGGGTGCCGCCGCCGTGCAGCGCGACCGTCCCCGTGACCCGCCCGCTGGGCACCAGCGCCAGCTCCAGCGCCTGTCCCGGCTTCACCTGCTCGCGCCGCGCCTCGCCCCCGCCGAGGCGGTGGGCCGCGACGGTATAGGTGCCAGCGCCCAGCCCCGTGAGCGTGAATCGACCCGCGCTGTCCGTGAACTCCGGCCGCTCACCACCGGCTCGCCACAGCCCCGGCAGCCCCGAATCAGGCGTCGGGCCCTCCGGCCGCGCCTCGACCAGCGCGCCCGCCATTGCGGCGCCCGTCTCGTCGCGCAGCACCCCGGTGATCGTGCCCGGCGAGGCCGCGCTCACCAGCGTGATCGTCGTCGACGTCCCGGGCCTCACCACCACGCGCGGATGCGCCTTCAACGGCAGCGGCGCCCCGCCGAGGCTGACGCTCACCCCGGAGCTGTCCGCCGCCGCGCTCGCAAAATAGAACCCGCCGTCGTGGCCCGTGATCACCTGCAACGACCCACGCGCCGTGCGCAGCGACAGCTCGGCCCCCGCGATCGGCAGGCCATTCGGGTCCGACAGCTTCCCACGCAGCTCGCCCGTGGCTGCCAGCACGATCCGCAACCCGAGGATATCCGCCTCGCCGACGACCACCGGCATCGGCACATCGGGCATCGTGCGCTGCGGGTGCGCGATCGGCCCGACCTGATAATTACCGGCGAGCAATCCTCGCAGCAAGAACCGCCCCTCCGCGTCGCTCAGCACCGCCGGCGGGCTGTCCGTACCGTCGACCGCTCGCGCCGCCACGGTCGCGCCCGCGATCGGTCCACCATTCGTATCGAGCAATACACCGGCGATCGAGCGCCCCCGCGTGACCTGCCAGGTCTGCCCGCGCAGCTCCCTCTTGCCGACGACCACCGGCGGATACCGATCCGCCGCGATCGCCCCCTTGCACGCGATCTGCACCGAATAGGTCCCGCGCAGCAGCCCGCGCACGTGCACCAGTCCGCCCGGCTCGGTGGTGTCGCGGGCCTCTCGTCCGTTCTCCACCTCCCGCAGCGTCAATGCTCCGTCGTCGCAGGCCTCACCGTCCGGATATACGATATGACCCTCGACGAACACCGCCGGCTTCACCGCGATCATCAATGGCCACGAGGTCTCGCCGAGCCCCAGGGCCACCTGCTCGCCCGCCATGCCGAGGCCGTCCTCGGTCGCCACCCGCGGCTCGTAGATGCCGGGCGGCAGCCCATCAAAATGGAAGTGTCCCGCCGGGTCGGTCAGCACCGCCTCGCCGCCCGCCTCCGCGCGCACCCAGGCGCCCTCGATCGGCTCACGGTTATCGGCGCGAACCACCTTTCCGCGTAGCACCGACTCCGGCGCCAGATACAGCGAAAACACGTGCCCCTCGCTCGGCCCCGTCGCGCGGCCCACGACATGGCCCGCGGCATGGGCCGCCACCGTCACCGTGCCCGGCGGCACCCACAGCGCATATTGACCGTCCGGGCCGGAGCGCGCCCAGCCGATCGCCGCCACGCGCTCGGCCCCGCCGCTCGAGATCCACGCGTCCGCGATCGGCACACCGCGCAAGGTTTGGACCACCCCGCGGATCTCCACGCCCCCGCGCGCGAGCGTCACGTCGATGTCCGTCGCCTCGCCGCCCGCCCGCAGATCGACCGCCCGGCGGTGCACACCGGCCTGCAGGTGCACGTGATCGGCCGGCACATGGCCCGCCGCCGCCGCGCTGACCCGGTGCCGGACCCCGAACAGGTCCTCGATGCGATACGCACCGTCGGCGCCACTGAGGCTGCAGCTCGGCCACCGCGTGTCACTCGCGCTCAGCAGCGTCGAATCGGCCGCCGCGCACACCATCGCGCCGACGATCGCCGCGCCGTCGGCGTCACGCACCGCCCCGGAGATCGCGGCCCGTGATCCGCGACGCTGGTCGACCGCCCGCGCGGGTGGCTGCCGCGGCGCGGCCATCGGCGCCTCGATCTTCACCCCGAGATCCTCGCCGCCGCCGTTGCTGCCGGGACCGTCGCTATTCCACTTGAACCACATGACCGCGCCGATCGGCAACGCCATCACTATCATCCCGATCCACATCCCATAAGAAATTCGCACCATCGTCACTTACTTATAGCAGTGAGTACCACGCGATAACGTCGGTCGACCGCGCCCCTCGACCCGCCAATACGCGCTTTACCAGCTTCAGCGGACAATATGAGCAGCTTCGGGGCTCGCTGTCGGGCCCGCAGTCACGGCTCGCAGGGGATCGTCACATGGAACGTGCTGCCGGCGCCGACGGCGCTTTCGACCCATATCTTCCCGCCGTGGGCCTCGACGATGCACCGCGAAATGTAGAGTCCGAGGCCGAGGCCTCGCCGGTCGTGCTTACCGACCTGCCAGAAGCGCTCGAACACCGACTCCAGCATGGGCTCGGGGATCCCCATGCCGTTGTCCTGGACCGAGAGGTGGATGGCGTCGCCGACCCGCGCGCCGTGCACGACGATCGAGCCGCCCCGCGCGGTGAACTTCAGCGCATTGGCGATCAGGTTCGAGAGCACCTGAAGCATGCGGTCGCGATCGAATTGCCCCGTCAATGCGCCCTCGATGGGCGCGGCGTCGAGGCTGATGCCCTTCTCCGCCGCGTTGCCCGCGAAGGCCTCCACGGCCTCCACGAGCAGCGTGGCCGCGTCGCTGGGCCCGGTCTGGGTCTTGAGCTTGCCGGCGTCGAGGCTGACGACATCGACCAGGTCGCCGATGAGCCGGTTCATGCGGGCCACATAGCGCTCGATACGCTTCATGCCGAAGACCGTCCGCTGGCCCTCCTCGGAGCTCGCCGCCTGCTTCGCCACCAGCCCCGCGTTCATGGCGATGCCGCTCAGCAGATTGCGCAGGTCGTGGCTCACGATGCCCATGAAGTCGTCGCGGTGCGCCAGCTCGTCGTCCGAGCGCGCGCGCTCGGTCCACAGATATCGGTCGGTCTTCTCGCGCTCCAGGGGCAGCAGCGCGGCCAGGGAGGCCGCCTGCTCGCGCCGCTCGCGGCGAAGGATCTCGTCCGCCGCGGCGCGCTCGGCGAGCACCGCCTCGTCCTCCAGAGCACGCTCGCGGTCCACCGCCTCGCGCCCCGATACCTCGGGCGTACCGAGCTTCTGGTCGGCCCGGTCACGCGCCACGTCCAGCACCGCGTCGGCCTGCTGCCGGGCGCGCTTGAGCAACAGGTCGGCCGCCACCTCGACATCGCCCCGGCGCTCGGCGAGCGCCTGGTCGCTGTTCTTTCGCTCCACCCGCAGGCTCTCATCCGTCTTGTCGCGCTCAGGCTGCGGCTTCTCGGCTTCTTGGCCCATCGCCCGACCTTACCTCATTCGTCATCCTCGCGATGTCCTCGAAAGGCGAGGGTGAAGACCTACGATTTGCGTTCGAGGTAGGGGTTATCGGCCGGCAAGATCAGCTCACTGGTCCCGATGGAGGCCGCCACGGGGTGGCTGAAGGTCTCGAACAGGGACAGCGCGACGGCCAGGACCACGGGCCCGAGCACGATGCCGATCAGGCCGAACACTTGCAGTCCGCCGAGCACGGCGAAGAAGATGAAAAGCTCGTGCAGCTTGGCGCGCTTGCCGACGAGGCGCGGTCGCAGAAAGTTATCGACGAGGCTGATGACGAAGACGCCCCACAGGGTCAGCAGCAGCGCCTTGATCCACGCGCCGGTGACGGCGAGGTAGATGGCGGCGGGGATCCAGACCACGAACGCGCCGGCGACCGGGATCAGCGACAGGAAGATCATCGCCACGCCCCACAGGATCGCCGAGGGCAGGCCGAGCGCCGCGAATGCGACGCCGCCGAGGGTGCCCTGGATCGTTGCGATCACCAGGACGCCATTGACGCTGGCGCCGACGACCTCACGCACGCGCCCGAGGATCAGGCGGGTCTCGCGATTGCGCAGGGGGATCGCGCCGGCCAGCGCCTCGCGCACGATCTTGCCGTCGCGAAACAGGTAGAACATGACGAACACGACGAACAGCGCCTGGATGACCATGCGCAGCACATTCCCGACGAAGGCCATGGAGCGGGCGGCGATCTCGGAGCTCATGGCGCCGAGCTTGTCGATGATCTGCTCGCGGGCTTGCGGCAGATCGACCTGCTCACCGAGCCAGCGCATCCACGGGCCGGTTTGTTTCGAGGTGGGGTCCAGGAGCTCGGCGAAGGCCGTCTGGACCATGCCGATCGCCGGCACGATCTCGCGGACGATCGCCCAGGTCACCAGGCCGAGCGGCACGCCGATCACGAGCACCACGAACAGGGTCGACAGCAAAGCGCTGAGGTTCGGCCGGCGGGTCCGCTGCAGGATGCGGGCGTGCACCGGCGCGAAGGTCAGGGCCAGCACCCCCGCCCACAGCAGCACGCTCACGAACGGCTCCAACATCAACCAGCACAGATAGAGCGCGCCGCCCATCGACGCGAGCAAGATCAGCCAGCGCGCCTGTTCGCGGCGGTCCATGGATTTAAGTTCACTCGTCGATTCCGGTCCGCCAGTCATCGCAGCTCCTGCAAAAGGTGCCAAGGTACACCCCATTTGCGATTGCGCAAGGCGAGCCGCAAAACAGTAGAATTGTCAGCGTCGATCCTACCGAATCACCCGCACGAGCGCCCACGTGGACACGCGCGCCGCGTGATGTCAGTAGTCGCGGCGCCGGGGTTCGGCAGGTCAGCAGGGGCCGCCGAAGCAGCAGTCGAGGTTCAGCACGCAGAAGATGTCGCAATAACAATTGGGCCCACCCTGGCCGCCGCACTCGCAGTCCGAGCAGGTGTTCGGGTCCTCGGGGCAATCTTCGGGGCACACGCAGGAGTCCTCGCTGGCCTGGCACTTGCCGTCGCCGCAGGAGAAGGATTCACAGGACGTGGTGTTGTAGGTGCAGCCGACGTTGCAGGTCAGCACGCCGGCGTCGAAGCCGAGCGTCTTGCAGCTCTGGCCGCCGAGCTCGCCGCCGTCGCAGTCCTCGCCGCCGTTGCGCTTGTTGTCGCCGCAGTATGTACAGGCGTCGACGTTGTAGCTGCAGGCCGTCGGGCTGTTGCACTTGAGCGTGCCGCCGCCGAACGCGACCCCCTTGGGGCTGTCGAAGTTGGCGCAGCCGAGGTTGGCCAGCTGCGCCGCCGTGCAGGGGCTGCCCTGGCCGCCGCAATCGCAGCTCTCGCCCTTGTCGGCGTCGATGACCCCGTCGCCGCACACCGCGGCGGCGTTGCACATCGACGGGTCGTAGCGGCAATCCGCCGTGCAGCCGAGCTGGCCGCCGTCGTAGCCGAAATTATCGCAAGTCTGGGCGTCGAGGTCGTCGCCCTCGCACTCCTCGTTGGGGTCGAGCACACCGTTGCCGCACTCGAAGGTCGGCAAGGTGTTGTTGCTGTTGTTGCTGTCGTTGCTGTCGTCGCTGGTGGGCGGCGGGCTCGAGTCGTCGGACGCGTCGGCGGTGCCCGACGTGGTGCCGTCCGGATTCGGGTTGGTCACCGAGGTCACCTGCGGCTGCGTGACATTGGTAAAGCCGATCGGGTCGTCGTCGCTGCCGGTGGCGCAGGACGTGACGAGCCATGACCAGCATACGAGGCCGGTGAGGACGGAGGAGAGGGAGGGAGCGAGGGCTCGCGTCCGGCACGACATCACTGTCCGAGACTGCTTGAGCGGGACCACGCCGTCAACCGCGTGAGCGCAACACACCGTGACCCGGGAGGGTCGCGGCACAACGCTCCCCGAACCCGACACACACCGTGAGCCGGGGTAGTGACCCGGGAGGGTCGAGGATGAGGCGGGCGAGCCCGTCTCATCCTCGACTTTGGCGCTCCGGCCCCCCCGCCCTCAAAGCGAGCCAGAGCCGGCGAGCGCGCGCTTCACGGACTTTCCGTGCGAGGGCTGGTGCACGCGAGTGACGCGAATCCGCAGGGCTGGCGCGAGCGAAGCGAAGCACCAGACCGAGGACTGAGCGGCACTCGCGTGCACCAGCCCTCGTAAGGCAAACTCCGGCAAAATGCCCGCAAGCGCACGGCCCATGAGCCCGCGCTCAACCGCTGCTAAGCCGAACGGCATCGGCGATCACGACAAAGCCCCCCGGAGCCCAGCGAGAGATCATGACCTTGTTCCACCCCGCCGTGAAATTATAGCTACCCGCCGCGATCCAGGCCTTGCCGCCGGCCTGCATATTGACGCCGAGGAAGCCGAGCTCGTTGCCCGCCGCATCGAAGGCGACGACCGGCGTCTCGGCCGAGCGATTGCCGCCTGCGGTGAACCATACGTCGACGTCGTACTTGCCGGCGTTGTTGAGGTAGAACCAGAACTCCGCGCCGTCGTCCATCGTCGTGGTGGTCGCGTAGAGGTAGTTGCTTCCGAAGTAGCCGGGCGTGGAGGCCGTGCTGGTCCACGAGGCCGGGGCGTAGAAGTCGGCGATCAGCGCGTTGTTGCCGTTGAAGCTGTCGACGATGATCTCCGCGGGGTCGGCCTTGGGCGCCGGCGGCGGCGGATCGCCGCTCGGATCCGGATCCGGCGGCGGCTCCCCGGTCGTGGCGTCCGTGGTGCTGCTGCTGTCGCTGCTGTCGTTGGGCTGCGGATCGTTCGGCGGCGGCGGCGGCGGCTCGTCCATGGGCGCGTCGTCGCTGCAGGCCGCGTTGATCTTCTCGAAGTAGGTGGCCCACGGCCAGTTCGGGCCCGGGTCGCTGCGATTGTACGGCTGGAGCTGACCGTGGCCGACGATGTGGAACTTGTCGCGCGGGATGTTGTTGCGGCGCGTGATGTCGCAGACCAGGTTGGCCGACTGCTGGATCAGGTTGCCGTTCCAGGTCGCCTGCTTGCCGTAGCCCGCGTGCTCGATGCCGATCGTGAAGTTGTTGCCGCTCGTGCCCTCGAGATCGGCGAACTTGCCGCCGTTGAGGCTGCTCTTGTACTTCGCCGCGATGTGCCAGGCCTTGTCGGCCTCCTTGACCAGCTGGGTGATCTCGGAGCCGTCCTCCTTGACCACATAATGCGCGCTGACGCCTGCCTCCTTCTTCGTGAGCCAGCCCCAACAGCCGGCGTAGGCGCCCTCGCAGGTGTGGATCACGACGATCTGCGGGACGCCGGTCGCGCCGGCCGGGCGCTTGCTGAAGTTCTGCGTCGTGCGCCACGTGGCGCCGTTGTAATCGGGGTTGGCGGCGAGCACCGGCTGGCCGTCCGCGCCCGGATAGTTGGGGATCACGATGCGCGGCTCGATCTCGGCGACGACGTTGCCGTCCAGGTCGGTGACGACGAGGCCGTTGATGATCAGCGCATAGACATTCTGATGAATGTAGCTGACCGCCGCCGCCGACTTGTCGGTGATCCCCGAGAGCTCGACGATCGCCGGGGCCCACGCGCCGATGTCCTTGCGGTCGATCTTGCCGAGGTCGGCCTTCTCGCGCAGCACCGCCGCCGCCGCGCGAATGTTGGTCAGGCGGGTGCTCTTGACCTCGTCCTCCGCCACACCGAGCAGCGCGGCGCCGCGGCCGAGGTTGCCGCCGCGCAACGCCATGGTCCCGAACGCCGGGTCCAGGCCGTCGAACTCGATTTCGCCGGCGACCATCTGCCACTGCGATTCGACGTAGCCGACCGCCTTCAACACCTCGGGCGGCACGTCGAACTCGGTCGCCGCCGCCTGGAACTCGGCCTCGATGCCCTTGAGGTAGTCGCCGGGGTCGGCCTCCGGCGGGTCGACCGGGTCCGGCACGTTGGGGATGCCGACGCTGTCGTCGACCTCGCCGTCGGGCCGGTCGTTCGCGTCCCCGCAGCCGACGGAGAGCAGACCGAGGCCGAGGCCGAGACCCACGAGGTGAGGAGCGCGAAGAGAGTTCGAGGACCGCCGCATCATCACCCACGTGCTTATCAAAGCCCGGCGACACGCACAAGCGCGCCCTTTGTACGGCCGCTGCAGCTACAACTGCGCCTACAACTTCGCCCTGAGGGGCCCACGAACGCCGATCCACACGACCAGCAGGGCGGCCGCCACCATCAATCCCAGGGTCAATCCCCACCAGATGCCGGCGACCCCCATGCCGCGCTCGAAGGCCAGCCAATACGCGACCGGCAACCCGAGCACATAATAGGCCACCAAATTGAAGACTGCGGCCGGGCGGGTTCGACCCATGCCGCGCAAGATCCCGCCGCCGACGACCTGGATTCCGTCGAAGATCTGGAACGCGCCGGCGATCGGCAGCAGCCCGGCCGCCAGGGCGAGCACCAGGGGGTCGCTGTTATAAATGCCCGGGATCTCGTCGCGCAGCGCGACGAACACGATCGCGGACACCGTCATGACCCCGGCCCCGACCCCGAGCGCGACCCATGCCGCGCGCTGGGCCCCGACCCGGTCGCCCGCGCCGATCAGGTTGCCGACCCGGGTGACCGCCGCCATCGCCACCCCGAGCGGCATCATGAACGACAGCGACGCGAGGTTGATGACGATCGTGTGCGCCGCGAGCTCGGCCTCGCCGAGCCAGCCGGCGAACAGCGTCGCGGCCTGGAATGCCCACATCTCGAGGCCGAGCTGGACCCCGACCGGCACGCCGAAGCGGGCGATCTCCAGCAGGCCCGCGGGCGCCAGCGCGGCCCGGCTCCACGGGGTCCACGCGCCGCGCTGCAGGCCCGCGCGCCAGATCCACCCCGCGAGCGCGACCAGCATCAGCGAGCGCGTCACGCCGGTAGCGATCCCGGCCCCGCGCAGCCCCATCGCCGGCGCGCCGAGCTCGCCGAAGATCAGCACCCAGTTGAGCAGCGCGTTGAAGACATTGGCGATCAGCGTCACCCACATCGCCGGCGCGACGATGCTACGACCCTGCAGATACGAGCGCAGCACCATGAAGCCGAGGAAGCCGAACACGCTCGGCAGCTGCATCAGCACATAATCGTGGGCCATGGCCGCGAGCACCGGATCCTGCCCCGCGAGCTCGAGCGCCGGTCCGGTCCACAGCCACATCAACGCCGTCGGCACGCCGGCGATCGCCGCCATCACCAGGCCGCGCTGGACCACCAGCCCGACCGCCCGCGCATCACCGGCCCCGTTCGCCTGGGTCAGGATCGGGTCGATGCCGAGCGTCAGGCCCATGCCGATCACCAGCGTGCCCATCGTCCACAGGTTGCCGAGCGCCGCCGCGGCCAGCGCGTCGCGGCCGACGCTGCCGACCATCAACATGTCGACGACGCCCATCAGCATCGTGCCGACCTGCGTCACCACGATCGGCGCCGCGAGCACGACGAGCCGGCGCAGCTCGAGGATCGTCGCGGACACCCGCGCCTCATACCCCAGCCCGGCCCCGCGAAGCCATGCCCCGGCGCCGCCCTGCTGCGCCGCTGGAGGCCGCTGCCGGGCTCCTCCCGTGCATCAGGGCCGGACCCGGATAGAGTCCGTGCGAATGTTCACCACGCCGGTCCTGCTGGTCGATGTCGATGACGAGCTCGCGGGCCTGCTCGCGCGAGTGCTCGCGCCGCTGGGCCTCGCCACGGTCGTCGCCACCGAGGGCGAGTCTGCCCTGCGCCTGGCGCGAGACCAGCCGCCCCGCGCCGCGATCGTCGGCCCCGCGCAGCTGCCCGCGCTGCGAGCCCTGCGCGCCCTGCCCGGCGGCGCCGCCCTGCCCGGCGTGATCCTGCTGGCCGAGGGCGACGAGGCGCCGCTGCTGCACCCTGCCGACCACCTGCTGCGCCGACCGTTTCGCTTCGAGACCCTCGTGCAAATGCTGGTCCCGACCCGCCCCGCCGCGCCGACGAGCGAATGACCATACCCTGGACAATCATCGTACTTCACCGTCGGCCCGGGACGGTGAGTACGGTGAATACGACGTCCGGAGCTCAGCGCGGCGCGGGGGGCTGCGCCGGACCGGCGACGCGGGCCGCCTGGGCGCAGGTGAGCTCGCAGGTCGCGCGATTGGTCGGCAGGGCGTGCTTGTCGGCGTAACAGGTGCCGAGGCAGGTGGAGAGCTCGTCGAGCGAGGCCGGGGCCGGGGCCACCGGCGCGGCCGCGGCGACCGCCTTGCAGCCGGCCGTGCAGGTGCCGAGCGCGGCGCCCCCCTGGATGTGACAGCGGCCGAGGCAGCTCACCGCGTCGCCGACCGGATCGCCGCCGCCCACGACCGCGCCGGCCGGCTTGAAGCCATACGAATTCTCGCAGATCAGCCGACACGTCGCGCGATCCGTCGCCGGCATCTTCGGATCCTCGCAGGTTTCGATGCAGCTCGAGAGATTGTGGATGGCCCCGGGCGCGGCGTCGGCGGCGGGGCTCGCAGCCCCGGTCTTCGCCGCGCCGTCCGCTTGCTTCGTCGCGGCCACCGCGTCGACCTTCTTGCCAGCATCGGGGCTCCCGGGCGTCCCGGGCTCATTCTGGGGGTCGCACGCGCCGAGGACGAATGCGGTGATGATGATGCACAAATTGCGGCTCATACGGATCCTCCGGGTTCGAGATGCCAGGCGAAGCTGGTATCGATCGCACCCGACCGCACCATAACATGGTCAAGGCGCGCCCTACCCGCCCGGGCCCAATGACCAGGCCAGGGCATTCACGAGGACGATCGTCGGCACAAGCGCTTCGCCGGGCTCGCTACGCGCAGACGACGCGCCGGCGAAATGCCCGACTCCGGGACCCGAACGCGACAAAGCCTGGCCGGTTTGACCGGTGCGCCTCAGCCGAACAGCAATTCGAGATACGCGGCCGCATCGGCCTGGCCGAAGATCCGCGCCAGCGCGTCGTGTTCGCGGCGATTGGCCAGCTCCGCGCGCCGCCAGGCGAGCACCCGCGCCGCCGCGGCGGCGATCCGCCCGGGCTCCGTCGTGCGTGGCCCACTGAACACCCCGGCGACCTCGGCCACGAATTCAGCGACCGCCGCGAGCACCGGCGCCTCGGCGCCCCGGCGGACCCCGACGATCAGCGCCTGCGACGAGAACACCTCGGCCGCGAACGCCGGCCAGCGACGCGCCACCACGTGCTCGCCGACGGCCGCGTGCAGGCGAGCGAGCAGCGGCGCGGCCAGCCCGGCCCAGGCCTCGTCGTCGGTCGGGGACAGGTCGACCGCGACCAGGCTGAGCGCCCCGCCGAAGCCGATCAGGTCGACCCCGAGCACCGGCGCGAGCGTGGCCGGCTCGGGCAGGCCGATCAGCGTCGCGCTGCGCAGCCGGCCCTGCTCGTCGCGGATCGAGGCAACCGTCAGCGCCGCGAAGCCACCACCGACGTGCCGCCGCGTGCTCAGCTGCAAGGTCGACTCGCCCAGCGCCCCGGTCAGCTCGCCGAGGTTACCGGGCAGCGTCACCCGGTCCAGCCGCGCCGCCGCGATCCAGCCCTCCGCCGCGGCCAGCACGGCGCGCAGGCCGGGGTCGATCGCCGCGCTCAAACCCGATCCTCGCCTGCTCGATGGGACATGTCCTCAGGGGCAGCCAGCGCGCGCCCGGCCGCCGGCTCGGCGTCCAGCAGCGCCTCCGCGGCCTCGTCCCAGCCGGCGAAGCGCTCGTGCGGCTGCGCGTGCAGCAGCCGGGCCACCACCCGCGACAGCGGCGCGGGGAAGCCGAGCTCGATCAGCGGCTGCGCGCCCCCGGCAGCGCCCAGGGACGGCGCAAGCCCGGTCGCGGCGTGATGCAGCGTCGCACCCAGGCTGAACATGTCGGCGCGAGGGTCCGGCGCCGTACCGCCGCGCAGCCGCTCCGGCGCGAGGTAAGCCCGGCTCGACGGCTGCTCGCCGGGCGCGAGGAAGTCGGTCAGCTTGACCCGCAGCTCCGAGCTGAACACCAGCAGATGCGCGGGCTTGAGGTCACCGTGCACGACCTGGGCCGCCGCCGCCGCCGCGAGGGTGCGGGCCACCTCGGCCCCGACCTGGGCGACGCGAGCGGCCGCCAGCGAGCGACCGCCGGCGAGGCAATCGGCGAGGCTGACCGCGTACAGGTCCTCGAAAGCCAGGTAGCTGAGCTCGCCCTCCTCGCCCGCGGCCAGCACCTTGAGCACGCCCGGGTGGCGCACGCGGCCGTGCACCGCCGCCTGGGCGGCCGCATACGCCAGCCCGCCGGGGCCGTGCGACGGCGTCGGCATCAGCTTGATGACGACGCTGCGCCCCTGCGCCGACGCCCACGCGCGATACACCGCCCCGCGCGTGCCCTGCCCGAGCCGAGCGCGCAGCTGATAACCGGCCACGAAGTCGCCGACCTGCGGGAGCCCCACGCGCGCCGACCGGGTCGCGGGCAACCCCGCCGACGGCTCCATCGGCAGCCCCGAGAGCGCCGCGTCGATCGCCGCCGCCACCGCGGCCCGCAGCGCCGGGGACGACCTCGCCGCCGCCTCGGCCTCGATCTCCGGCGACGGCTCACGACGACCGCGGTCATGCGGCCCCGAGCGCTCCGCCGACCTGTCCGCGGGGACATGCGGCCCCGAGCGCTCCGCCGACCTGTCCGCGGGGACATGTGGCCCCGAGCGCTCCACCGACCTGTCCGCGGGGACATGCGGCCCCGAGCGCTCCACCGACCTGTCCGCGGGGACAGGCGCACCCGCGGGCTGGGCATCGATCTTGAACAGGTTGATCAGGCCGGCCGGCGGCAGCTTGACGTAGCCCTTGAACACCGCGCTGAGGGTGCCGAGATCCGGCCGCGCGATCGCGCCGAGCTCGACGAGATGGGCGAAGAACGAGCCGCTGCCGGGCCAGGCGAGCCGCCAGGCGTCCAGGTGATCGGGCGCGAGCAGTCCCGGGTCGACCAGCGTGCGCTGGAGAAATTCAAGCTCGGCCGCGTCAGCCATGCGCGTCGTCTCCCAAACCATCTTCGTGGCCCGAATGCAGCAACCTCGCCAGGCAAGGACCGCGTGACCCAGCGATCACGCGCACCCCGTCGACCGGCATTCGCAGCCGCTCGATCGGCTGCAACTGCTCAGACTCGACCGCCAAAAGTCCGACGGTGCCCACGTCTCCACACAGGACCAAAACCTGCGCACCCGGCCGCGACAGCGCATACAGGGGCCAGGGGGCGCGCAGCAGCGTGGCCCGCAGCCCCGTCGGTTCGCGGCGGGCCAGCACCAGGCAGGGGCAACCGAGGACGCCGAGCACCGCGAGCCCCGGGTCGATCACCGTGCCGGTCAGCGGCGCACCTGCGGCGAGCGCCGCCTGCCACTCCGCCGGCCATTGCAAGCGCAGACGCCGCTGCGCGCCATCGAGGTCGCTGCACCGCAGCTCATCGCCTCGCAAGGTCCAGATGACCCCATGCCGGCGCGACGCCACGAAGGTCTGAAACGCGTGGTCGGCCGCCAGCAGGGTCGTCGCTCCGCCGTCGAGGCAGACCACCCGGCGATCCGCCGCGACGATCGGGTCCGGCTCGTCGCAGTCGTGCACGAAGTGACGCGCCCGCGGGACCCGACCGATGCGCTCGAGCCGGAGCGCCCCGGGCAGCAATCGGGCCACCTCGTCGCCGGCCAACAACAGCCGCGAGCCGTCGCCCGCGCGGCCCACGTCGAAGCCGCCCTGCCGCGCCAGCACCCACATCAGCGCCTCGCTGCTGGGAAACCGCCGCCCCGGGTCGGGGTCGATCAGGCAGGCCAGCACCGCCGCCAGGTCGCCGCGACCGCGATGCGCCAGGCGAAACGCCGTGCGCTCCGCCAGCTCCGGACGCACGCCCTGCAGCTGCTCGATGCCGACGACGCCCAGCGAGTACAGGTCGGAGCTCGCGTCGGCCCCCTCGCCGAGCAGCTCCGGGGCCATGTATTGCAGCGAGCCCGCGATCGAGCCCAGCAGCGACCCGCGGGCCAAAAACAGCCCGGCGCCGAAGTCCGTCAGCCCCCACGGCGGCTCGCCCGGCTGCACCATCGCCAGGATGTTCTCCGGCTTGACGTCGCGATGGATCACCCCCTGCGCGTGCGCGTGCCACAGCGCCGCCGCCATCTCGCTGAGCAGGCGATGCACCTCCGGCGGCGAGAAGCACCGCCCGCTGGCCAGCGCCCGCCGCAGCGAGCCGCCCATCGCCCGCGTGAAGACCAGCACCGACATGCCCCATTTCTCGTCGTAGCCGGCGTCGCGACAGGCGACCACGTGCGGGTGGGCGAGGCGCACGGCGAGCCGCATCTCGTCGACCCAGGCCGCGTAGTTGTCCATGGCCCCGTCGAAGAACTTCACCGCGACGTCGTCGCCGGTGCGCAGGTCGATGGCGGCGACGACGGTCCCGAGCGAGCCGGCGGCGATGCGTTCCCCGAGCCGATAGCGCCCGAGCACCTCCTCGGGGAACGCGGTGAGGTCAGCCACCGCGGCCCTAGCCGCACAGCGCGGCGACGATCTCGCTGTGCCGCAGTTTATTGGCGCGCATACCCTCGGCGCGCTTGGCCACCTCGAAGGACGCGATGATGAAGGTCGTGCCCTCCTTGTCGCCGAGGCGCAGGTCGCCGGTCTGCACGCTGCGCATGTCGGCGTCGCAAAACCCCGAGAAGAAGCCGCACAGGATCCCGCCGAACATGTCGTCGCCGGTGTGCCCGCTCGGGCCGATGTCCTGCATCGGGCTGTCCTCGAGCTGGATCGGCAGGAAGCCGTGCTGGCCGCGGTCCCAGTCGACCGTCAGCTTGCCGAGGCCGCTGCCGCCCCACAGGTCGCGCACCAGGATGTCGAACTCCGCCATGTTGCGGTCGCGCAGCGAGACCCCGGCGTACGCGCTGAGCTCCGCCTCGAAGCGCCGCGCCAGCCGCTGGCCGAAGAACTCGCCGCAGCGACGCAGCACCAGCGCCGCCGCCGGCCCGGTCTCGTGCTCGCAGGCGGCCACGAAGCCGCGCAGGAAGTCCTCGTTGATCGCGATCATGCGGGTGCCGCCGCGGCTGCGCAGCACCCCGGCCTTGACGTCGAAGTTGAGGAAGTTCGGGCTGCTGAAGTAGTTGAGGTTCTGCCGCGTGGTCATGGCGTGTCCTTGGACTTGCCCGACAGCGCCATCGCGCACTGCTCGATGTAGGGCCGCAGCAGCTCCGCGGCCTGCGGGCTCAGCTCGCGGGCCGCGACCCGACCCATCGTCTCGTAGGTGTCGAAGATGAACTGCGGCGTGAAGCCGACGCCCTTCAGGATCGTGGCCATCCAGCTGAGCAGGCTGTTCTCGAGGTAGGCCGCATCGCCGCGCATCAGCGCCTGGGCGCAGTAGCGCAGCACCAGCGTCTCGTCGCGGGTGCAGCTCTGGCGGGCGTTCTTGTAGCGCTTCTCGAAGTCGGGGTAGTTGCGAAACACCTCGTCGACCGTCTGCGCGATGATCGCCTCCTCGGCCTGCTTGATCTCCTCCACCGCCGCGAGTCGGGCCTCGAGGCGGGTCGCCCAGTCACGCAGCAGCGCCTGCTCGGCGCGGGTCGGATAGCGGCCTTCACAGGCCGTCAACATCGTCTCGATATCCTGGTTCATCGCCGAATCTCTCCTGTCAGTCCCACTCGAAGCCCTGGAAGGCGTTGGTCAATGACACCTGCTCGACCCCGCTGGTCGGCGCCTCGCGCCGCCGGGTCAGCCCCGGCGAGGTCATGGCCATGAAAAACCGCTCGACCGACGCCGACTGCCAGTCGGTGAAGTCGATCGTCAAGCCGGCCGGCGTCGCCGCGATCATGCGCGCGAAGAACTGCCGGGCCTTCAACTGTCCGAGGTTCGTGTCCAGCGTCGGCCGCTCCGGCTCCGCCGGCGCAGCCCGCTTGGCGACCACGGGCGCGACCACCGATGCTGCAGCCACCGAGGATGCAGCCACCGATGCCGCAGCCACCGACGCCGCAGCCACCGATGCTGCAGCCACCGATGCTCCCGCGACCGAACCCGCGGTCACCGACACCGCGGCGCTCTGCGACGCCGACGGGGCGGGCACCGCTGCCGCGGCGATCGACGATTCCGCCGGAACCGTCGCCCGAACCACCGCCGGGGCCGCGGGGACCACCGGTGTGGGTGGCAACGACCGCTGCGCCGTGGCGCTCTGGGCCGGACGTCGGAGCCACCCGAACAGCGCGGACAGGCGGCGGCGTAGCTCCCCAAACCAGGTCATCGGCATTCTCCCGTGATGAAGCTACAAGGAACCCAGGACTGGGACAAATAGAAATTTCCACGGTCCGCCGCGCTTTGCGGCATAAGCGCCGACCGACTTCGCGTCCCCTCACACCTCGGCGGCTCACCAAATTATTTGAGGGTGAGCGAGCGGGTCTTCATCTCGGCGACATCGACATCGATCTGCGACAGCTCGGTGATGCGGGAGCGGGTGATGATCTTCCCGGTCTCGATCAGCACGCGACCGTCCAGAGGATGGAGGATGCGCTCCTCGGCGCGTCGGCCGATGAGCGCGTTCAGGTCCTTCGAGGCGGTGAGATAGCGGCCACGCGGTAGGGTGACCGCCACGCCCTCGCCCTGGACCTTGGCCTGACACGCCAGTCGGGAATTCGGGCGCAGGTCACTGAGCATGCGCAGCGACATCTGCTCGCGAGGTGTCCGCGGGGACAGGCGTTCGGCGCCGGTCGTCACATAAACATGACAGGTGGCGCACAGGCCCTTGCCGCCGCAGGCCATCAGCAGCGGCGTGCCCGACATGGTCAGCGCGTCGAGCAGACGCTGGTTGGTCTTGATGTCGACCGGATCCGTGGCCCCCTCGATCGCAACGCGCTTCATGAGTGTCGGCCACTGTGCAGCCCGTCCCTCCCGACGGCAAGCAAGCCCCCCGAAATTGCCCCTCGGGCGGACCCTGGCCGGGCGAGCCGAGGCAGCGCGCGGGAATGCGAGCAGCCGTCGACTCATGGCATGCTCACGCCGTGGTCCCCGAAGCCCGCATCCTCCACACGCCGCGCCTGGTCCTGCGTCCGCTGGTGGAGCCCGACGCCGCCGCGATCGTCGCTTATCGCGACGACCCCGAGGTCGCCCGTCATCAGTCCTGGGACCGCTACGGCGAGGACGACGCGCGGGCGCTGATCGCCGCGCTCGCCGACGCCTGCCCCGGCACGCCCGGCGCGTGGTTTCAGTGGGGCATCTGCGATCGCATCAGCGGCGAATTGCTCGGCGACTGCGGCCTCAAGACCCTGGAAGATCCCCGCCTCGGTTTGCTCGGCTACACCCTCGGGCGCGCGCACCAGGGTCGCGGCCTCGCCACCGAGGCGCTACGCGCCGTCATCGAGCTCGCCTTCGATCGCCTCACCATGCATCGCCTCAGCGCCTCGGTCGACGCCGACAACCATCGCTCGCTCGCCCTGCTCGAACGCCTCGGCTGGCGCCGCGAGGCCCATCATCGCCGCTCCGAGTGGTTCAAGGGCGAGTGGGTCGACGACGTCATCTACGCCCAGCTGCAGAGCGAGTGGCTCGCGCAGCGTGGCCGCTCACCCGCCTGACTTCAGGCGCGGGCCGTCGGCCGCGACTTGCCGCGTCCACCCGGCTTGCGCACCACTCGCTGGGCCTCCGCGACCAGCTGACTGGCGTGCTCGCGGGCGGTGCCGCTGACCCGCGAACCGCCGAGCATGCGGGCGATCTCCTCGACGCGCTGCTCCTCGCTGAGCCGCAGCACCCGGGTGATCGTGCGGCCATCCTTCGTGTGCTTCTCGACCCGGAAGTGGGCGTCGGCGAACGCGGCGATCTGCGGCAGGTGGGTGATGCACAGCACCTGG
>Ga0116158_10001097_pt1 | contig 24971 bp, 22 predicted proteins | sample AD_UKC052_MetaG_FD_89883 | JGI IMG/M metagenome (GOLD analysis project Ga0116158, IMG submission 89883) | Active sludge microbial communities of municipal wastewater-treating anaerobic digesters from USA - AD_UKC052_MetaG | ecosystem: Engineered > Bioreactor > Anaerobic > Digestate | place: USA... | reverse complement strand
TGCTTATCTCAGCAGTCGCGGCGGTTTGCTGGGCCTGCGCCGTTTGTTTTGGCTCACCGTCGCCGGCGTACTGGTCTATGGCGTCTACCTCACCGATTCGCGCGGTGCGCTGCTCGCGCTGCTGGCGGCCTGCGTGCTGGTGCTGCCCGGCGTTGTAAAGGGTGACGGCACGCCGGAGGGCGAACTGCATATCCTGCTCACCTACACGCTGGGCTTTGCTTTCGGCATTCTCTGCCTGGCGACGCTCTGGGCGGCCTGCGCCCTTTTTGCGGCGGAGATCGACAGCGCCCGCATGCAGCTTTCGGCCGTCAAGCCGGTGCGCGCGGCCGAATTCTGGGCCGGCAAATGGCTGGCCTTGCTGGCGCTCAACGGGGTGGCTCTGCTGGCCGTCTACGCCGGCGTCTATGCGCAGGTGCGCTGGCGCATGCATCGCGACGGGTGGGAGGCGGTCGAACAACCGGTCAGCCGGCGTGTGGCGCATCCGCTGCTGCCCACCCCGCGCCAGGAGGCGCGCGAGACCCTTGACGAGCTGCGTGCGCGCAACGAGTTACCGCACGGTTACAGCGAGCGAACTATCCTGCGCGTACTGGAGGAAAAGGCGCATGAGAAGTACACCGAGATTCCCCCGGGACGGCAGCAGGCGTGGCGTTTCCGCCTGTCTCGCCCGCTGCGCACCAGCGAGACGGTCACTGTGCGTCTGCGCTTCGAGACCGAATACAACACGCGGGCGCAGGTGACCGGCATCTGCCGGCTGGGCTGCGTCGAGACGGCGCGTGCGGTGGAAGTGCCGCTGGACGATTTCACGCTGAAGGAGATCGAGTTCGCCGTGGACGCGCGGGCGTTCGGCCAAGCGCCGGAGGCTGGCCTGCGCACCTTTGAATTGAGCTTTGAACACACCGGCGACGCCCAGCACGCGCCGGGCCTCCTGCTGCGCTTCCGCAAGGATGTGGCGCTGCTGACGCCGGGGGGCAGTTTTTGGATGAACCTGCTGCGCGCGGCGGCGGTGCATGGGAGTGTGCTGGCGCTGCTGGCGGCCTTCGGCTTGACGCTGAGCGTCTGCTTCTCGCTGCCGGTGGCTGCCTTTGTGGCGACCGTGCTGCTGGTGCTTACGATGGTGGGGAATTCTGTGGTACAGGTGGTGTCGGAAGAGGATGCAAAAAAATGGAGCAACCGCGCGGGCGTACTGGTGTCGCGCACAGTGCATGGCGCCACGCGCCACGCCCTGCAGGCTGAGCCGCTGGCGGCCTTGACAAACGGCGAACGGCTCGATGCCGGCATGCTGCGCGCGTCGGTGGGCTGGAATGCCCTGCTGCTCCCGCTGCTGCTGGCGGCGGCGGGCTGCGCGGTGTTGCGGCGGCGTGAGTTAGCGGATGCGGAGTGATGCGCACACGGCGAAGGAACGACACATGAGCAAGACAACACGCAGACGCTTTCTCGAAACGGCCCTCGCAGGGGCGGCGATGGCGGGCGGCTGCCGCAGTCCTGCGGGACGAGGCGGTGCGGCGCGGCGGCGCTCTGCCGGCAGTCGGCTGAATGTCGCCGTGCTCGGCGCAGCAGGGCGCGGCGAAGCGTGCTGGCGCGCGGTCTGCGCGTCAGGCGACCGGCTGGCGGCGCTGTGCGATGTGGACGAACGCGCACTGCTCGCGGCGCGCGACGCGGTTGCCGACACGCAGCCGGGCCTGGCGCTTTACAAAGATTTTCGCGTGCTGTTCGAAACTGAGCGCGGGCTCGATGCAGTGCTGATCGCCACGCCAGACCACGGGCACGCCCTGCAGGCGGCCTGGGCGATGGCGCAAGGGTGCCATGTGTTTATCGAGCCGCCTCTGGCCCGCACGCTCGCCGAGACCGAGACGCTCGCGCGGGATGCGCGACGTCACGGCGTGGCGCTCTGGATGGGTGACGAGGCGGGTGCGCGGCCGGAGTTCCGCCGCGCGGTCACGTTGCTGCGCGCCGGCATCATCGGCGCAGTCACCGAGATACACGCCTGGACCGCGCGGCCGGTATGGCCGCAAGGCGGACGCCGGCCGGAGGGCAGCGATCCGGTGCCGCCCGCGCTGGACTGGGAGCTGTGGCTGTGCGGCGCGCCGCTGCGGCCGTTCAAAGAGCGCGTCTACCACCGCTACAACTGGCGCGGCTGGCACGATTTTGGGACCGGAGCCCTGGGCGACGTGGGCTGTCAGCTTTTGAGCCTGCCGTTCCGTGCGCTGGACGTGCGAGCGCCGCGCATGGTGACAACGGAGGAGGTCGACGGAGCGACAGCCGAAATGTATCCGCGCGCGAGCCATGTGCAAGCGGTTTTTGACGCACCGGCCCGACGTCGGCTGCCGGTCACGCTCTCGTGGTATGATGGCGGCCGGCGGCCGGCGGCGATCCGTCTGCCGGAGGTGGTTCAGTCGCTCGGAACGTTCCCCGGCGGCGGCTGCCTGCTGGTGGGCGAAGACGGCGTGTGGCTGATGGCTGATGAGACGGGAGAACGGCATCGCGTGGCCTTGGCCGGCGAGAAACGGTTGGTGGATGCCGAGAAGCATGAGGCCTGCGCGCTGGCACCGCTGCCGCCGAAAGGCGCGGACACGCACGCCTGTTTTCTCGACGCACTGCGCGCCGGTGCGCCGGAGCCCGCCGACGCTTCCCACATGCGCGCGCTGATGGAGACCGTGCTCACAGGCTGTGTCGCCCAGCGCGTGCCGGGCCGGCTGGCGTGGAACAGCCGCAAGAGGCGGTTTGACGGCAGCGACGAGGCCAACCGCCTGGTCGCGACGGCTGTGCGTGATGGCTGGGGCGGCCCACTGTGAACCGGAAACGTGCCCGACCATGCGTGTCTGATGTACGTCCATGAAAAAACAGAGAGGCGGTGTGCGATGCAGAGGATCAGAAGCGCAACTGTATGTGTAGCCATTATGGCGGCAGGAGGGAGCGTCATGGCATATGAATCGATCTATCCGCGAACGGCGGTCGGCACACTGGAGATCAAGACGCTGCCAGCCCGCACCACGCTGATCGCGTCGGCGCCGGGGGATGCGTTCAAGGACCGCGGCGCAGCGTTCCGGCAGCTTTTCGCGTACATCAACGCGAACAAGGTCGCGATGAGCGTGCCGGTCGAGGCCTCGGCCTCCACCAACGAGATGCTTTTCCTGGTCGGCAGCGACGACAGCGGGCGCGCGCTCGCCTCCGGCAAAGGCGTCACCGTGCGCACGCTGCCGGAGGTGACGGTGGCCAGCATCGGCCTGCGCGGCGGCTACTCGCGCAAGAATTATGAGAAGGGGCTGGCGCGCCTGCGCGCCTGGCTGGCTGCGCAGCCGGGGTGGCAGGCGGAGGGCGAGCCGTATGCCGTGTATTGGAATTCGCCCTTCATGCCGGTCTTCCTGCGCAAATCGGAGATCCACCTTCCGGTGCGGCCCGCCGCAGCGTCGGCCGCGCTGCCGCCGTTCTATGGCTTTGCTGTGGAGACGATCGACGGCGTGCGCACCAATCTCGCCCCGTACCGGGGGCAGGTCGCACTCGTGGTGAATGTGGCCAGTCGCTGCGGTTTCACAAAACAGTACGCGGGCCTGCAAAAACTGTACGAGAGCTACCGCGCGCGCGGCTTTGCGGTGCTTGGGTTTCCATGTAATGACTTCATGGGACAAGAGCCCGGCACGCACGAGGAGATCCGCGCGTTCTGCTCGGTGAACTTCGGGGTGACCTTTCCGCTCTACGCCAAGATCCACGTCAAGGGCGCGGAGAAGCATCCGCTCTTCGCTTGGCTGACCGACGGCACGCGCCATCCCGGTCTGGGCGGCGAGGTGGCTTGGAACTTCACTAAGTTTCTGGTCGGCCGTGATGGCAGCCTGCTGGCGCGATTCGGCTCGCGCACGACGCCCGATGATCCCGCTCTGGTCGCGGCGGTCGAGCAGGCGCTGTCGGCCGCGCCGCAATGACTCGCTACGGTGCCGCGTCGTGTTCAAGGGTGTCGGCATGGAGCCAGCCGCGGCGGCCTGCGGCGTCGATGCGCACCCAGGGGCCGGCCTGTTCAAGCGGCACGACCGTACTGCCGGGATTGAGCGTAAAGAGCGTCGCACCCTCCTGCGAAGGCGCGAATCGCACTTCCGCGCGCCGCGCGAGATGGCGCGTAGCCAGCGTCGTCTTGCTGCGCAGCCGGTAGCCCATGCCTAGGCCACCCGCCAGAATCAGCAGTCCGACGCTCGCCGCGAGCAACCGGTGCGTGCCGGCCAGCAGGAAGAAGACAAAAAACGCCACCAGAACGCCACCGCCCGCCACCAGCAGCGGCACGCTGTGGCGCAGGGTCTGGCCCACCTGCTCGCGCGTGATGAGCTGCGTCTGGGGGGGGGATGCCACGGGACGCGCAGTGTCGATCACCCGCACCTCTTCGGCTGCGGCCGCAGCCGGGGTCGCGCCGAACGTCAGGCGGAACGGCCCCGTCACGCACTCTTCATACCGTTCAGTCGCGGGATTGAAGAAGCTGAAACGCGCCGCCGCGATCTCGGTGGCGTTGGTGCTCTGCGGAATGAAGACCTGCTCGCTCTTCAGATGCGTCGCTTCGCGCAGCAGTTCTTTCGGCGGGTAGCTCTTGAAGAGCGGCGATGCGGGCGGCGCGGGCATGGCCGCCCGGTCTCCGAGCCAGCCCTCGCCGATCAAGTCGAGGGAGAGCGTAACGATGTCGCCGGGCTGCACGCTATGCTGCGAGAGCCGTCCGTTGATGCGGAAATGGCCGATCGCGCCGGAGAAGTCGGCCGGACGCCCGGCCTCGGGCAACGGCCTGACGCGCAGCGTGAACGGCTCGAGCGGCTTCTGCTTGGGAAACGACTGCCAGTGTGAGAAGAAGCCGGCGTTGCGCCGCTCGACCAGCATGCAGTGCACGTGCGGCTGAAAAACGCGGTCGATCGGCTGGTGGCCGCGCGCCTTGGCGATAAAGCGGTGCACCGTGAAGGTCTGCGTGCCGCGCGTGACGCGGCTGCCGGCTGCGGGTTCAAGCCGTCCGACGGTGATCAGCTCGGGATTGTTGGGGAAGTCGGTGATCCGCACATCCTCCACCTCGCTGCCGAACGTGACCTCAAGCTCAAAATGAATCTCGAACGCCTGGTTCACATAGAGCGAGTCGGGCACCGTCTTGAAACGTCCGCCCAGAATTTCACCCGCCCGCGCTTGCGGCGCGAGCAGCAGCAGCAGACACAGCCAGCGCCCCGCCTTGCACCGCCACCCTTTTTCGCAGTCGGTTTGCGGCTGGGGAGCGCGAAGATTCTGCGTCGCGGATGAAAAGGAGGGCAGGCGAGTCGGGAGCGCGGGCGTCCCAGCCCGCAACAGCGTTTCATCAAAAGGTTTTTTGCTCGCGCTTCCTTGCCACCAGCCGGCTCTCCCTCTTCCCTCTTCCCTCCTCCTTCCTCCTTTACATTTCATGGCGCGACCTCCGTTTCGCTGGCCGAGGCGGCGAAGACACGTGCGCCCCAGGTCGCTTCGTCGTGCCGTTCATGCGCGAGCGTCATCAGGGTGGAGGCGGCAAAGACCACGGTGATCAACCCGCCGGTGAGCAGGCAGGTTTCAGCAAGGCTGCGCAGGAAGGCGCGGCCCGCACCGCGGCGGCGCAGGAGCTGACAGAACACGCCCAGCCAGAAGAGGGCCCAACCGGCTAAGGCGGTGCTGGCGCGCACGGAACAAGGAAAGGCGTAGTGCCAGAAAAAGGCGGTGCGCGACCAAGGCAGATCGGCCTGCGCGCGTCCGGTCTGGAGCGCAATCGCGGCGGCGAGCCCCTGGCGCGTTTCGGGCGTGGCGCCGAGATAACGCTCGGCGCGCGCGAAGGCGGCAGCCGCGTTGGCACCGTCGCCGGCCATGACCAGCACGCTGCCAAGATTCTGGAAAAGCGGTCCGTTGCGCACACCGTCGGCAACCAGCCGGTTATAGGTAGCGGCGGCCTGGAGATAGGCTTCGGGCGTCGTGGCGGCCGCAGCCTGCGCGCCGGCCTGCTCCCAGAGGAAGGTTCGGGCGGAATCGTCGTTGGAAGCGGCGAACGAACGATGACTCGCAAGCAGGAACAAACTGATCGCCACAAGCGCGAGGCGACGCATGCCGGCTTCTGCACCCGCGCGTTCACATGCTCTTATGGCAAAAAGTCTCATCGTTATTTACTCTTCGTTATTCACACTTGGCTTCTTCGAGAGCGCTGCGTCCAGTTCGGGCAGCAGCGATTGAATCTGCCGAACGGTCTCGGAGACGGGCGTCGCGGCATCGGGCCGGTAGAGGGCTTCGTCAAGGCGCGCCAGCAAGGTGCGGCATGCGTGCGCCGACGCATCCGGAACGCCGCGCCGGTTCAGCAGTTCGGCCGCGTCGGACGGCGTCAGCGCGCCGCCGGCCACATCGCAGCGTTCAGCCAGATAACTGCGCACGGCTTGCGCGGCGCGCGCCGGATTGTCTGTGCGCCGCAGCGCGGCGAGCGCACGCCGCAGCGCGCCGGCGTGACGGCGGCGGGCGCGCAGATGGGCGGCGAGCGCCGCGAACGGCGCGGCCAGCGCGGTCAGCAGCGCGAGCAGCGGGCCGGCCGCGAGCAGCGGCAGGACCAGGCGGTGACGCGGCAGCAGGGAAACGGGGTGTGCGCCGCGCGCGTCGAGTGTGATGCCGGCCGGCAACGGGCGCGTGCGGCTGTCGAGCACGCCGGTCAAAGCGTCGGTGCCGTCTGCGGGATCGGCCGTGGCGATCTGCGTGGTGGCGCGCGCCTGGATGGGAACCGGCGCGGTGGCGACGGTGCGGTAGGCGCGCACGGCGGTGTCGTAGTAGGCCAGGCGGATCGGCGGGAACTCCAGCGTGCCCTCGCGCGTTGGGCGCACGCGGTATTTGAAGCGCTTGCCGTTGGGCAGGGTGTCCGCGCTCACGTTGTCGTCGTAGATGCGGAAGTCGCGCGTGAGTTCGGGCTGGAGGCTCAACAGCGGCGTGCGCAGGTTGGAGACGCTGATCGCGCCGGTGATCTCCAGGGTGAGCGTGAGGGGATCTCCGACTTTGCAGACGGTGGTGTCGAAGGCGGCGGTGGCCTGCATCTCTTTGCCGACCGAGCCGATGAACGTCTCGGGCCGTCCCTCGTCGGGCGGCGGCACGACCCGCACGGTGACGGCCGGGCCGATGGTGTAGATGTCGCGGGTCACGGCCTGGCGGTCGGCGGTGACGTCGCTGATGACAGTGCCTTTGAAAGAGAGCGGGCCGAAGGTGAACTCCCCCTCTTTGGTGGGCGTGTACTCAAGGGCGAGCGTGTAGGCGCGGTACTTCTTGCCATCGATGGTGACGCGCGAGGCCGGCAGGCGGAAGCGGATCGGGCGCGGACGGAAAGGATCGTCGTCGCCGAAGAGACGTCCGAAACCGCTGCTCATGTCGCGCGTCTTATAGTCGTTGATCGCGAAGCCCGGCTGGCGTCCGCTCTGATCGATCAGGTTGTTGAGGATCTGGTTCAGGTCGGGGCTTTTGAGGCCGGGCGAGTCTTGTCGGATCTCCAGGAAATCGGCGGTGAGCTGGGGCAGCAGATTGGGGTGGAGCGGTTCGTTGCTTTCGGCGTAGGGATCGGGCAGTTCGGCGACCGCGACGGACAGGGTGACCGTGAAGGGCTCTTCGACCAGCACCGAGGTGGACGAGGCGCTGAGCGAGGCGATCACGCGATCCTGCCGCTCGATGCCTTTGACCTGCACCGAGGGGCCGGGCTCGGTGTAGCTCTTGCCGGCGACAGTCACGCGCACCGGTCCGGCGCGGTAAACGCCCTCGGCACCGGGTTTGATCTGATAGGCGAAAACACGGCCTTCATAGGTTTCGCGCGTCATGCGGCCGTTGATGATCGAGATACTGGAACGGCTGTTGCTGTGCTGCCCGAGGAATTGGATCTCGGCCGGCGGCAGACCGGAGAGATCGGGCGCGTCCAACCCGCGATCGGCACCCTCGACCTCGATCGTAAGATTGAAGCTTTCGCCCAGATAGATGTTCTGCCGGCTGGGCGACACCTTCAGAGAGACATCGGCGAAGGCGGGAAAAGCGAGAAAGAACAGAAGCAGGACGGCGGAAAAGAAGCGGTTCGCTACCTGCCATTCAGAATGCGGGCGGGGACGCCCGCGCTCCCGACTTTGCTCCGCACAAAACACATTCTTGATCCGTCCCTCCGGCACCAACTGACAGCCGACGGGGTGAATCAGATTCTGCGTGTGTGTGAACGTGTCTCTCACTTTAAACGACTCTCACCTAAGGAGGAGTTAGAGGGGCGTTAAACTCCTGACTCCTCCTTCTTCCTTTCTCCTTCTTCCTTACCTCTACCAGTCCCTCTCGCCCGGCGCCAGCGGAATCTTGCGCATGCGCTCCTTTTTCTCCTCTTCGTGCTCCTTCTCGCGTTCGAGCGCCTTGCGCAGCAGCTCCTTGACGTCTTGCGGCGGTTCCGGCTTCTGCTCCTGCGGCTCAGGTTTCTGCTCCTGCTCTTGCTTCTGTTCCTGCTCCTGCTGTTGTTCCTGTTGCTGCTGCTCTTGATTTTGTTGTTGCTGCTGCTGTTGCTGATTCTGCTGTTGATTCTGGTTCGGCTTTTTGGGCAGCAGCTCGCGGATCTCCAGCAGATCCTTGAGCGCCTGCTCCTGCAGCGCGCGGCGCTCGGTCTCGGACGGTTTCTTTTCGACGAGTTCGGTTTGCAGCTTCTCGGCGTGCGCGGCGATCTCCTCGATCTTGGCCTTGTCTTCAGCAGTGAAGGGCGGCATGTTGGTGTCGGCCTGCGCCTGCTGCATGTATTGGTCGGCCCACGCGGGGAAGCGTTCGCGGAAAAGGCGGGTAAGCTGCAGGGCTTCGGTCTGCGCGTCGCGCGATTCCATGTGCCTGAGCTTCAGGTTGTGAAGCGTGTTGCTCTGGCAGAGGATGTCCTCGTCGAGCGCGGCGTCGGGCGGTGCGACGGCCTTCCAGAAGGCGTAGACAAGCGGCTCGGCTTGCGCGGTGTCGGCGGCGGCTTCGGGCAGGAGATCCTGCAGCGCATCGGCCGCGCCCTTCATGCTGTCGCGCGCCAGCTCGATCTGCTGCGCGGCCTGCGCCTGCTGCTGCTCGTTGGTGACGGCCTGAAGCACCTGCTGCTTGAGCGGGATCCAAAGGTCGGCCTGCTGCCGCTGGCGCTTGGCCAGCGCTTCAGCCTTGGTGATCAGCGCCGGGGCGTCATTGGTGAAGAGGACGGCCGACTCCTCAAGCAGCGCGCGCTGTTCCGCGAGCAGGGTACCCATCAGCCGGTCCGCCGGGGTCTGGCCGTGCTCCGCCATCACCTTCGCGATGTGGGCGCTCTCGCGCGCCTCGGGCAACGGCGCGACCGCTCGCGTCAGATTGCGGTCGCGTCGCGCGTCCTGCGGCGCGTCGCGCAGCGCGCGCTGGAACGCGGCGGCTGCCTCTTCGAGTGCTTTGGCCTTGGCTTGCGGATCTTCAGCCCCGGCGGCGCGCGCCTGATCCATCAGAATCAGGCCGAGAAGCTCGCCGGCCCGCGCGCCGTTCTTGCGTGAGGCGAGCAGCGGTCTAAGGGTCTGCACCGCGTTAGTCGCGTCCTGTGCGGCATAGTAGGCGTACGCCGCGTTGTAGCGGTACTCCTCGGCCTCCTGAAGGTCCGCGCCGCGCGCGGCGGAGAGAAACGCTTCCGCCGCTTCTGCGTGCCGGCCTTTGCGCAGCAGCGCCTGCGCATCGCGCGCGCCGGCGCGGCCGGGGGCAACCACAACCGGCGGACGGTTGGTGGCAGGGGCGTCAGGGGAATTAGGAGTTAGGAATGAGGAATTAGGAGTCGGAGACGGTTGGGTCGGGGACGTTGAGACAGTGGGGCCTTGAGTCTGCGCGGAGGCGCACAGGCTGGCGAGAAGTAGACTGGTCAGAATGAACTTCATGGCGGGGCCGATTCCTAATTCCTAATTCCTGATTCCTGTTTTCTCGTGCGGTTGCCGCAGAGTCGTCCGCGGCTGAAGCCTGCGGCCGCCAGCAGGCTGAGCAGCGCGGGAAAGAGAAAGAGCTGATAACGCTCCTGATAGCGGTTTTCTATCAGCTCCTGCTGCTCCTTTGCGGCGATCTGGCGCAGGTGACGGCGGTAGATCGCGCCGAGGGTGGTATGGGCCGTGCCGGCCGTGCCGAGCGGGATGTAGCGGCCGTTGGAAGCGGCGGCGATCGCCGAGAGGGTTTCGCTCATCAGGCGCGTCTTGACGGCGCTGCCCTTGAATTGCTGGAGGCCCTGCCCGCTCTCGCCGGGAATGGTGGCGCCGGCGTCGTCGCCGATACCGACCGTGAATATGGGGATGTTACGGCGGGCCGATTCGGCGGCGGCCTCGAGCGCATCGCCTTTGAGATCCTCGCCGTCTGATATGAGCAGGATCGCGTTGTATTCGTCAAGCGCGGGATCGAGCGCCTCCAGCGCTTTGCGGATGGCGTCGCCGAGATCGGTCTCCCCGCGCGGGGCCGATTCCGGCGAGACGCCGTCGAGCGCCTGGCGCAAAAAGGCGTAGTCGGTGGTGAGCGGACAGAGCAGGCTGCCTTTGCTGCGGAAGGCGAGCAGCGCGGCGCGGTCGCCTTTCAGATCCTCGATCAGATCCATGATGTCGGCCTTGGCGCGCTCCAGCCGGTTGGGGTGAACATCGGCGGCGAGCATGGAGCGCGAGACGTCGAGGGCGACCACCAAGTTGCGTCCGCGTGTGAAGACTTTCTCATCCTTGCGCCCCCACTGCGGCCGGGCGGCGGCGAACACCAGCAGGGTGAGGCCGACCATCACCAGCGAGAACTGCGCGTAGAAGGCGCTCTTGGGATGCGCGGGCATCAGCTTGGGTTGTAGCGCCGGTGCAATCAGCAACGCCAGTCGACGCTGCGCGCGTCGGTACAGCCAGAGCCACAGCACCCCGATCAGCGGGATGAGCGAGAGCAGAAGCAGAAGGAATGGATAGACGAAACGCATGGGGTGAAGGAGGAGTTAGGAGTTAGGAGTTAAGGAGGAGGGAGGAGGGAGAAAGGAGGAGTTAGGGGTTGGGAGGGAGGCAGGAGGAGTAGAAGGAATCCGGGTCAAAGTCGTAAGGCTCGTGGACACAACCGTTTTTTTCACGCAGGGTCTTCGTGATCGAGGCAAGCAGTTTGACCAGTTCCTCGCAGTCAGTCATCAAAGAATCGAAGGCGATTGTTTCAATGTAGTCCGTATCATGCAACAACCGCAACCAGTAACGGGCCTCGAGCGCTTCTTTATATCCGATTTGGATTTTTGATGCGAACTCCTTTTCTGAATAGGCGCCGCCCGCCTCCTCCACATTTGCGCCTATGGAAGTGCCGCATTTCAGGATTTGTCTGGAAAGCACGTATTCGTTGCGATGCTTGCAAAGCCACTGGAACAAACGGACGATGCGAACTGCAAACGCATAACTTTTCACCTTTACCGGAGTCTCGCGCATAATAACTCCTCCCTTCTCCTTCCTCCTTTTTCCTTCAGAGAAGTCTCCGCGTCAACGTCATGTTGAGAGTGAGGGCGAGGGCCACGAGAGCGGCACCCCAGAGGAGGTAACGGACAAAGTGTTCGTCGAAACGCTGGTAGACCTGACGGTCGATGCGGGTGGTCTCAAGCGTGTTGATCTCGTCGAGCGCGGCTTTGAGTCCGTCGTGATCGCGCACGCTGAAGTAGCGCCCGGAGGTTTTGGAGGCGATGGTTTTGAGCTGGGTCTCATCGAATGTGGCGTTGGCGTAGGCGATGGTCTCGCGGCCGAAGAGGTCGCGCGTCTTGAAGGGGGTGCGGGCGTTCGAGCCGACGCCAATGGCGTAAACGCGGATGCCGAGTTTGGCGGCGGCATCGGCGGCCTGGTCGGGCGTGATGATGCCGGTGTTCGACTCGCCGTCGGAGAGCAGGATGACGATGCGCGTCGCGGGCTCGGCATCGGTCAGACGCGCCACGCCGGTGGCGAGCCCGTCACCGATCGCGGTAAGCGTCTCCTCCTGATCGACCGGCCGCCCCTGGGCATCGGTCTGCGCGCGCGGGATCTCCACGCCTTTCAAAACATGCACGAGGGCGCGGTGGTCGGCCGTAAGCGGCGCGCGCGTCGAGGCGTATCCGCCGAAGGTGACCAGTCCGATCAAGTCGTCCGGCCGCGCCCCGACGAATGTCGCGAACAGTTCTTTCACCACTTCGAGGCGCGTCTTCCACTCCTGCTGCGACGGCGAGAGGTCCAGCGCCTCCATAGAACCCGAGACGTCGACCACCATGCCGATGGCGATGGCGTTGACCGAGCGTCGCTCGCGGGCCAGCGTGGTGCGCGGCCGCGCTGCGGCGACAATCAGCAGCAGCGTGCCGAGCAGAAAGAGCGGCGGAACGAGCGCGGCTGCGGCCACACGCCAGCCGGCGGTCCGGACAGGCAACCTGCGCGTCGCGGCGAAGAGCACGCCCGCGCGCCGTCCGGTGCGGTACAGAAACCAGACGGCCGCGGCCCAGGGCAGCAGCAGCAGAAACGCGAGCGGTGTGGCGAAGGAAAGCATGACGTCAGTTAGGAGTTAGGAGTTAGGAGTCGAGAAAGGAAAAAGGAGGAAGGAGGAGGGAGGAAGGAAGGAGGAGTTGGGAAGAAAAAAGGAGGAAGGAGGGCGCGAGCCAGAGACGGGCGCCTTTATTGCGGAGTTTGAAGTTTTGTGAACGGACAACGGTGTCAAAGGTGTTGAGTGCATGATTCCTAATTCCTCCCTCCTTCTTCCCTTTTCCCTATTCCTTTCCTGCTAGCTGCGCGTCCGCGCGGATGTAGGCCTGGGCGTTGGCGGTGGCGGCATCGGTCATGGCGGGCGTGGCCTCTTGACCGGCGAACTTCACAAGGTCGGCGGATTCGAGGAACGTGGTGAGTTGCGCCAGGATCTCGGGCGTGAAAGAGGGGTGACCGGCGGCGGCGGCCAGAAATTCCTGTGTGGTCTGTTCGGGGGCGCGGATGCCGCGCGTGCGTTCGATGTAGCGCCGCACCACCATGGTCAGTTCGATGTAGAACTCTTTGTAGAGCCCGCGCGCCGGCAGGTTGCGGCCCAGCAAGCGCTGCAGTTCGGCCATGGCGCGCTCGACCGGAGACATACGGAATTCACGCACGCGGCGACTGAGACGGGTGAGGCCGAAAAGCGCGGCCGCGAGTGCGGCAAGTCCGCCCAGCGCCGCGACGATCCAGAGCGCGACCGTGCGCGCGGTGGGCGGAATGTAGACCGGTTCGGGATTGACCTCCGGATCGCCGGTCACCGGCGGGCGCGCGCCCTCGGCCGGAAAAATCACCGGCCGTGTGGCAAAGGAAGAGGGAGGAGGGAGGAGGGAGTCTTTAGGGGAATGCGTGCCCGGGCTTTGCGAGGTGTCGGTCACGGTGACCGCGAAGGGTGCCAGGCGGTAACGCTCGGCGGCCGGCTCGGGTTCCAGCCGCCAACGGTAGGTCTGGCGCCTGCGCCCGTTGGCCGTAACGGGTTCCGTCGCGAAATCTTCGGCCATGCTGAATCCGGCGAAGCGGTCGCGCAGATCCGGCAGCGTGACCTCAAGATGCGCCGGTGCCTCGACCGTGACGGTCAGCATGAGATCCTGGGCGGGCGAGACGCGCTCCGGCGTGGCCTCGAGCTTGATCGAGACCTCGCCGTGCGAGAGGTCGGCGGTGAAAGCGGAGAGAGAGGGAACAGATAATAGGTAATAACTAATAACGGTGGCAACTAGCCATTTTATCTGACAGACTTCTCTCATGTTTCTTATCTTTTCCGTGCGCGGCGGCGGAAGAGCGCACGCACATCATCGATGTACGGGGTGTCGGTGGAGAGCCGAATGAAATCGATACCGGTGCGCTTCAGGAAACGCAGGAGCTGCTCGCTTTCGGCATCGGCCTGCGTGCGGAACGCCTCGCGCACGGCGGCGGAAGAGGTGTCGACCAGCAACAGCTCGCCGGTCTCGGGATCTTGCAGTTCAATGAGGCCGACATCCGGCAGCGCGGCTTCGCAGGGATCGGAGATCGGGCAGGCAACGACATCGTGGCGGCGCGCGGTGACGCGCAGCTCGCGTTCGTAGCCGGTGTCCTGAAAGTCAGAGACGAGGAAGACCACGGCCTTCCGTTTCTGCACGTTGTTGAGGAAGCGCAGCGCGGCGGTGATGTCGGTACGCTCGCGGGTTTCGTCTGAGGCCAGCACCTCGCGCACGAGGCGCATGACCGCGGTGCGGCCCTTGCGCGGCGGAATCGATTTGAGGATGCGGTCACTGAACAGAATCAGCCCGATCTTGTCCTGATTGCGGATCGCGGTCATGGCGAGCAGGCAGGTGATCTCGGCGGCGAGTTCGGATTTGGAGCGCTCGCCGGAGCCGAAAACCTGCGAGCCCGAGACGTCGACCAGAAAAATGACGGTCAGCTCGCGCTCTTCCGAGAAGCGTTTCACGTGCGGCAGGCCGGTGCGCGCCGTAACGTTCCAGTCGATCGACCGCACATCGTCGCCGGGCACATAGGGGCGCACCTCGTCAAACTCAACCCCCTGGCCTTTAAAGACCGAGTGGTAGTCGCCCGAGAGGCGGTCGTCGATGAGGTGCGTCGTGAGGATCTTGATCTTCCCCACTTGCTTCATCAATTCTGTCGTATCGATAGGCATTTTAATCCACAGATTACACAGATGGCACAGATTAGAGAACGAAACGTTCGTAATAAAGGTGTTGTGTCCCGAAATTAAAAAGGAGGGCTTTCCGAAGGCTGGAGGCTTTAAGGTAATTGATAATCTGGGCTTCTTCGTTCCCGGAAAGCCGGCACGATGCTTCTTGATACACTGACTCTAGAAACCCGCAGCCCAATTCGGAATGGACGCGCATGGCCGCACCAATAATAGCGTAGGTCTGTTCATCTTTGTGAGAATCAGTATTTATCTGTGTCATCTGTGCCATCTGTGGATGGATTAGGGTACAGGAAGGGTGTTCAGGATGTCGGTGATGACTTTGTCCGTCGTGGCCTCTTCGGCTTCGGCCTCGTAGGTGAGCATGATGCGGTGGCGCAGCACGTCGTGGGCGATCTCCTTGACATCCTGCGGCGTGGCGTAGGCGCGGCCGTGCATCATGGCGTTGGCGCGCGCGGCCAGATTGAGGCAGAGCGTCGCGCGCGGCGAAGCGCCCATCTGGATCTGGCCCGCGAGGCGGTCGAGCTTATGCGCCGCAGGCTCGCGCGTGGCGAAGACGATGTCGAGGATGTAGTCGCCGACCTTCTCGTCGCAATATACCTGCTCCAGCGTGTCGCGCAGCGCCTGGACGTCGGCGGCGGTGATGACGGCCTTGACCGGCGCGGGCGGCTTTTGGGCGAAGCGGTTCATGATGCGCCGCTCGTCATCGCGCGACGGATGGGTGATGATGCATTTGAGCATGAAACGGTCGACCTGCGCCTCGGGCAGCGGATAGGTGCCCTCCTGCTCGATCGGGTTCTGCGTGGCCATGACCAGGAAGGGCGCGGGCAGCGTGTAGGTGTGCTCACCGATCGTGACCTGGCGCTCCTGCATCGCTTCAAGCAGGGCGCTCTGGACCTTGGCCGGGGCGCGGTTGATCTCGTCCGCCAGCAGCAGGTTGGTGAAAACCGGCCCCTTCTTGGGCGTGAAGGTCGCGTCCTTGGGGTTGTAGATCATGGTCCCGATCACGTCGGCAGGCAATAGGTCCGGCGTGAAGGAGATGCGCTGGAACTGCAGGCCGAGGGCGTCCGCCAGTGTTTTGACCGAGAGGGTCTTGGCGAGGCCGGGCACGCCCTCGAGGAGGATGTGCCCGCCGGTGATCAGCGCGACAATGAGGCGGTCGATCAGCTTCTCCTGCCCCACGATCACCTTGTTGACTTCTTGGCGGATCGCCGTCAACGTCTCGGCCTGCGCCGCGATCAGGTTGGTGGTTTTTTCTAAGTTCATTTGTCTGCTTTTTCGTCTTCTTTCTTGGGCTCTTCCTTGGGCTTGACGAAATCGGCGCGGCTCTTGGTCATGTTCTCCGCGCTGTAAGAAGAGACCGTATAGGCCCATTTACCGGACTTGGCGTTGAAGGTTTCCACCTTCTTGGTGAGTTCGGCGTTTTCGGCCGCATTCGTGCCGACCGGCGTGAAGGCGGCGCTCAGGCGGATGTAGCGGTCGGTGCCGCCTTCGGCGACGCCGCCGACCTTGGCGGTGTAGCGCTCGCCGCTCTTGAGGGCGACAGTGAAGACCGCGCCGGTGGTCAGGCCGAGCTGCGCGTCGTTGAGGGCGGGATCGACGACGGTGTTGAAGTTAAGATAGCTGAGCGCAGACTCGACGCTGTAGGTCTTGGAGGTGTCGAGTTCTTCTTTGGCGCCGAGACCGTCCAAGGTCCAGGTGCCGTCCTTCTTGGCGAGCTTGACGGTTTTGCCGTCGCGCGTCATTTCGGCGGCCGTCACATCGGCAGAGGGCACGGCGGCGATCTGCGTCTCGGTCCAGCTCTTGGCGTCGCCGTCAAAGGCGTCGAGCGAATCCTTGACGAGCACCACGGTGTCGCTGCCGTCGGCCGCGACATAGCGGCCGTCCGGATACCCGCCTCCGCCGAACTGCGCCATCTCGCCCGCAGGCTGACGCATGTGTTTGTCGCCGAGGCGCAGCGTAGCGAGCGATTTGCCGGCGGCGTCCTGCAGGTCGACCAGGGCAGGATTCTCCAGCTTCTTACCAGAGGCCACGTGGCCGGCCTTGAGGTCGGTGAGCTTGAGCAGGTTCTCGCGGATCTTGGCGATGTCGGCGGGATAGCCGTACAGCGACTCGATGACCCAGCCCGCGTCGGTGCTGGCGAGCACGAGTTTTTTGTCGGCGGGTCCGGCCTCGATCTTCGCGACCGCGCTGAGATCGAATTTCTTGACCACGGGCTTACCGACGAGCGAGGGGGTCTTTACCTTCTTGCTGGAGCTGCTGAGGTAGGCGAGGCCGACCAGCACGGCCGCGGCAGCAGTGAGCGTGACGAGTTTCTTGTTGGTCATGGTGAGAGTCCTTTGTAAGCGGTGAAAGAGGGGTGCCGGCGGGCGGGCGCGGCGGCCCGCCCGCGTACGCGCTTCAACGTTTCCTGCGCCGCAGGCCGCGGAAGAGGCCGAAGCCGATCACCAGCAGCGGGAGCAGCGCGATGTTCACGACTTTGAGGGAGAGCCCGAGGCGCTCGATGTCCTTGTTCAGGTTCTTGCGGACCTCTTTGAGCTGTTTGCGCGTCTCCGCCTGAGTCTTGCGGAACTGCTCCAGCTCGGCCTGCTGTTCCTTGGAGAGGATCAGGCGCTCATTGCCGCTCTTCTTCTGCTGGAGGTCGGCGAGGCGCTGCTGGGTTTCCTGCAGGGCGGCCTCGAGGCGCTCCTCTTCGGCCTGCCACTGCTTCATGGCCTTGACCTCAAGCTGGTCGACCTTGACGAACGGGCGGTTGAACTGGCCGCGCGACCTCACGCCGATCAGCTCTTCGCGGCCGGCGAATTGCTCGACCGTGTTGCCGAAGAGCGTCAGGTTGTCGTTGATCGGCTGCGCGATCTGGCCGAAGAGCGAGTTCATGACCTGCACGCAGAAGCGGTCGTTCAGGAAGTCGGCGTCACCGAAGATCATGACCGTGCTGGTGCCGGAGGTCAGGTGGGCGGGCGCGGCATTGGTGGCGGCGGCCGCGGTCCCGTTGGTCGAGAGGCCGTCCGGGAAGGCGGTCTTGAAGGTGCCCTGCAGGCGCGCGGCGAGCGTGCGCTGGGCACCGTCGGGCTTGAGCTGGGCGCGCATGGCGCTCATGCCGAACTGCGCGTTCATCTGGTCCACCAAACAGGCGTTGTCCGTGGAGGTGGTGATGAGCGGCGTGAAGGTGATCTCTTTGGGCGTGTTGGCCGAGAGCGCGCCGGCGAAGGGCAGCATCACCTGCGAAAGCTGCGCGGTGAGCAGGTCGTCCTTCGCCATGTTGGCGGTGCCCAGCGAGAGGAAGGCGGGGTTGTCTTCCACGCGGCCGTTGCCGGAGTTAAGCTTGGTGGCGGCGCTGAGGTCGGCGACGATCTTGGCGGTGTCGAAAGTCACGCCCCAAGCGTCGAACAGCTTGCCGAGGGTAGAGGGGCCGGCCTGTCCGCCGCCCATCTGCATCATCATCGGGTTCTGCTGCTGGTTGGCCTCAAAGTCCGCGATGTTGAAGGGATCGACGCAGACGATCAGGCGGCCGCCGCGCAACACGAACTGGTCGATCGCGAAGAGCGCCTTGTCCTCAAGGTTTTTGGGATGCACCACGATCAGCGCCTTGACGTCCGCGTCGATCGTCTCGACATCGGCCTGAATCTCTCGCACGGTGTAGTCCTTGCGCAGCTCGCGGAAGGCGGCCCAGCCCTGGTCCTGCTGCTGGCGGCGCATCATCATCATCGGATTCTGCGGCGCGCCGAGCACACTCAGGCTGCTGAGCACGCCGATGACCGGCTTCTCAGGCCAAGCCACGCGCGTGATCAGGCGGGTGATGTCGTACTCCAGGGTCGCCTCGGTGCGCGGGTTGAAACCGGGGATGACCGCCTCGGTCTCGCCGCAGACCGCGACCAGGCCGAAGTAGACCGGCTGGCCGAACGGGTTGGTCTGCTGCGGCTCGATGCCGTAGCGCTGCGCCCACTCTTCGGAATCCGAGTCGGGTTTCGGGTCGTAGGCCTCGAGCGCGACGCGCCCCTTGCCGGCCAGCTCGTACTCTTTGAGCAGGTCCTGCACCTGGTTGGCGTAGGTCTTGAGACCCATCGGCATCTCGGCCGACGAGGAGCTGAAGTAGAACTTGAGCGTCACGTCGTTTTCGAGTTTGCCGAGCACCTGTTTCGAGCCGGTCGAGAGCGTGTAGAGCCGCTCGGCGGTCAGGTCGACGCGCAGGCGCAGGTTGGCGATGATCAGGTTGGCGGCGCCGATGATGACCAGCAGGACCAGCAGTCCCGCGAGGCCGGTGCCGAAGCGTGAGAGAAGATTCGATTTATTCGCAGACATAACAGACTCCAAGGAAGTTCAGGATCAGGAGGCTTTGCGGTTGTCGGTGACCACGTGCGCGGCGGCCAGCATGAAGACCATGACGCCGACGTAGTAGCCGATGTCGTAAAAGTCGATCACGCCGCGGCGCATGGCGTCGAAGTGCTGCATCAGGCTGCACGACGCGACCGCGTTGACGACGCCGGCCGGCACGCCCCAACCCGAGACGGCGTTGATCACGGGATCGAACCCGATGATCAGCAGGAAGAGGCAGATCGCGAGGGCGATCACAAAGCCGATCACCTGGCTGCGCGAGAGCGCCGAGGCGAACACGCCGACCGCCACGCAGGCGCCGGAGAGCAGCAGCGACCCCAGATAGCCGCAGAAGATCCCGCCCAGGTCCGGATCGCCCAGCCAGGCCGTGGTCAGCACGATCGGGAAGGTCAGCGCCAGCGCGATGCCGATGAAGGCCCACGCGGCGAGGAACTTGCCCACAAGCGTCTCGACCAGCGTGACCGGCAGGGTGAGCAGCAGCTCGATGGTGCCGGTGCGCCGCTCTTCGGCCCAGAGGCCCATCGTCGCGGCCGGGACCAGCAGCAGGTAGACCCACGGGTGCCAGAAAAAGAACGGCGTCAGGTTGGCCTGGCGGCGCTCGTAGAACATGGTCACGCCAAAGGTGAGGAAACCGACCAGCACCAGGAAGGCGACGAGAAAGACGTACGCCACGGGCGAATCGAAGTAGGCTTTGAATTCACGCTGGAAGATGGACTTGACGGTTTTCAGGTTGGTCATTTCGAGGCCTCCTCGGTCATGGTCAGATTGCGGAACACCACATCCAGGCGGCCCTGGGGATCCTGGGCGCGCAGCTCGGCCGGCGTGCCGTTGGCCACCACCTGCCCGCCGGAAATGACCACCGCGCGCGTGCAGACGGCGTCCACCTCTTCGAGAATGTGCGTGGAGATGATGATCGCCTTGTCGGCCGCCATCTCCTTGATCATCTGGCGCACCACGAACTTCTGGTTCGGGTCCAGGCCGTCCGTCGGCTCGTCCATGATCAGCACCTGGGGATCGTGGAGGATCGCCTGCGCGAAGCAGGTGCGCTGGCGGTAACCTTTGGAGAGCGTCTCGATCGTCTGGTTGCGCACGCTCTCCAGCCGGCTCTTGGTGATCGCGTTTTCGACCTTCTCGCGCAGCTCCTTGCCCGCGTACCCGCGCACCTTGCCGATGAAGGTGAGAAAATCTGTCACAGTCATGGTGTGATAACTTGGCGCATTTTCCGGCAGATAGCCGATGCAGCGCTTGGCGGCCACGGGGTCGGTCGCGATATCATGGCCGCAGATCGTGGCCGTTCCTGCTGTGGGCGGGATGAACCCGGTGATCATACGCATCGTCGTCGATTTTCCCGCGCCGTTCGGCCCGAGAAAGCCTAGGACTTCGCCTTTTTCCACGGAAAAGGAGACACCCTTGACCGCCTGGAATGAGCCGAAGTCTTTTCTGAGGTTACTTACGGTCAGCATCCTGGTTCCTCTGTTTGTTGGTTGACGCAACGTCCGGCCTGAAAAGTCCGGGTGACAAAAAGTCATGCGAGACACTAGCAGAAGGTGTGCCAGAATGTCTATCACGCATTGCGGGAGGCGATGGGCGGGGGTGCAGACAAGGGGAAAAGGAGGAAGGAGGAGGGAGGAGGGAGGAGAGAGGGAGAGAACGCGCAATGTTCAACGCACAACTTTCAACGTTCAAGTGGCGGGGCCGAGTTTTCGGCTGGAAGTTGACCGACAATCGGCGGGCTGACAACGCCGAACGCCCAACGCAGAGCATCGAAGGTCGAAGGTCGCGGGTCGCAGGTCAAACGCAGAGCACCGAAAGAACGATACAGAGAAGATGAACGGTGTGTGGTTTTCAACTGATATAAGCCTCCATGTACGGAAGCAGCAACTCAATTTCGAGGCTCCAGTGACGGGGTTTCCCGAGGCAATACCGTAGCCAGCGGATGAATTGGAGGCTGCGCTCGGTCGCTCTGGCGCATCCGGCGACAAGCGGGTTCGGCCTCCGCCCCGCTTCCGCGGCGATGCGTTCGGCCAGAGCCTGCCTTTTCGCCCTTTTCGCCTCCACCTTCTCGTCGCGCACGCCTTCGGTTTCGCCGATCAGGCGCTCGAGCATGAGCATGAGGTTGTGCGCGAGGCAGACGAAGTGCGCCTGCTGGCATTTGGCTTCCGCGGAGGACGACCAGGCCTTGACGACGCCCAGCTTGTTCTTCTTCTCGTCGAACGCCTTCTCGATATCCCACCGCAGCTTGTAGATGAAGGCGAGCAGTCCGGGCGGGACAGTGAACTCGGAGGTCATGAACGAGAAGCCGCGTCCGGTCTCGGGGTCGCGGTAACCGATCCTGCGCATCATGTGACCGACGGAGGTGGAGACGTATTCGTCGGACAGCACGCCCGTGTTGCGCGGGTCGGCCCGGTCCCACTCCTTGAGTCCGACGGGCTCGGCCGCCGAGTTCTCCTTCTCGGTGCTGACGACGTACAGGCCCTGCGTCTTCCAGTTGCGCCACAGTTGGTAGTCGATGACGGCGGGGTCGTAGGCGACGATGACCTTCACGCCTTCCTTTTCGCCCATGCGCAGGCTCTTCGCCGTGAGCCGCTTGAGCGCGTGCATGTCGTGCTCCTTCTTGACCGACGGGCGGGCGATGTCCAGCAGCCCCATCGAGTGGGTCCGCAGGTTCACCGAGTAGAAGAAGCCCTGCGGCTGGATTTCGCCGCCGACCGGCGGGGTGTGCGCCGCAGCCTTCTCGTAATGCCCGTCCGACGCATAGACCGCGAAGCCCTTCAGCTCGGGGTGTTCCGCGAGCGGGTCCGCCCCCGTCCCGGCGCACTGCCGGTCGGCCTGGAGCCTGACGTGCGTGGCGATATCCTCCACCAGCGCCAGCCGGCGCGCGCTTTTGAGAGAATCGAAGAACCCGCACACCGACACGGCCGCCCCCCAGTCCATCTGCATGTGCTGTACCCACCCGCGGCCGCTCCGCTCGGTCCCCATGACGCGCCCGATCCCCGACAGGATGTGGTCCCTGTCGCTGAGCGACGGGCACTTCCTCGTTCCGGCGTCTGGCTCCGCGAGTGCCTTGTGGACGGGGGCGAAGAAACGGTCTCTCACACTCTGATCCGTTTGATTTTTCATGCGTGAAGGTTATCAAAACGGCGCGACAACGGCGAGCCTAAAAAAGTTTAAAGTATTGCGGCGCAACAAATTATGACGATTTAAAAATTGCCTCGCAGCCCTTATTCGCTCGACAGGGCTGCCGGAACGCCCCGCTGGCGCTTCAGAACCCCTCGCAAAGACAGGGGTACACGCGAAATTCCGGACGCGGCCGGATGCGGCGGGAGGGCTGTTGCGAGGCTCGGTTCAGATGTTGTTCCTGATTCAAAACCACACACCGTTCCCGGCGGGAACTGGACCGCATGGCGGCGATGCTGAGTCAGCGATGCAGAGGGACAGGTATTCTGTCCGGCCCACGGGAAGGCGGTCAGGCGGTCGTGTACGTGAACGGGAACGTGAACGGGAACGATGCAGAGGTATTCTATCCGGCGTTCGCCGGAAACACAATCGATCTCGATCCCGATCCCGATAGCGATTTGGATGAGGGCAAGCCCCGGCCAGTCGCAGGGCCGAACGCGTAGGAGCGTGTCGTTCCGCGGCATCGTTCGCCGGGAGGCCGTACACGTTCACAGCGAATCGGTACCCGTTCACGGTCACGAGAAGGCGGTGAGGCGGTCGTGTACGTGAACGGGAACGTGAACGGGAACGATGCAGAGGTATTCTATCCGGCGTTCGCCGGAAACGATGCAGAGTGACAGGTATTCTATCCGGCACACCGCTGACGTTCAAAACACATTCCAAAACACAAAACACATTCCAAGTTGACAAGCATAAGTCATAAGTCATAATATGACGACATGAGACTCACACTATCCATACCCGATGCGGTCGCGTACCGTTTTCAAGTTGCCGTACCTCCAAGGCAACGGTCGAAATTGGTGACCCGTCTCTTGGAGCAGACCTTGGCAGAGCGGGAAGACTCGCTGGCCGCCGCTTGCAGTGCCGCCAACCGGGATGCGGCCCTTGCTGAAGAGACCGACGAGTGGCAGGCGTTCGACGACGGAGTGACGGAATGAGCGAACCGACCATCACACGCGGAGACGTCTGGTGGGTCGCTCTTGACCCGACACAGGGGTCTGAGATTAAGAAGACTCGCCCCTGTGTGGTGCTGACCCACAACACGGTAAACAAACTCCGAAAGACAATCATCGTCGTTCCTCTTTCCTCGGCCGCCGGCCCACATCCACCGATTACCGTGCCGGTCATTTGCCAAGAACGGGAAGTCGTAGCTGTCGTTGACCAAATCCGCGCCGTTGCCAAGCATCGGCTCAAATCCAAGATCGAAATGCTCGCACCGAATGATCTCGACGCCATCATCCGAGCCTTGTCGACTATTCTGGAAATACGGTGAAAGCGCACAAGCCGCCCACCCATGTACGCTAATGGCCGGGAGTCCGTACACGTTCACAGCGAAGCGGTACCCGTTCACGTTCACGGGAAGGCGGCCAGGCCTTCGTGTACGTGTACGGGAACGAGTGAGCCTAAGGAAAAAGGAGGAGCAGCCATGTCCCTGACACGTTTCAGCGTCTCGCTGGAAGCGTCGCTCATGCGGCGGTTTGACGCAAAAATAAAGAAAGAACGCTGCCCGACCCGTTCGAAGGCAGTCGGCGACCTGATCCGCGCCAGCCTGGTGCAGACCGAATGGCAGGCCGGAGAGGAGGTGGCCGGCGCGATCGTGCTGGTCTACGACCACCACACCAGCAACATTGTCAAAACCCTCACGCAGGCCCAGCACGACGGCCATGCGGCCATCATCTCGACACAGCACGTGCATCTCGACCACCACAACTGCCTCGAGATCATCGCCGTGCGCGGCCAGCCCGCCGAAATCCACGCGCTGGTCACCCGCCTCAAGGCGATCAAGGGGCTCAAGCACGTGTCGCTGGCGGCCGGGACCACCGGCTCTCACCTGGCGTGACGCCGCCGGTCACGGCGCTCCGCCGCCGGCCGTGCTGCGCTCGGCCGCCTCTGGCCGCGTGCGCCTGTCGCGGATGTACATGGCGGTCCCGTTGCGGCGCTCGATGTTGAATAAATCCGTGGCCCTGATGAGGTCGCTCCACCGCTTGTAGCCGTAGTTGACTGGCGAGAACGACTTTTGATTGGCGATATATTGCGAAACCCGGCTCATCGGCGACCACCCGTCGTCGTCGGAGGTGTTGTCGCAGGCCAGCCGCAGCATGCGCACCAAACCGGTGTCGCCGCGCAGCTCGTTTTTCGTCTTGCGGGCGTCGTCCTCCGCGCGCGGTGTGTCGCCGGTCGCCCCGCCGCCGCGTTTTTTCGGCGCGCGTGCGACAGACGCTGCATCATCCTCACGCGCGGCGGAGATCAGATCCTCCGTGAAGATGAATTGCGAACAGGCTTTGATGAACGGTGCGGGGGTTTTCTTTTCGCCGAAGCCGAACACCTGCTTCCCGCTCTCCAGCAGGCGCACCACCAGCGGCGTGAAGTCGCTGTCGCTGCTCATGATCGCAAAACACTCGATCGCGCTGGTGTAGAGGATGTCCATAGCATCGATGATGATCGCGGCGTCTGTCGCATTTTTGCCCTTGGTGTAGCCAAACTGCTGAACCGGTTTCAACGCGAAAAGCAAGGAGTGCGACTCCCAGTTCTTCAACTGGCTGCTCTTCCAGTCCCCGTACGCCCGACGAATGTTCACAACCCCGTATTTGGCCAGCTCGTTGAGAACCGGCTCAACCGCTTCACGGCTCGTGTTGTCGCAATCAATCAGCAGTGCGATATTTGTGTTGTTCATATCAGAACGGTATCACACCGGGGCGGGCGAACAGAAGAAAAATGAATCCCATCCATCGAAGGAGGGCGCATGGCCGTTCTGTTGGTGAATACCCTGCTTAATCGTAATCTTAATCGTAATCCTAATCGTAATCCTAATCCGCTAACCGCCGGTCGTCGGCCTCATATTCGGCCCGTTCCTCATGGATACGATCAGCGGACGTGCTGCGGAT
>Ga0116158_10001090_pt1 | contig 25084 bp, 18 predicted proteins | sample AD_UKC052_MetaG_FD_89883 | JGI IMG/M metagenome (GOLD analysis project Ga0116158, IMG submission 89883) | Active sludge microbial communities of municipal wastewater-treating anaerobic digesters from USA - AD_UKC052_MetaG | ecosystem: Engineered > Bioreactor > Anaerobic > Digestate | place: USA... | reverse complement strand
GATCAGGGGGGTGTCATCCGGGGCGCTGGCGGCGATGAACCAGGGGTCGACGGCGATGCAGTGGCCGCCGACGCCGGGGCCGGGGCGGAGGATCTGGACGCGGGGGTGACGGTTGGCGAGGCGGATGACCTCCCAGACGTCGAGGCCGAGGTGGGCGCAGACGTTGGCGAGCTCGTTGGCGAAGGCGACGTTGGTGTCGCGGAAGGCGTTCTCGGCGAGCTTGGTGAGCTCGGCGACCTCGGCGCTGCAGCGGTGGACCTGGCCGCGGGCGAAGGTCTCGTAGAACTCGGCGCAGCGGGCGGTGCAGGCGTCGGTGAGGCCGCCGACGATGCGCTCGTTCTCGACGACCTCGCGCAGGACGGCGCCGGGCAGCACGCGCTCGGGGGCGTGGGCGAGGAAGATGTCGCGGCCGGGGACGAGGCCACCCCCTCGAAGATTGTCGCACACGATCGGGGCGACGAGGTCACGCAGGGTGCCGGGCGGGACGGTGGACTCGAGGACGATGAGGGCGCCGGGCTGGAGGACGGGGACGATGGCGCGGGCGGCGGACTCGACGTGGCTGAGGTCGGGCTGGTGATCGGCGGTGATCGGTGTCGGTACACACAGGAGGTAGGTGCGGGCCGGGACGGGGCTGGGGACGGCGCGCAGGGTGCCGGCCGCGACGGCGGCGCGGACGAGGGCGTCGAGCTCGGGCTCGACGATGTGGATCTGCCCGGCGTTGATCGTGTCGAGGACGTCGCGGCGAAGATCGACGCCGGCGACCCGCTGGCCCACGGTGGCGAGCACGGCGGCGGTGGGCAGGCCGACGTAGCCGAGGCCCAGCACGCACACGTCGTCCGGCGAAGTTTCAGGGGCGGGGGGCGTGGACGGGGTCACCTTCGTGGCATGCTATCGGCCTGCTGCGATGCCGTCCACCCAGCCCCGCATCCTGATCGTGTTGGGCACCCGGCCCGAGGTCATCAAGCTCTGGCCGCTCGACCGGGCGCTTCGGGCCCACAAGGACTGGCAAGTGACGCTGTGCAACACCGGACAGCACCGCGAACTGGTCCCGCCGCTCCTCAATACCCTCGGCATGGTCCCCGAGGTCGAGCTCGGGGTCATGAACCCGGGCCAGAGCCTCAGCTCGCTGATGGCCCGCCTGCTCGACGCCCTGGACCCGGTGCTCGACGCGCTGCGCTTCGACTGGGTGGTGGTCCAGGGCGACACGACGACCGCGTTCGCGGCGACGATGGCCGCCTACCATCGCCATGTGCCGGTCGCCCACCTCGAGGCCGGGCTGCGCACGCACGACCTCGCCGCGCCGTTCCCGGAGGAGGGCAATCGCCAGCTGATCGCCCGCCTGGCGAGCCTGCACCTGGCGCCCACGCCCCTCGCGCGGGAGGCCCTGCTGGCCGAGGGTCTGCCGGCCGCGCGCATCGAGCTGACCGGCAACACGGTGGTCGACGCGCTGCGTCAGATCACCGCGCGCTTGCCACTGGACGGTGTTCCGCCCGCCGGGGCGCCGATCGAGCTGATGCGATTCTCGGGGCAAAAACCACTGGTGCTGATCACCGGGCATCGCCGCGAGAGCTTCGAGGGCGGGCTGGCGACCGTCTGCGACGGACTCGCCGAGCTCGCGCGCGCGTACCCGGGGGCGGACTTCGTCTACCCGGTCCATCTCAATCCCAGCGTCCAGAGCGCGGTCCGCAGCCGCCTCGCCGGACTGACGAACGTGCACCTGCTCGAGCCCCTCGACTACCCGGCCGCGATCTGGCTGCTGCGCCGCTGCCTGTTCGTGGTGACGGACTCCGGCGGCTTGCAAGAGGAGGCGCCCGAGTTCGGCAAGCCGGTGCTGGTCACCCGTGAGAGCACCGAACGCAGCGAGGGCATCACGGCAGGCTGCGCCGAGCTGGTCGGTTACGATCGCGCGCGATTGGTCGCGGCGGCGAGGCGCTTCCTCGACGACCCGGCGTCGGCAAAGCTGACGATGGCGAACCCCTACGGCGACGGCCGGGCCGCGGAGCGCTGCACCCAGGCGTTGCGGCGGCGACTGGGGCTGTCACCGACGGATGTGCCGGCCTGGCCGTGAGCCGCGTTTGCGGCGGTCAGGGTCGCGCCGGGCTATCATGCGGACCGTGTCACGGGGGACAGGTCGTGAAGCGCATGCCCCGAGGGACAGGGGAGGCGAGGCGTGAGCGCGACGCCGTGGGTGCTGTGGGTGGCGGGCAGCGTGGCCTTCCTGCTGGTCGCGCTCGGCATGCCGCTGGCGATCCGCGGCTGGCAGGCACTGGGCCGCAAGGACCGCGAGGTCAGCCTGCGAAAGGTCCACATCGGGGAGATCCCTCGCGTCGGCGGCTTCGTGCTGATGCTCGGTTTCGCGATCGTGGCGATCCGCGGCCTCGCGGGCACCACCGAGCTGTCGGCGGCGCATGAGTGGTTCTCGCGCAACCCGATCACCGGCGCGGTGCTCGGGGCGCTGATCTGCGGCGGCTTCGGATTGTTCGATGACCTCGTCGGTCTGCGCGCCCGCTACAAGTTGATCGGACAGGTGATCGCGGCCACGCTCGCGGTGTTCGGCTTCGGCCTGCACTGGGAGGCGCTCACCGCCCTGCTCGGCCCCGCGGCGGTGCTCGCCGATCCACTGACGGTGCTGTTCCTGGTCGCGGGCGTCAACGCGATCAACCTCAGCGACGGCCTCGATGGCCTCGCGGGCGGGATCACGGCGATCGGCCTCACGGTCGTGGTGCTCGCGGCGGCCAGCCACGGCGCGGCGGCGGTGGCGGTCGGCTGGATCGCCGCGACCGCGCTCGGGGCGGTGCTCGGCTTCCTGCTGCACAACCGCCATCCGGCCCGCGTGTTCATGGGCGACGCCGGCAGCTACTTCCTCGGCTTCCTGCTGACGGCGCTGTTGTTGCTGGTGCATCCGGTGCGCGAGCGGGTGGCGATCATCAACCTGTCGATCCCGCTGATGGTGCTGGCGCTGCCGCTGTTCGACATGCTGCTGGCGATCCTTCGCCGGGCCGCGCGGGGTCAGCCGATCTTCGCGCCCGACTGCGATCACATCCATCATCGCCTGCTCGCGCGCGGCCTGCCGCACGCGCGCGTGGTCCAGGTGCTGTGGCTGTCGGCCGCGCTGTTCGCCGGGCTCGCGTATCTCAACGTGATCGGCGTCGGCGGCTGGTCGACGCTGACCGGCGCGGCCGCGGCGATGATCGTCGTCGCGGTGCTGCTCGGTTATCACAACCTGCTGCGCCGCCTGCCGGCCTTCACCGGCGATCACCTGCTCGGCCTGCGTGACCGCCGACGCCAGGTGATGGAGATCCTCGCCGCGCTCGACCTGCTCGCGGCCAGCGAGGCGGACCGCGAGGCCCCGCGCTGGCGACGATTGACGCCCGAGCTCGCGCCGATCCTCGTGCGCCTCGGTGTGCCCGGCTTCGAGGTGCGACGCGGCGCCGAGGTGGTCACGCGCGCCGGCGCGGACGAGGGCGCCTGGGCCTGGCTCAGCCTGCCGCTGCCCGGCTCGCCCGGCGTCGAGCTGCGACTCGCGCTGGCCGTGCGCCTGCCCGAACTGCAGCCGGAGCAGCTGATGCTGCTCGAGCGCGCGCTCGCGGTGCTCGCCGGAGCGCCCGCTGGTCAGCGCTGACGACATGTCTTCCGGACATGCCCGGCACCTCGTCAGCCCATGACAGTCACTCGCTCGCCTCGTCGCTGACTTCCGGCGCGGCAGCATCGACCGCCGCAGGGGCCTGGCCGGCCTTCACCTGCTCGGCGATCTCCACCAGCGTGTAGCCGGTCTCCAGCTGCTGGTGGATCCACGCCGCGCGGTCGACCGCCCAGCCTGGCCAGCGACTGTGCACCCCGGCCCGACCTCTACTGATGATCGTGGGCTCGGGCAAAAGATCCATCTTACACCAGCGGCGCAGCGTGTCACGGTGAACTTCACCGGCCGCGGCGGAAACTTCCTGCGTGGTTGCAAACGGGCTCTTGGGGGCTTTGGCTCGGGCCGGCATGGCGGGGCAGGACTGTACCTGCCGCGGCCGGCATGGGCGAGCGCGCTTGTGTGTCGGGGGAAGATGTGCGAGGCTGTGTTTGGAGTGGATCAAGAATGATTCAGCAAAGTATCAAGACACGAAAGGCACTGCGCCGGGTCTGGGCAAAGCGGGCTCTCCCGGGCTTTTTTGGGGTCTGCGGGGCATCCACGGGGGATGAAACCGCGGCCGAGACCGCGGCCGGAGCAGCGGCCGAGAAGAAAGCTGGATGGTCGGCCTCGGCCGCGGTGATGCCGTTGCGGGGCGGCGGCGCTGCGTACGCGGGTGCGAGGCGGACCGAATTTGCGGTGCTGGTCGGCGACGGGCTGGCGCCGCTTCGGCCCATCAGCGCCATCACCAACGACCCGCTCGCGGCCCATCGCTGGCTGCACGAGGCCCGCGAGCGTGCACGTGGGGGAGATGGACCGCGGGTCAACACACCCGACGATTTGTGCGTCGGCTGGCGACGCGGCGCGGCGGAGTCGTGGCGACAGCACTGGCCGCGGCTGTCCTTGCCCGAGCTGGCGCCCGAGCGTGGCCGGCTGGACCCCGTTCCGCTGGTGGCCACACCGCTGGCCGCGTCACCGCGGGCGGCGAGGGCCAGGCTGCGCACGTTGCTGCGGCGCGGGGGGCTCGATGCCCCGGCCGCGGCCTCGCTGCTGGATCGCTACGAGGGCTACTTCCCGAACATCGAGGTCGGCGCTGCGCAGATCCTTCATGCCCGTCTCGGAGGTGATCTGACCTGGCTTCGCTGGCTCGACCTTCGCGCGATGCTCTGGGACGTGATCTCGTCGGCCGCGCTGTGGACCCTGCCGGACCGCGGTGCGCGGGGCTGGCCCGCAGGACTGCACGTCTTCACCACTTAGAGGGCGGTGATTTTCCCATGCGAGGCGAGGATGACGACGGGGTCGCTGGTCCTTGGCTTGGCGAGAGCGCTCGTCTACTATGCCTCGCCGTCCAAGCGACCTCTCGTCGCGCACGGGCAACGAACCCGAACACCGAGGCAACACGATGAAGTGGGTCGAAGTCAGGCACGATGGAGACGGTAACCGTGGCGCCGCGTACGTGGCCGAGGTACCCGGTGGCGTGCTGGTCCGCACGGTGACGCACCTCATCCTTCACACCGGGCTCTACGTGTCCGAGGCCCTGGCCTTCGTCCCGAACGTGACGGCCTCGGACTTCGAACGTAAGCCGCGCGACGAGGACTAGGATCTGGTGTCGCGAGCCGCGGGTCGGCTCGCGGCGCAATGACAAAAGGCCAGGCCGGCGAACCGGCATGGCCTTTGAGACATGTCCCGGGAGCCAGGCTCAGGACTTGCTGCCGGTGAGCATCTCCTTGAGCTCGGGGATGTCGCCGAGCAGCGGCATGAGGATGACCTCGATGCGGCGGTTCTGGGCCTTGCCGTCCTCGGTGCCGTTGTCGGAGATCGGGTCGTTCTCGCCGTAGCCGGCGGCGCCGATGTTGCTCGAGGTCATGCCCTGGGTGATGAGGAACTGGACGACCTCGACGGCGCGCGCGGTCGAGAGGTCCCAGTTGTTCTTGAAGCGGTTGGTCTTGATCGGGACGTTGTCGGTGTGACCGGCGACCAGGAACTCGCGGTCGTTGAGCGACTTGAGGGCGGCGGCGAGGTTGGCGAGCGCGGCCTGACCCTCGGCCTTGAGCTCGGTCTTGCCGGAGTCGAAGAGGATGCTGCTGGCGAGCTTGACGACCAGGCGGCCCTTACGAAACTCGACCTTGATCGTGCCGGCGTCGACGAGCGCCTTGAGCTTGCCGAACAGGTCCTTGTAGACCTGCAGCTCGGCCATGCGCTTGGCTCGCTCGGCGCGCAGCGCCTTGAGCTCGTCCTGGGTGGCGCCGGCCTTGCGCGCGAGGTCGGCGTTCTGATCCTCGAGGATCTTGATGTCGTTGGAGAGCTTCTGGATCTGGCCCTCGAGCTCGGTGATCTTCTGCTGCAGCGTCTGGTTCTCGGCCGCGAGCTCCTTGTTCTTGCCCTTTTCGGCGCTGAGCTCGCCCTGGGTCGCCTCGAGCTTTTTGTTGGCCTCGGCGAGGGCTGCCTCCAATTCCTTGCGTTTGCAACCGGAGAGCGCGAGCGAGGATAGGACGACGGCAACGAGGAGGCTTCGCATGCGCCCGAGGCTATCCCATGCCGGCCGATTTTTTGATCCCGAACTGCTGGCTAAGTAGGATGCGGCGAGCAGGATCTCGGCGAAAAGGTCAAGATCTTGAGATCCCAAGGAAAAATGCCCAAAGCCCGAGAGCGTTCAGAGTCCGCGCGCGGCGCGCGAACGCGCGACACTTCTTCCGGTTTGCCGCGGCCGTGGGGCGAGTTCCTCGGCATCGCGCTGCTGGCCATCGGCGTGCTGATGGTCGGCGGCCTGTGTTCGTACCAATTCGGGGCCGGCAACCTGATGGGCCCCGTCGGCCGCCTGGTCGCCAGCGCCCTCTACGCGACGCTCGGCATGGGCGCGTACTTGCTGGTGCTCGGGGTGCTCGGCCTCGGCATCAAGGCCCTGCTCGGCGAGACGATGGAGATCCGCGCCGGTGAAGGCATGGGCTTCGCCGCGGCGACCATCGCCGGTTGCGTGCTGCTGCACATCACCTTCCCCGAGTACCGCAGCCACGGCCTCACCGCGGGCGGGCTCACCGGCGAGGTGCTGGGGGAGGTCGGCCTCGGCCTCTTCGATCGCGCAGGCACCTACCTGATCGCGCTCGCGCTGCTGGCCGTCGGCCTGTTCGCCTCGACGCCGCTGTCGGTCGCGCACATCGTCGCGGGCGCACGAATGGTCGGTCGCGGGATCGCGGCCGTCGGCGTGTACCTGTGGGGCGGCGTGCTCGGCCTCGTCGAGGCGCTGCGCGGCAAGCCGGCCGAGGATGTCGAGGAGGAGTTCGAGGAAGAAGAGGAGGAACAGGGCGAGGACGAGGAGGCCGACGCCGAGGAGGACGAGGAGGAAGAAGAGGAGGAGGCGCCGCCGAAGCCGAAGCGGGTGCGCAAGCGCGCGCCTGCGGCCGCGACCGTCGCCGCGCTGCCGCCCGCCGCCGAGGAGACCGCGCCGCCGCTCGAGCCGATGCTGCCCGCGTCGGAGCCGCGCAAGAATCGCAAGCTGGCGAAGCGTCCGGAAGATCTGCCGGAGATCGTCGTGACCGCGCCGGCCCGGCCGGAAGAGGCGGCGAAGCCTGCCGTGGTGAGCCCAGTGATCACGCCACCGGCGAAGAAGAAGTCCGCGGAGGTCGAGACGGAGGTCGAGGCCGAGGACGATTCGACGGGCCCGAAGCGGCGCCGCAAGCCGGCCGCGAGCGCCCCGGAGATCACCGCGACGACGCCGGTGAGCGTCGCGACTGCGCCGGTGATCGCGGTCGACGAGGATGTCGATCCGGTGCGCCACGAGGAGCGCGAGCCGGCCCTGTCCGACGACGCGCCGATGTTGATGCCGCGTCCGGGCAAGAAGCCACCGCCGCGTGCGCATGAGCTGGCGGCGACGCCGGTGCAGATGCCGCTGCCGGATGGCGAGGCCGCGAAGCCGCCCGAGCGGGTCAAGGCGATCCCGGGGATCGTGCGCCTGACGCCGGGGCCGTTCCTGCTGCCGCCCTCGAAGTTGTTCGAGCTGCCGGAGCAGGAGGTCGCGGAGGTCGACAAGAACTTCGTGCTCGAGCAGGCCGAGCGCATCGAGCACGCGCTGTCGACCTTCAAGGTCACGGGCAAGGTGACGAAGATCCACCCGGGTCCGGTGATCACGCGCTACGAGTTCAAGCCGGACCCCGGGGTCAAGCTGTCGCGCATCGAGAGCCTGGAGAACGATCTGGCGATGGCGCTCGAGGCGATCTCGATCCGCATCCTGGCGCCGATCCCGGGCAAGGCGACGGTCGGCTTCGAGGTGCCGAACGTGGTCCGCGAGACGGTGGCGATCAAGGAGATCCTCGATAGCGAGGGCTTCGAGGCCGGGCACACCGCCAAGCTGCCGATGGCGCTCGGCAAGAACATCACCGGCAAGCCGATCAGCATCGACCTGGCCAAGGCGCCGCACCTGCTGGTCGCCGGCGCGACCGGCTCGGGCAAGTCGGTCGGCGTCAACGCGATGATCTGCTCGCTGCTCTACTCGTGCACGCCCGAGGACGTGCGCATGATCATGATCGATCCGAAGATGCTCGAGCTCAGCATCTACAAGGATATCCCGCACCTGCTGCTGCCGGTGATCACCGATGCCGAGGCCGCTAACCTCGCGCTGCGCTGGGCCGTCGACGAGATGGAGCGCCGCTACGCGGTGCTCAGCGACGCCCAGGTGCGTGACATCGGCGGCTACAACAAGAAGCTGCCGCTGCTGCTCGAGCACTACGAGGCCGACAAGCGCATGTTCGCGGAGGAGTCGGCGCTGGCCAGCAAGGAGGCCGAGGAGGAGGGCGAGGACGAGGTCGCCGCGGAATTTTTGGCGGGCATCGCCTTCGACGCGGACGGCCACCCGATGAAGTCGCTCGGCGGCGACATGCTGGGGGCGAAGCTCGGCGACCGGCCGGAGAAGATGCCGTACATCGTCATCATCATCGACGAGTTCGCGGACCTGATGATGGTTGCGAGCAAAGAGGTCGAGACCAGCGTGGCGCGCATCGCCGCGAAGGCGCGGGCCTGCGGGATCCACCTGATCCTGGCGACGCAGCGGCCGAGCGTCGACGTGATCACCGGCACGATCAAGAACAACTTCCCGTCGCGCATCGCCTTCCAGGTGACCAGCGACATCGACTCGCGCACGATCCTCGACGGCAAGGGCGCGAAGCAGCTGCTGGGCATGGGCGACATGCTGTACATGGACCGCGGCGGTCAGCCGCAGCGCGTGCACGGCTGCTACGTGTCCGAGGACGAGATCTTGAAGGTCGTGGCCTTCATCAAGAAGCAGGCGCGGCCGGTGTACAACCACACGATCGCGGCCAAGCGCGACGAGGACGCGGAGGACGAGCCGAACGACCGCCGCGCCGACCCGCTCTACGACAAGGCGGTGCAGATCGTGGCCGAGACCCGCAAGGTCAGCACCAGCATGATCCAGCGTCGGCTCAACATCGGCTACAACCGCGCCGCCAAGATCGTCGAGCAGATGGAAGAGGATGGGGTGATCGGCCCGGCCCGGGGCACCGCGCCGCGCGAGGTCCTGGTTCAGGCCGCCTGAGCCCGGTCGGCGTACCGGGCGAGCCGAACGCCGCTTTGGCCGCCGGTGGCTGTGCGCGGCCCGCAAAGCGTGCTATCCGGGGCTACCTGCCGGTGTACAGGACCCGGGCGTGACATCGCGCCCTTTGGTCCCCGGGCCGTGAATCGGCCCGTCATGCTCGTCGTCTGTCGCCCCCGTGTGGGTGAACCCCACAGGAGCCCGTCATGCCTGCTTTTACCCTCTGCGCTTTCTCCCTCGGTCTGTTCTGCAGCGCCCTCGACCTGAACGCTGCGCCCGTCGCTGCTGCTGCTGCTCCGGTCGTGTCGGCCGACAAGGCTGCGACCACCGACAAGGCTGCCACGGATGAAAAGACCTCGGCCTCGGCTGTGCTCGCGTCGGTGCAGTCCTTCTACGACGGGACCGTCGACCTCGGCGGCAAGTTTCGTCAGACCTACGTGCATCAGGTCTACGGGACGCGCACCGTGAGCCACGGGCTGCTGCGGCTGCGCAAGCCCGGCATGATGGTGTGGGACTACGACAACGCGGCCGACCCGGATTTTTACGTGGATGGCCAGAAGCTGTGGGTGGTCGAGCACGACACGCGGCAAGTGGTCAGCCAGAAGGTCGAGGGCAACTCGAGCCTGTCCGGGGCGATGAAGTTCCTGTTCGGCGGCCAGAAGCTGATCAAGGACTTCAAGGTGCGCATGGCCCCGGAGAAGCCGGCGAAGGCCTACGCGATGCCGGGCCACAAGGTCATCGAGCTCAAGCCCAAGGAGCAAAACCCCCACTACAAGACCTTGCTGCTGGTCGTCGACGAGCAGACGGGGCGAGTGGACGCCTTCGTGGTCCGCAGTCAGGACAACAGCACCAACCACTTCGAGCTGACCGACGTGTCGACCAACAAGGGGCTCGAGGCCAAGGACTTCAAGTACAAGGTCCCGAAGGGCTACGTCGAGACCAAGCAGTGAGTGGAGCTTCCGCGCCTGCGGAACGCTACCGGGCCCGGTCTGCCGAGAGGCGGCCGGGCCTGGTCGCGAGCGGCGGCGGAGCGGGGAAACGGGCTGACGCGCGACTTGCAACGCAGTTGCGGGGCGAGGGGGGTGCCTGGTACCGTGCCGCGCCTGCGAGCGCCGTGGACGGCGCCCAGTTTAGGGAGAGTTCCGATGCTTCGACCGACGTATGCCTTGACCCTGCTGACCCTGTTGACCGCGACCACTCTGGCTGCCTGTACCGAGGACAAGAACGAGACGGACACCGCCACGAGCAATGAAACGACCGGCGAAGCGACGACCGGGACGAATCCGACCGATGGTTCGGCGACTGGTTCGACGACGGCCTCGGGCACGACGACGACGGACGCGACGACCGACACGACGCCGACCACGACGATGGTTGGTGGCGACACGGCGGCGGACGGCGAGGCTTGCGTCGCCAACGGCGATTGCATGTCGATCGCTTGCCTGAAGTTCCGCGACGCCGAGGACGGGACTTGCGTCGCGGCCGAGCCGAACATGGTGACACGCGTCACCGGCACCCTGCTCGACTTCTCGACCAACGCGCCGATCCCCAGCGCCGAGCTGCGCGTGATCGGGGCCCTGAGCGCGCTGGGTGACCCGGCCAATGCGACGCCGGTCGCCAAGGGCACCTCGGACGCGGCGGGCAAGGTCGACTTCGTCAGCGCCGAGGCCCTCAAGGAGGGCATCGGCATCGTCGGCATCATCACCGGCGGCGACTACTACACGAGCGCGACCGGTCTGGCCTCGCCGACCGCCGGCAAGTACGGGCCGATGAGCAGCATCCGTGACATCTGGGCGGTGCCCTCGGCCAAGCTGACCGAGTGGAGCACGATCCTCACGGCCGATGTCGACGTGATGCCGTTCCTGCCGCTCGGCGACAACGGTGGCGTGATCGGTCTGGTCCGCACCGCCGGGGACAGCTCGCCGAAGGCGGGCGCGAAGGTGCTGCCGGTCAACGACACCAGCAAGGCGCTGATCCGCTACCTGTCGGATGACGGTATGACCTTCAACAGCAACGCGACGGGCACCAACGGCATCTTTATCCTGGTGAACCCGGGTCTCGCGGAGAAGTTCACGGTCGAGGGCAGCCCGGATGTCACCGGCACGGCCGGCAGCGCCAAGGGTGCTGCGTTCGTGATGATCCTCGGCGTGCCCTGAGGCCGCGAGCACTGGGCGGTGACCGCGGTTCGTCCGTGGTCACCGCTTTTGTTTTGGTTCACACGTAGTTGTTCATCGCGGGATCCCAGCGCATCCAGGCGCCGTTGATCTCCTTGAGCAGGTCGGGCTTGCCGGTCTCGACCTTGAAGCGCTGCGTCGTGAATTTGCTGGCCAGGTCGGCCGAGGTCGTGAGGTCGACGAAGGTGTTGGCCTCCGGGGTCGAGTGGTAAGTGGCGACCAGCTCGGCGCCGTCGAGCTCGACGGTGACGAAGCCGTTGCTGGCCGAGTCGGCGTGGCCGAGGTGGCGGTTGGTGCCGGTGCCGCGCAGCAGCTGGTCGATGTTGCCGGCGAGGTCCGAGGCGCCCGGGGTGGCGCTGAGGGTCGGGTCGGCGGCGACCTGGAGGACCAGCTGGGTGGCGAAGGTGCCCGAGCTGAGGCCGCTGGTGACGAGCTCGACGATGCGCTTGCCCGGGTCGTCGTTGGTGCCGGGGATGCCGGCGTAGAAGGCGTGGATGTCACCGGTGAGGGCGACGACGTTGCTCAGCTTGCTGAGCTCGGCGAGGAGCTCGCTTCGGCGGTCGCGCATGCCGTCCCACGCGTCGACGTTCATGTAGAACTTCTGGTTGAAGGGGGCGATCGGGAAGTTGGTGAGGTCGATGACGAGGGGCACCAGGCAGTACTCGTTGCCCCACACCTTCCAGGTCTCGCCGGCGCCCTTCATGGTGTCCAGGAACCACGCCTGCTGCTCTGCGCCCATGGCGTCCTGGGAGGTGCCGCCGGACTTCTTGTAGTTGATGCTGGCCCACAGGTCGAAGGTGTCCTTGACGACCAGGTAGCGCGAGCCGATCGAGGCGTAGTTGCCGAGCTTGCCGAGCTGGCGGTAGGCGAGGCCGCGCTCGAGGGTGAGGAGCTCGTCGTCGGCGATCGCGGCGACGCCGGGGTTCGCGAGCTTGGCGATGAGGTTGTTGACGTGGACGGCGTCGAGGTTGCCGGTGATGACGGCGGGGTCGAAGTCGAGCTCGGTCGCGGCGGCGACGAGGGCGGTCTTGTAGGCGCCGCCGGCGAAGGCATCGACGTCGATGTAGGGGCTGGCGGCCTCGGGCAGCTCGCCGAGCTCGGCCATCAGCTCGGCCTGGGTGAGCACGACGGTGCCGGGGAACGCCTGCTCGGGGATCAGGTGGTCGGTGCGATAGCTGCGGAGGTCGGTCATCACCAGGCGCATGTGCTTGCCGAAGGTGAAGTCGCGGTAGATCTGGATGTCGCCGGGGAAGGCCTGGGCGGGGTCGTACTCGAAGTCCTCGGTCTGATAGTCGACCGGCATGTACTCGAACCACACCTGGTTGGCGCGGCGGCGGCGGTCGGGGTCGGTCTCGTCCTTGCGGCCGTCGAAGTAGGTCGCGGTCGGGCCGTGGGCGTCGTCGGTGAACTCGTGATCGTCCCAGGTGCAGATCATGGGCACGGTCTCATGGATCTTGCGCAGCGCCGGATCCGAGCGGTAGGTGCGGTACAGCTCGCGGTAGTTACTGAGGCTGCTGGCCGCGTAGTACTCCTTGTCGGTGCCGAGGTTGAAGCCGATCGCGCCGGCCTTGTCGGTGAAGGTCGAGGCCCGCCCCGAGGTCTTCTGGAAGGACGGATCGCCGGTCGTCTCGTAGATGTAGTCGCCGAGGTGGACGATGAAGTCGAGGTCCATCGTCGCCAGCAGGGCGTAGCCGTTGTAGTAGCGGCCGTTGAAGTCCTGGCAGGACACGTAGGCGAAGCGCAGCTTGACGTCGCTGTCGGCGGCCGGGGCCGTCTTGGTGCGACCGACCGGGCTGACGTAGCGGCCGTCGGACCGGCTGTGGATGAAGCGGTAGTAGTAGGTCGTCGCCGGCGCGAGGCCGCGGACCTTGGCCTTCGCGCAGCGGTCGAACATCGCCATTGCGGGCACCAGCGTGCGCGCCTCGCCCTCGAGCTCGACGAGGGTGGTGAACTCGGGGTCCTCGGCGAGCTCGAGCTGCAGCTCGGCGTCGCTGTCGGCCAGCTCGGAGTCGTCGACGCGGGTCCAGAGGATGACGCTGTCGGCGCGTGGGTCACCGGAGGCGACGGACTGTGGGAAGTATTCGGCGCCGTCCTGGAGGGGCTCGTCGGCGTCGTCGGGGGTGCAGCCGGCGGGGCCGATGCCGGTGACAGCGGTGGCGCTCGCGGTCACGAGCGTGGCGCGGAGGAACGCACGGCGACTGAGATTCTTTTTAACTGAACGAGGCGTCGAGTATTGTGACACTGCGGGAGGCTCCTCTCCGCCAGTGTAGAGGTTGGGAGGCCGTTTGGGGCGTGCGTTTTTTCTGGTGGGGTTCGGAGTGGGAGTGTCGCAGTCGGGTCACGAGTCGGTGGCGTGGTCGCGGCGATTCGGGTTATGGATGGACGCTGACATGAAACGTTTTACTGTGCTGCTTCAGGGGTCGATGCTTGTGCTTGGTTTCGCCGGGGCGTGCTCGTCGGCGGCGGACGCGGGCGAAATGCTGCCGGAGGGCTGCGACGCGCTGGTGGAGCCGGGCGCCGAGGCTTACACGGAGCTGCTGGGCGCGCTGATGGACGCGCAGCCGGGTCAGACCGTGTGTATGAGCGAGGGCACCTTCGACTTCGTCGATGAGCTGTCGATCTCGGGCAACGGCGTGACGTTGAAGGGTGCGGGGCGCGACAAGACGATCCTCGACTTCAGCGGTCAGACGATCGGCGCCAACGGGGTCAAGGTCAGCGGCGACGACGTGACGATCACGGCGCTGACGGTGCAGGAGACCCCGGGCGACGGCATCCGCGGCGACGACGTCAAGAACATCACATATGACGATGTCGCGGTGAAGTGGGGCGCGGAGGCGTCGCTGGGCAACGGCGCGTACGGGTTTTATCCGGTCGGCTGCGACGGGGTGACGATCCGCAATTCGCTGGTGGTCGGTGCGCGCGACGCGGGCATCTACGTCGGTCAGTCGAAGAACGTGCTGGTCGAGGACTCCGAGGCCTACGGCAACGTCGCCGGGATCGAGTTCGAGAACACGACCGACGCGACGCTGCGCCGGACGCATGCGCACGACAACACCGCGGGGGTCCTGATCTTCAACCTCCCGGGCCTGCCGGTGAAGAATGGCCAGCGCACGCTGGCCTACGACAACATCATCGAGAACAACAACGTCAAGAACTTCGGCGAGCCGGGCACGGTGGTCGCACTGGTGCCGCCGGGCATCGGCTTCATGATCCTCGCGGCCGACAACAACGAGATCCGCAACAACCAGATCACCGGCAACGACTCCAACGGTGTGCTCATCGTCGAATACACCGACATGCTGTTCTCGACCTACGACGACGCGGAGTTCAACATCTACGCCGAGGGCAACTACGTCCACGACAACACCTTCTCCGGCAACGGCACGAAGCCCGACCCGCTGATCCTGACGGTCACGGGCGGCAAGAACCCCAGCGCGGACATGCTGCTCGACGGCTGCACGGATCCGGCGCTCGATAACGCCGACGGCGCGCTCAGCAACTGCTTCACGGGCAACGGCGCGGCGACCTTCCTGAACTTCGACCTGTGCGGTCAGGCCGGCATGATGATCGAGGACATCGAGTCCGTGAACTGCACGCACACGCCGCTGGTGGGGCGCACATGAGGGCCCGGGGTCCGCTGGCCGCGGTGGGATCGCTGGTGCTGTCGCTGGCGGTGATGCTCGCGGCGCACGGCTGCGACGACGACCCCTGCGCCGGGCCGACGCGCTGCGTGCCGAGTGGCACGTTCCCGTTGCCGACGCTGACCGAGTACGACTTCTTCCAGGGCAAGCTCTCGGAGCAGAACCCCAAGGACGGGGTCGTGCCTTACACGGTCGCGGCGCCGCTGTGGGCCGATCAGGCCGGGAAGGGTCGCTTCATCGTGCTGCCGGAGGGCGGCAAGATCGGCTTTCGCGCGGACGGCGACTGGGAGTTTCCGGACGGGACCATCCTCGTCAAGTCGTTCTACTTCGATCATGACCGGCGTGACCCCGAGGCTGGCGCGCGCATCCTCGAGACGCGGCTGCTGGTGCGCGGCGCGGGGGCCTGGAAGGGCTACACGTACGTGTGGAACGACGCGCAGACCGAGGCGACGGTGCTGCGCACCGGCAAGCACCTGATGGTCGACTTCATCGACGTCGACGGCGGGGCGAAGACCGAGGAGTACATCGTCCCGAACCTCGACCAGTGCAGCAGCTGCCACGAGCGTGACGACGAGGACCACTCGCTGGGATTGATCACGCCGCAGATGAACCTGATGGTCGAGCGTGACGGCAAGATGGTGCCGCAGATCGCCTGGCTGGCCGAGCAGGGCATGTTCAAGGCGACGCCGCCGGATGCGGGCTCGATGCTGGCGTTCGCGGATCCGTTCGGGACCGAGGACACGCTCGAGTGGCGGGCGCGCTCGTACCTGCATGGCAACTGCGCGCACTGTCATCAGCCGGGCGGCGGCGCGGGCAAGAGCGGGCTGGTGTTTCTGGCGACCGAGACCGACCCGGCGAAGTACGGGGTCTGCAAGTTGCCGGCGGCGGCGGGGCCGGGCACGGGCGGGCGGCCGCACGACATCGTGCCGGGCGACCCGGACAACAGCATCATCCTGTTTCGGATGAACTCGCTGGACCCGGAGATCAAGATGCCGGAGCTGCCCAATCGGGTGATCGATGCCCGCGGGGTGCAGCTGATCAAGGACTGGATCTCGGCGATGCCGACCGACTCGGTCTGCATCGAGCCCTGAAGTGTGGGTGCCTCTACTGCGGCGGCGCTTGCGGGTCGCAGTAGAGGCAGGGGTCCATCACCGGCGAGGTCGTCTCCATCGGGTGCGGTGGGCGTTCGCGTGAGATGGTGATCTGCGCGGCGCGCCAGCGGCCGTGCTTGCGTTGATGGAGCTGGGCGGTGAAGTCGGCGTCGGGCGTGACGAGCAGCTCGGCGAAGCCGGGGCGGTTGGTGAGCAGGTCGGGCTTGAGGGCCTGACCTTGATAAAACACCCAGCTGCGTCGGCCGCCGCGGGCGGTGCCGTCGGGGCGAGCGGTCGCGCCGGAGACGACCTGGAAGACCGGTTGCTTGAGCCAGAAGCGGCTCGAGCGCTTGGTCGCGTCGAAGAGGTCGGCGGTGGCCGAGAGCGTGCGGTCGTGGCCCGAGAGGGCGCCCGCGAACAGGCCGCGATCGATCGCGCGACGCAGCGGCTCGTTGTGCAGGAAGTAGGCGGAGTCGGGGAACAGGCCGCCCAGGCCGTGTGCGCCGGCGGTCTCGATCGGGTGGTGGGTGATCAGCAGGCGCGGCACTTGTGGTTGCGGTGGCGCGGCCTCCAGCGCGGCCAGCAGGGCCTGTTGTTGCGTGAGGCTGGCGTCGGCCGCGGCCCGCAAGGCGAGCGGCGGCGGACCCTGCCAGGCGGGGGTGTCGACGAACACGAGGTCGACCAGCGTGTCCGGGCCCGGGGCATCGACGGCGCACAGCTGGTTGCTGCAGGCGGAGACGACCGCGGTGCTGCCGTCTCGCTCGACGCGCACGACGTAGTTGGCCGCGGGCTGGCGCCAGGGGTTGAACTCGGCACCTGTCCGAAGGGTCAGCTCGGGTGCGCCGCAGCGCCACTCCTGGACCCCGAGCACCGCGAAGCTGCCGCCACCCGAGCTTTGATGGGCGCGTCCGACGTTGGCGAGCTGTACCAGGCCAGGGCGGTTCCAGGCGGTCTCTGGGGCGCAGCTGTCGCCGATCGCGTCGCCGAGCCAGAGCAGGACCACGGGCACGCCGGCGCTGCGCCGGGCCGCGAGGGTGCGCTCGACCTCGGCGGCGACCCGCGCGGCGGTGCGGCCCGGGAAGCCGGTCTCGCCGAGCAGCAGCAGGCTGACGGCGGGCGCGGCGGGAGCAGCGGCGCGAAGGTCCCAGGCCTTGCCGCGCTCGGTGGCACAGGCGAGGTTGAGTGTGATCGAGGCGACGAGGATGGCCGAAGAGACAGGTGGCCGCACGCGCGGAGAGCGGGCGCGGTCGGACGGAGCGGGCTGCGGTGCGAGGGCCACGTCGGGCGCCGAGCGTATCACGGCGGGCCGGCGCGCCGCGGTCCTGCGGGAGGCGGGCATTGGTGGTGATCGCCGAGCAAAGCGGTAAATGGCGGCGAACGGCGAGCTTTCGCACGGGATCACGGGACGGGGGCGCTTGCACCCGTGGAGGCGCTCGGGCAATGCTTGCCGGGACATGTCCCACCTGCTCCTGTCGATGACGGTCAACGGCGAGTCGGTGCAGGTCGCCGCGCCGGCGCACCACACCCTGCTGGAGGTGCTGCGCTACAAGCTCGACCTCATCGGCACCAAGCAGGGCTGTGACAAGGGCGACTGCGGCGCGTGCACGGTGCAGATCGACGGGGTGCCGCAGCTCGCGTGCTTGACCCTCGCGGTGCACGCCCAGGACCGCGCGGTGACCACGGTCGAGGGACTGGGCCAGCAGGCGGGTGGTTGCCATCCGCTGCAGGACGCCTTCGACCGCTGGAACGCGGCGCAGTGCGGGTTTTGTACGCCGGGCATTCTCATGAGCGCGGAGGCGCTGCTGCGGAAGAATCGCGGGCAGACGCTGACGCGGGCGCAGGTGTGCGAGGCGCTCGCGGGCAACCTGTGCCGCTGCACCGGTTACACGAAGATCATCGACGCGGTGCTGGACGCCGCGGCTGGTTTCGAGGCGATGAAGGTCGAGGAGGCGCGCCATGCCGAGTGAGGACCGGGACCGCGACTGGCAGCTCGGGCAGGTCCACCGCAAGGTGGATGCGATGGAGCGGATGCGGGGGGTGACCCGCTACACCGATGACTTGAAGCTGCCGGGGATGCTGCACGCCAAGATCCTGCGCAGCCCGCACGCGCACGCGCGCATCAAGTCGATCGACCTGGCGCCGGCGCTGGCGATCCCCGGTGTGTTCGCGGCGGTGACCGGGCAGGACTTCAAGATCCCCTACGGCATCATCCCGTGGACGCAGGACGAGAACGCGCTCGCGGTCGACAAGGTGTGTCACGTCGGCGACGGCGTGGTGGCGGTGGCGGCGATCGACGAGGACACCGCGAACGCGGCGTGCAAGGCGATCCGCGTCGAGTACGAGGTGCTGCGGGCTTTCTTCGATCCGGAGGAGGCGCTGGCGGTGCGTGACCGCGAGAACACGATCAACCCGTACTCGCGCAAGGGGAACCTGTCGAAGCACGTCGACCTCGAGTTCGGCGAGGTCGACAAGGAGCTCGCGGCGGCGGAGCTGGTGGTCGAGGGCGAGTATTTTTTCGAGGGCACCACGCACGCGGCGATCGAGCCGCACTGCGCGCTGGCCCACGTCGAGACCAACGGGATCTTGACGGTGTGGTCGGCGACCCAGGTGTCACATTACCTGCATCGCGAGCTGGCCAAGGTGCTCGAGATCCCTCCGCACCGGATCCGCGTGATCCAGCCGCCGCTCGGCGGGGCCTTCGGCGGCAAGAGCGAGCCCTTCGACCTCGAGTTCTGCGTCGCCAAGCTGGCGATCAAGACCGGACGCCCGGTCAAGCTGCTCTACACCCGCGAGGAGGTGTTCTACGCCCATCGCGGTCGCCACCCGATGAAGATGAAGTACCGCACGGGCTTCGACGCGGACGGCAAGATCAAGGCGGTCGACGCGAAGACGATCATCGACGGCGGGGCCTACTCGAGCTTCGGTCTGGTGACGACGTACTACTCGGGTCAGCTGCTGTGCGCGCCGTACAACTTCGGCTCGTATCGCTTCGACAGCACCCGCGCGTACACCAACAAGCCGGCCTGCGGCCCCAAGCGCGGCCACGGTTCGGTGCAGCCGCGCTTCGCGATGGAGATCCAGCTCGACAAGGCGGCGGTGCTGCTCGGCATCGACCCGATCGAGCTGCGGCGCCGCAATGACATCGGGGCCGACACGCGCACGGTCAACGAGTTCAAGGTCGGCTCGAACGGGTTTCGTGAGTGCCTCGAGAAGGTCGAGACGGCCTCGGGCTGGAAGCAGCGGCGGCCGACGCTGCCCTACGGGCGCGGCCTCGGGGTCGCGGGCTCGACGTACATCTCGGGCACCAACTACCCGATCTATCCCAACGACATGCCGCAGGCGGGCGTGCAGATCTGCCTGGATCGCAGCGGTCGGGCGCGGGTGTTCAGCGGGGCGAACGACATCGGTCAGGGCAGCAATACGATGCTCGCGGTGATCGTCAGCGAGGAGCTCGGGCTGCCGCTCGACGACATTCGCGTACTCTCGGCGGACACGGATCTGTGCCCGGTCGACCTCGGCGCGTACAGCTCGCGCATCACGCTGATGGTCGGCAACGCGTGCCTGGCGGCGGCCCAGAAGCTGCGCTCGCGGGTATGCGAGAGCGTGGCGAAGCGCTGGCAGGTGCCCAAGAATCGGGTGGTGCTGGCCGGGCGCATGGCGATCGACCGCGAGGACCCGGAGCGTCACGTCGACAGCGCGCAGGCGTTCCAGTGGGCCGAGGCGGACCACGGGCTGCTCGGCGAGGTCGGCAGCTACAACACGCCGAAGGACCGCCACGGGGATTATCGCGGCGGCACGATCGGCGCGTCGCCGGCCTACAGCTTCACCGCGCATCTGGCCGAGGTCGAGGTCGATCCGGAGACCGGCATCGTCGACGTGAAGACGATCTGGGTCGCGCACGACTGCGGCAAGGCGCTGAGCCGACGCATCGTCGAGGGCCAGATCGAGGGCTCGACGTACATGGGCTTCGGTGAGGCGTTGATGGAGGAGCACAAGGTCGACGTCGGGCATCGCGGCGCGCACGCGGGCCCGAGCCTGCTCGACTACCGGATCCCGACCTTCCTCGACACGCCGGAGATCGCGGCGATGATCGTCGAGGCGCCGGACGCCAACGGGCCGTATGGCGCCAAGGAGGCCGGCGAGGGGCCGCTGCACTCGAGCATCCCGGCGATCGCCAACGCGATCTACGACGCGGTCGGCATTCGCCTCGACCGCCTGCCTTTTACGCCCCAGCGCGTGCTCGCGGCGATCCGCGAGCGTGCGCGCCGCGAGGCCGCCGGCGAATTGCCCCCGCACAAGTCGTCGTCCATCGCCTCCGAGGCGGACGCCAGAAAGATCGCCTGATGCTGCGCCTCCCGCAATTCGAGGTCGAGAGTCCCGACACCGTCGAGGGCGTGGTCACGGCGCTGCAGCGTCAGCCGGGCGCGCGCCTGGTGGCGGGCGGCACCGACATCCTGCCCAACCTGAAGCACTTCCTCGACACGCCGCCGGCGCTGATCAGCCTGGCCCGGGTGACGGCGCTGCGTGGGGTGGTGCGTGACGACGCGGCCGGGGTGCTGCGCATCGGCGCGGGCGTGACGTTGACGCAGATCGCCGAGCACGCGGAGGTGCGCGCGCTGTTCCCGAGCCTCGCGCATGCGGCCGGTCTGGTGGCGACGCCGCTGATCCGGAACATGGGCACGCTCGGCGGCAACGTGAACCTCGACACGCGCTGTCGCTATGTGAACCAGTCGGAGTTCTGGCGCGGGGCGATCGGCGGCGGCTGCCTCAAGTCGGAGGGCAACGTCTGTCACGTGGTCCCGAAGGGTCGCAACTGCGTGGCGGCGATGAGCAGCGACAACGTGCCGGTGCTGATCAGCCTCGACGCGGTCATCGTGCTGGTCGGGCCCGAGGGGCGCCGTGAATTGCCGCTGGAGGAGTACTACACGGCGGATGGGCTCGCGCACACGCTGGCGCGTCCGGGCGAGCTGACGCTCGAGCTGCGGGTGCCGCTGCCGACCGGGCCGCGGCGCACGAAGTACGTGAAGTGGTCGGTGCGCAAGAGCTTCGACTTCCCGCTGCTGAGCGTGGCGCTGCGCTTCGATGTCATCGGCGAGGGCCCGCACGCGGAGGTGTCGGCGGTCAAGGTCGTCGCCGGGGTGCTGGGCTCGAAGCCCCGCATGGTCAGTCGGCTCGAGGACGTCATCGGCAAGCAGCTGTCGGATCCGTCGGTGGCCCGCATCGTCAGCGAGGCGGCGTACGCCCAGTGCAAGCCGCTGGAGAACGTGCCCTACGAGGCGGCCTATCGCCGCGAGATGATCCGCGTGTACACGCGCCGTGGGGTGGAGGCGCTGGTCGCCGGGGGCTGAGCGATGTGCACGCTGCTGCTCGCCTGGCAGGTCGACCCGGCGCGGCCGCTGATCGTCGCGGCCAATCGGGATGAATTTCGCGCGCGACCGACCGAGGCCGCGCGGTTCTGGCCCGAGGCGCCGCAGCTGCTCGCCGGGCGTGACCTCCAGGCCGGCGGGACCTGGCTCGGCGTGACCCGTGAGGGCCGCTTCGCCGCGTTGACCAATGTTCGTGAGCCCGGTGTGCGGGCGGCGCCTGGCGCGCCGTCGCGGGGCCGCCTGGTCGTCGATTTCCTGCGCGGCACGCTGGCGCCGGTCGACTACCTCGCGGGCCTCGAGGTGGACGCCTACGCGGGTTTCAACCTGGTGGTCGGCGACGTGGACTCGCTGTGGTACCTGTCCAATCGGTCAGGCGAGCCGCGAGCGGTGCCGCCGGGTGTGCATGGCGTGAGCAATGCCGGGCTCGATACGCCGTGGCCGAAGGTGCAGCGGGGTCGGGCGCGGCTGGGCGAGCTGGTGGCCACCGGTTCGGCGACGCCGGAGCAGCTGCTGGCGTTGCTGGCCGACGAGACGGTGGCCGGGGACGCCGAGCTGCCGGACACGGGGGTGGGGCTGGTGATGGAGCGGATGCTGGCGCCGCTGTTCATCGCCGGACCCATGTACGGGACCTGCAGCGCGACGGTGGTGGTGTTTCACGCCGACGGGCGGGTGGTCTTCGTGGAGCGCACGCTGGACCCCACGAGGGAGCCCGGTGCGGCGGCGGACGTGGTCGTCGAGTTCGTCCGCGGTTAGCCGGAAACGGCTGTCACACACGGACAGGCGTCCGCAGCGACCGATCTCCGGGTGAGGAAGAAGCTGGATCCAGGTGGAGAGCCTGGGGATCCCCAGGTGTGGAGGACAGGGGTTGCGACGGGATCCCATGCGGGAAAGCTGTGGATAACTTGGGTGTAGGTGCCGGGTTCATCCAGGTCATTGCCGCTACACAAAATCGGTGGCGGGGAACAGGACGGTGCGAATGAGCGTTGATCGGGGGACCGCATTGCAGTTATCTTGATGGACGGCGTCCCCCCGCCGCCGCTGCGCATGTCGGTCCCCCTGACCCATCCTCGCGACTTCTCCGCGTCCTTCCACGCGCCCGTGGATGCGTCCGTGGGTCGTGCGCCCGGTGTGGACGGTGAGAGTGGCGATCTGTCGGGCGGGCTGCTGGGCGGGCGTTATCGCCTGCTGAGACCGCTTGGCGTCGGTGGCATGGCGACCGTCTATGCGGCGGAGCACGTCGAGATCGAGAAGCGGGTGGCGGTCAAGGTGCTGGCACAACAGGGGCGATGCGAGGCGACCGCGCGACGTTTCCTCCAGGAGGCGAAAGCGGCCTCGCGGCTGCGCCACGAGCACATCATCGATGTCACGGACTTCGGTCGTGACACTCTGGCGGATGGCGAGTCAGTGGCATATTTCGCAATGGAGTGCCTCGAGGGCGAGGACCTGGCGACCACGCTCGAGCAGGACGGCCCGCTGCGCTGGACCCGGGTGCTGGCCATCGCCAAGCAGATCTGCGGGGCCCTGATCGCCGCCCATGCGCAGGGCATCGTCCACTGTGACATCAAGCCGGCGAACTGCTTTCGCATCCATCGCGGCGACACCCAGGACTTCATCAAGGTGCTCGACTTCGGGGTCGCCAGCTTCGCCAACGAGCGGACCGGCAAGTGCACCCCGGAGCCGGGCCCGGCCCCGGACCCCGCCGACTCCGGCAGCCGCCGCAAGTCGAGCCCGCGCCTCGGTACGCCAGGATACATGGCCGGCGAGCTGCTCAGCGGCGGGAGCTTCGACCATCGCGTCGACATCTACGCGCTCGGCGTGCTGATGTACCGCCTGCTCACCAACAAGATGCCGTATCCGGCCGCCCGCCTGTACAGCGCGGCCGGCGAGAGCGCGTCAGGGTCCGGGAACGGCTCTGGGAACACCGAGGGCAGCGGACTGCGCCAGCTGGCGCCGTTCCCGATGCGCCGGGCCATCCCCACGCTCGAGATCTCGCCGGAGTTCGAGGCCGTGGTGCTCAAGGCGCTGGCACAAGACCCCGAGCAGCGCCATGCGAGCGCACAGGTACTTCTGGCCGAGCTCGAGGCCGCCGAGCACAGCGCGCTGCGTAGCTCGCCGCTGCCGCGTGACCCGCTGTGCTGGGGCGGTCCGGCGCTCGCAGAGGCCGCGGTGGTGGCCCGGACCGAGGTCTCGCATGCGGCGATGGATGTTGCTGCGAGCGCGGCGGCGAGCGCCGCGGTGTCGAGCTCGGGCGCGTCGGGCTCTGCGGGGCGCACTGTGTCGGACCTCAGCCCGGCGGGTTCGTGGCAGGCGTGGCGCAGTCCGGTGGGCGGTCCGGCGTGGCCGGCGTTGACGCTGCGGGCGATGCTGGCGCTGGTCGTGACGACGGCGGTGATGCGGGCCGCCTGGTCGCTCGTGGTGTGAGCGGGCGGTTCAGGGAGCGCTGGGCAAGGCGATCACGTCGGGCGCGTGTGCAGATGCAACTGCTGCCAGGTCCACCACCACAGGGCCAGCAGCGGCAGCACGCTGAGGATGCCCGGGAGGCCGAGCAGCAGGCCGAGGTTGGTCGCGCCGCCGTAGCCTGGCTGACTCGCCAGCAGGTGCGGCCAGGCGTGGCCCCACAGCGGATCGCCGAATTGCGGGGCCTCGGGTGCGGCCGCGGTGGCGGCCAGCATCTGCGCGGCGGACACGACCCCGAGCACGCGCACGGCCCCGGGCACCAGGCGCAGCGCGGGGGCCAGGCCGAGCGCGAGGAAGGGCAGCATCGGCACGCAGTGGCGCGGGCCCACGGCCGCGCCGCCGTCCCACATGTAATAGCCGCTGCCGAGCGCGAGGTAGAAGCCGACGATCGCCAGGGCCAGCCAGGCGAGCTGTCGGTTGGGGCATGTCTCGGGGGACATGTGCTTTGGGGCAGGCCGTAGCGCGTCGACGACCAGGCCCCAGGCCGCGAGGATCAGGACCGGGGCGAGGTAGAAGAGGCCGCGGAAGCGGCCGAATAGCAGCTCGATCGTGATGGCGATGCGGGGCGCGTGGATGCCGTAGTTGACGCGCATGCCCTCGGCGAACTCGGCGAGGTAGACGAAGTCGTAGCCGGTCTTGAGCGGGTGGCCGAAGGCCGCGAGGTGGTAGGCGACGAGCACGAGGGCGCAGGGCAGGCCCCCGAGCGCGGTCCAGGCGGCGAAGGCCGGGCCGCGGCGCCAGGTGATGAAGCCGAAGATCAGCGCGACGGGTACGGCAGCCGGGTACTCGCAGACGACGGCGAGGCCGAGGCACAGGCCGGTCAGCAGGGCGACGCTGCGCGGGTGGGTGCTGGACTCGCCGAGGATCGTGAGGGCCAGGCCGAGCAGCAGCAGGTCGGCGCAGGGCTGATGGCCGTAGAGCGCGGTGCTGTAGACGAAGGCCGGGGTGGCGAGGCCGTAGAGCAGCGCGAGCAGGAGCGCGGGGCGACGCGAGGTTGTGCCGGGAAGGAGCTGGCGGCGGGCGAGCAGGTAGAGCGCGAGCACGCCGGCGACGGCGAGCAGCGAGGTGCTGAGCAGGCGACACAGGTAGAGGGCGGTGCGGTGGGCCTGGTTGTAGGCGAGGCGGTCACCGGGGGCGCGGGTCTCGGGGTCGGGGATCTGCCCGGCGAGCTCGGCGGTGGGGTCGAGCGGGATGACG
>Ga0116158_10001089_pt1 | contig 25090 bp, 12 predicted proteins | sample AD_UKC052_MetaG_FD_89883 | JGI IMG/M metagenome (GOLD analysis project Ga0116158, IMG submission 89883) | Active sludge microbial communities of municipal wastewater-treating anaerobic digesters from USA - AD_UKC052_MetaG | ecosystem: Engineered > Bioreactor > Anaerobic > Digestate | place: USA... | reverse complement strand
TACGCCACTCGGTTGGAGAACGACCTAGGACCCATCCCCACCACCATCCGTTTCGAGAAGAATGAGTTGCTCACGCCCATCGGTGAGCTTGGTGAGCCGGTGCCGGAAGAGGTCTACGATCCCAATTTCGAGATGCAGGTGCGCTACCACTCCGGCACCCCGGTGTTCGTGCAGGTGTTCCAACCGACCACCCCCGGGCTCCACGTGGTGAAGGGCGAAGTGGAGTTCATGGTGTGCAACGACAAGACCTGTTTGCCTCCGGAAGTGGTCGCCTTCTCCATTGATCTTCCCGACACGGGAACGAAGCCTTGATCCATGAAGATCTTCCTGACCTATCTACTTTGCTTTTTCGTCCTGGGCGCCACAACGGCCCAACCATCGGATGCTGGTGCTGTCGTGGATCCGGTGAAGTTGACGCTGTCCTCCGTCCAACAGGGTGATGCCTGGGAGCTGAGTTTCAACGCAGCGATCGAGAAGGGTTGGTACGTGTACTCCACCATCAACTACGGCGATATGGGCCCATGGCCCACCTCGGTGAAGATCGATACGCTGCCCGGTGTCACAGTGGTCGGTGAATTGAAAGAGTCAGGACCCAAGGTGGTGGAAGGCATGGACGAGATGTTCGCCATGCACGTGAAGAAGTTCAAGGAGCTCGCCGTTTTCACACAACGGCTCAAGGTGGACGATCCTTCCGCTGGCATCACCGGGTATTTTGATTTCGGCACATGCGACGATACGCAGTGCTTGCCACCGAAGACGATCTATTTCGTTTACTTCCTGCAGTCCGGTGCTTTCGAGTTGAGCAGTGTTGCGCTCAATCCTAACGATCCGAAATTCGCCGGGCTTAAGACGCGCTCCGGATCGGCGGAATTGAAACTCGCCAACGTCGATCTCAATGCGCCCGTGATCCGAGGTACCGAGACCGTGGTGAAGGAAGCCAACACCCTGTGGAAGATCTTCTTCCTCGGTTTCCTCGGTGGTCTCGTGGCTTTGCTCACGCCTTGCGTGTTCCCCATGATCCCGCTCACCGTGAGCTTCTTCACCAAAGGCAGTGAGGACAAGAAGAAGGGCCTGAAGAACGCGCTCACCTACGGCGGCTTCATCCTCGGTATCTACCTGCTCTTCAGCCTGCCCTTCCACCTGCTCGGATCGGTGAACCCCGAGATCTTCAACGAGATCAGCACCAACCCCTGGCTGAACATCTTTTTCTTCGTGATCTTCCTGGTCTTCGCGGTGAGCTTCTTCGGCTACTTCGAGATCACCCTGCCCAGCAGCTGGGTGAACAGCATGGATGAGAAAGCCTCCAAGTTCGGGGGCATGATCGGCATCTTCTTCATGGCCCTCACCCTTGCGCTGGTTTCCTTCAGCTGCACGGGTCCCATCCTGGGCTCCTTGCTTGCGGGTGCGCTCACCGCGGATGGTGGTGCCTGGCAGCTCACCGCCGGCCTCGGTGGTTTCGGTCTGGCCCTCGCTCTGCCTTTCGCCTTGTTCGCGCTCTTCCCCAGCTGGTTGAACTCGCTACCGCGCAGCGGCTCGTGGTTGAACAGTGTGAAGGTCGTGCTCGGCTTCGCGGAGATCGCCCTCGCCTTCAAGTTCCTGAGCAATGCCGACCTCGTGAAACAATGGCGCATCGTGCCTTACGAGCTCTTCATGGTCGTGTGGGTGTTGTGCGCCCTCGGGATCGTGCTCTACCTCTTCGGTGTCATCCGCTTCCCGCACGATAGCCCCGTGAAGGCGCGGTCCATCACCCGGTGGGCCTTCATCGCGCTCTTCACCGCAACCACCGTCTACCTCGCTTTCGGTCTGCGCGTGGATCAAGAAGCAAAGACCTTCAAGCCAGTGGCGCTGATGAGCGGCTTGGCGCCGCCCGCTGGCTACAGCTGGATCCTGCCCAAGAAAGCCGAGGCGTTCCACGACTTGGATGAAGCCCTGGCCCATGCCCGTTCCGTAGGCAAACCGCTCATGGTGGACTTCACCGGCTGGGCCTGCGTGAACTGCCGCAAGATGGAAGAGCATGTGTGGCCGGAGCAGGGCGTGAAGGAGCTCATCGAGAACGACTACGTGCTCGTGTCCCTCTACGTGGATGACAAACGTGAGCTGCCCAAGGATGAGCAGTTCATCCACGAGACCGCCAACGGCACCAAGAAGCCCATCATCACGCACGGGAACAAATGGGCCACCTTGCAGGCGGAGAATTTCGCTAGCGCCAGCCAGCCCTTGTATGTATTGCTGAGCCCCGATGGCAAGTTGCTCACCGATCCGGTGGGCTACACGCCCGACAAGGAGGAGTACGCCACCTTCCTGAAGCGCGGCTTGAACGCCATGAAGATGATCGGTTCGCAAGCCAGCCTTTGATTGGCTAGTTTGGAATTGAACGAGGCATTCGCCATCTTATCCATCTGTTGATCGACAAAATAATCGTCGATCAAGACGGATGGAGAATGAACTCGAACTGCCTGACGAGGTGATCGCTACGCGGATCCACTGGGTGCGTGGCCAAAAGGTGATGGTCGATGAGGATCTTGCCAAGCTTTACGATGTCCCCACAAAACGACTGAACGAACAGGTCAAGCGGAATCCGGATCGGTTCCCGGAAGACTTCATGTTCGTGTTGGATCAGGTGGAGTGGCAAGCGTTGAGGTCGCAAACTGCGACCTCAAAAGGAAGGGGAGGCAGGCGGTATCCTCCCATGGTCTTTACCGAACATGGTGTGCTGATGCTTTCGAGTATTCTTACCAGTGAACGTGCGGTCGCGGTGAACATCCGCATCATGCGCGTGTTCGTCCGCATGAACCGGATCTTGCAGAACGATCTGGAGCTACTGATCCGCTTGGAGCGGATGGAAGGGCGACAGCAAGATGTGGACGAAGCCCTAGGCCAACTTTTTGAAGCCGTGAAGCAATTGATGGAGAAGCCTGCCGGAGACCGGAAACGGCTCGGATACCGGGGTGGTGATGATGTATGATGCATCTTTGACACGATGAGCATCGACCGCATCCGATCCCATTTCACCGAGGCCAGTGATGTGCTCGGCCGTTTCCTGGCCGATCCCGCCAACGTGGCGGCCGTGGAACAGGCTGCTGCCTTCATGAGCTATTGCCTGAAGCAGGGCGCCAAGATCATCAGCTGTGGCAACGGGGGAAGCATGTGCGATGCCATGCACTTCGCCGAAGAACTCACCGGCAAGTACCGCGACGACCGCCCGCCGATCGCCGCCCTCAGCATCAGCGACCCCAGCCACCTCACCTGCGTGGGCAACGATCACGGCTTCGAGCAGGTGTTCGCACGCTTCGTGCAGGCGCATGGCCGCGAGGGCGACGTGCTCCTCGCCATCAGCACCAGCGGCAACAGCCCCAACGTGCTCCGCGCCGCCGAGGTGGCCCGCGAGAAACACATGCACGTGATCGCCCTCACCGGCAAGGACGGCGGCCAGCTCGCGGACCTCAGTACCGTGGAAGTGCGTGTGCCACACAACGGGTACGCGGACCGCATCCAAGAGGTACACATCAAGATCATCCACGCTTTCATCGACCATATCGAACGCGACCTCGCTCTCCCACGTCGCGCAGAACCGTAATACAGGGAGCCTATGCTTGTAAAAGTCTTCGGTAGTGCCGTGTTCGGCATCAATGCCACCATCGTCACCGCCGAGGTGAACGTGGAGAACGGTGCCTTTTTCTTCCTCGTGGGCCTGCCCGACAGCGCCGTGAAGGAAAGCCAGCAACGCATGGACGCCGCGCTGCGCAACAACGGCCTCTACTTCCCGCGCGGTAAGGGCGTCACCATCAACCTGGCACCCGCCGACATCCGCAAGGAGGGCACGGCGTACGACCTTCCGCTCGCGGTGGGCCTGCTCGCCGCCACCGATCAAGCCCCGGCCGACCTGCTCGAGTCGCACCTGGTCATGGGCGAACTCAGCCTCGATGGGGGCGTGCGCCCGATCAAAGGCGCATTGCCCATCGCGTTGGAAGCGAAACGGCAAGGGTTCAAGGGTATCATCCTGCCCGCGGCCAACGCGCGCGAAGCGGCCATCGTCACGGGGCTCACCGTGTACGGCGTGGAGCACTTGCGCGAAGTGGTGGACATCCTGCATGGGCGCTCTTCCGTGCAACCCACGGTGGTCGATATCGAAGCCGAGTTCGCCAACAGCAGCCGCAGCTATCCGGTGGACATCGCCGACGTGAAAGGGCAGGAGAACATCAAACGGGCCTTCGAGATCGCGGCGGCCGGCGGGCACAACCTCATCCTCATCGGGCCACCGGGCGCGGGCAAGACCATGCTCGCCAAACGGCTGCCGACCATCCTGCCTCCACTCAATATCGATGAAGCGCTGGAGACCACTAAGATCCACAGTGTGGCCGGCAAGTTGAAGAAGGAGGACAGCTTGCTCAGCGTGCGGCCTTATCGGTCACCGCACCACACCATCAGCGATGTGGCGCTCGTGGGCGGCGGATCCTTCCCCCAACCCGGCGAGATCAGCTTGGCGCACAACGGCGTGCTCTTCCTGGACGAGCTGCCCGAGTTCAAGCGCCAAGTGCTGGAGGTCTTGCGCCAACCCTTGGAGGATCGTGTGGTCACCATCAGCCGCGCGCGGTTCACGGTGGAGTATCCGGCCAGTTTCATGCTCGTGGCGGCGATGAATCCTTGTCCGTGTGGCTACTACAACCATCCCGACAAGGAATGCGTCTGCGCGCCCGGTGTGGTGCAGAAATACCTCAACAAGGTGAGTGGCCCTTTGTTGGACCGCATCGACATCCACATCGAAGTGACCCCCGTGCCATTCACCGAGCTGAGCGCCGAACGCACGGCGGAGAAGAGCGCCGACATGCGCGAGCGCGTCATCATCGCGCGGAAGGTCCAACAGGACCGGTACGAAGGGAAGAAGATCCACTGCAACGCCCAGATGGGCAGCAAGGAGTTGCGCGAGATCTGCCGCATCGATGCCACCGGCAAAGCCCTCCTCGAAAAGGCCATGGACCGCCTCGGCCTCAGCGCCCGCGCCTACGACCGCATCCTCAAGGTGAGCCGCACCGTGGCCGACCTCGCCGGCAGCCCGGATATCCGCACCGAACACCTCGCCGAGGCCATCCAGTACCGCAGTTTGGATCGGGAGGGGTGGGCGGGGTGAGGGGGCATACCGTTTGCAAATTCTAGGATTGATGCCTAAATTCGAATCAATGAGTGGTGCCGAAAACTTGGAGACTGAGCCAGTCGATTCTGTTCTATTCCTAAAGGAACGGCATGGGGTCGAAGCATAGTTGGACGAACCCCTCGAGCACACTTCAGGTTGAAAGCGTGTTTAACAAAGAACAATTGGTGACAATGAGAGCTTGTGTTTCTACTCTGGTGTTTTCGATTCAGTGTCTACTTGTTACTGCACAAACAAATGCTGGCAGGCCCTTTTTCGACAGCATGCATCAGTATTATCTCTCGGACCCCGTGAATGAAGCGATTCCTCGGAACGGTGCGCAAAAACAATACGATAGAGCATTCATGGAATGGGCTCCACGTCTTTGGCCCCATGGGGACTTCACGGTAGCCGCCAATGCTTGGGTTGGCTATGCAATGGAGTTCCATGGAGGGGACGAGGATTGCGCCCCTTTTGAAGTAGAATGGGAGGAGTTGGGACCCATCGGAATGCCCATGACAAATTCACTTCAGACGAGTGCCAAAGGAGTAGGGCAGATACATCGTTTAACTTATGATCCGCGATATGGTGTTGAGAATGTAAGAATTTACGCAACATCTTCTTACGGAGGACTTTGGGTAAGCGAGAATGATGGTGACTTGTGGACACCCCTGAACACGGACGCTCAGTTACCGCTGAATGCCGTAGCTGATGTTGCAATTAGCTATCAGGACGAAAATGATATCTTTTTATGCACTGGTAATGCTGATGGACAATTCGGGAATCTTTACTGGCAATCTTCCGGGAATCTCAGTTCTGTAAATTCAATTTTTACAATCGGAATCTATCGTTCACGAGATCGAGGTCAAACATGGCATCCGATTAACGACGGGTTTCTTTCAAATTTTGTTAACGGCGGGTCGTGTCGGCGAATGATTGTTGACCCGATTGATGCGAATAAATTGTATGTTGCAACCTCCTTAGGTGTTTTCAGGACATTGAATGCACTCGATGAGTTTCCGGTTTGGGTGCAAATTAATGAAGGAATTGATGTGTCCCAGCTCGATACCCGTGGGCTTGAATTTAAACCAGGCTTGGGTAATTCAACCACCCTATATCGCAGCGGACTAGATGTATATAAGTCAACAGACGGAGGGAATACTTGGGAGTCGCTGACAGGTTCCGGAACTGGTCTCGATCTAGAGCAGATGCCTGGGTCCAATTTTACCACCGAGATAATCAATATCGCCACGACAATAGCTGACGATCGGTTTATATATGCGCTTATATATGGTAAAACTCCTGCAGGAAAGATTTTCGTCTACCGATACGATGGAGTGTTAGGTTTATGGGAGGAGGTGTTCTCTCATACAATGTCAGCCTCTGCTAGTACGCATTTGAGTCCTTCATGGATGCCTATCGCCGTTTCCCCCGTTAACGCAAACACCGTCTTTATTGGCGGTTCCGTAGTTCGTGGCGATAGAGACATTGAGTCTGGTTCAACATTTCTTATGGAATCGAGCTACAATGCGAATAATTGTCACGCGGATATCCATGCTCTTGCCTTCCAACCGAACGTTCCAGAGCCAAAACTCCTTGCAGGTCATGACGGCGGCATAAGCGAGAAGGTGGTTAGTGGAAATTCCTCGACGGAGACTGGCTGGCAATGGAAGAACAACGGGTTGGCTGTTAAGACCATTTGGAACCTGGGTGTTTCAGATGTACATCCAAAATCCGTCGTTATTGGAAATCAAGATACTGGTAGTGATATAATTTTAGATGGTCAGAATTGGGGTAACATAAGTGGTGGTGATGGCTATGGTGCTCAGGTTCTCTACAAGGGAGATAGAGTCTACCTGACGATGGCGAATACGTCGGTGTACTATAGAACCAACGAACAACCGTTAACGGCGAGCTTTGAGACACAGTACTTTCCTCCCGACCCGGCAGAGAATACAAGTGTATATAAGAATAAATCGTTCAAGGTTGTAGAACACCCCGATCTTGAAAATCCTTGGGTCTGTTTCAATGAGCTGTACGAGCGGGTTGTTCAATCACCCACCGGTGGATCACCTCCGCAAGATGTCTATGAACTTCGGTCGGACTTAGGATTTCTTTCGAGCCAACATCCAGCTTGGTCGCGGCAGTTGACCGAGTTAGCTATTGCGGAGAGTGATCCAAACTTCATCTATACAGCTTCCGCGGGTGTGAACAATGGAGAAAATTTCGAACCGAATCTGTTCCGGTCTACTAATGGATGGGTCAATGGGATTCAGAACGTGGACCCAGCAAATCCGGTTTTTGAGGACATCAGGGCAAACCTTCCGGATATGACCTACTTCCAACCGACTAATGGAACGCCCATCGTTAAGCCTGTAATTACCGGCATTGCGGTAGACCCAACTGACCCACAGCACTTGTGGCTAAGTTTCTCTGGTTTCGATCCGGGCGTCAAGGTATATGAATCGTACGATGCTGGTGATACTTGGGTTAATGCTGACCCATTAGGTTCGCTGGCCAATTTACCGGCAAACGATATAGTGTACCAGCCTGGCACGAACGACCGACTTTATCTAGCAACTGATGTCGGCGTATTCTATAACGAAGATGGGATGGATTGCTGGGTTCGCTACGGGGATATTCCAAACGTACGTGTAACCGAACTGGAGGTGAACCGTTGTTCGGGCAAATTGGTGGCTGCTACCTATGGACGTGGCGTATGGCAGGTAGATATGCTGCCTATGAATACTGCGCTCGAGCATTTTAAAGTTGTTGATTCGGACGTAGTTTGGGAAGGCGATACTTACGTGCATGGGAATGTGCGTGTGGTTAACGAAGCGCGGCTGACCGTCATTGGTACAGTGCATTTCCCCAAAGGAGGTTCGTTGATCATCGAACCCGGCGCACAGCTGATCGTGAATGGCGGCACCCTGACCAACTCATGCGGCGAATACTGGGGCGGGGTGCAGGTGTGGGGAAACAGCGCCATGAACCAGAGCGGTGGCTTCGTGGGGGGGCAATACCGTCCAACGCTCCATCAAGGCTATCTTGAACTGCGGAATGGCGGGGTGATCGAGAATGCGCTCGTGGGAGCGATGTTGAACAACCCGCTTGCCGATGACGCTTCAGGTGGCGTTATCCGCATGGTGAATGGAACCGTGCGCAACTGCCAGCAAGGGGTGGTCATCGCGGATTACATGAACTTCGGGTCCACTACCAACGTGCCCGCTTCCAATCGCTCCTCGTTCATCAACTCCACCTTCACCGTTACGGATGCACTGCCCGGTGGGGATGACTTCCGCGAGCATGTGCGCATGTCGGGGATCAGTGGCATCGTCTTCTCCGGTTGCTCGTTCAAGAATGAACAGACCACCATCACAGAAAGCGCCAAGCTTGGTTACGGTATCCATTCGTTCGACGCCAACTACAAGGTGAAAGGACTTTGCCAGGGGCCACCACCGATTCCGGCTGATTGTCCAGGTACCATCGTACAGCGTACCACCTTCAACGGACTTGACCATGGCATCCATGCCTTAGAAGGGACCAGCAGCCGCAGCTTCCAAGTCGACAACACCACCTTCACCGATAACATCTGCGGAGTATATAGCGAAGGTGTTGTTGGCTTCAAGGTCGTGAACTCAAAATTCGAGGTGGGTGGGAATGAAGCCTCCTTGACCAACCCATTGGAGGAGAATTGGCAAGGCTTCAGTCGTGGAGTTTTCTCGACCACCGGTTATGGCTTCATTGTGGATGATAACCAGTTCGCGCGCAGTGGATCCGCGCCGGCGGAGGGTTTAGTGGTTGGCTATAGCGGAGATCACAGTGACATGGTGTTCCGCAACACCGCCAGCGGCCTCGATGCGGCCTACATCGGGGAAGGTGTTTGTGCGGATCCGAGCAACCGGAGCTACATCGGGTTGAATTTCCAGTGCAATACGAATCATGAGAATAGAACGAATCTTTGGAGTAGGCGAGTGGATGATCCTTTCGGGGTTGCTGACCAAACGATCAGAACTCATCAGGGTAAACTTTACCGCGCGCCGGATAACTCCTTTGACCGACTTGCTGGGAACTGGGATGTTCAGAACACGAACTTTCCCGATAATGTGCTTACGTATTGGTGGAGGGCTCCTGATGCACCATATCGGCCAATTCAAATTGATCCTCCTAATGGAGCCATTGTTACCAACAACTCCAACGGAACACCCGTCAACCGACCAGAGGGCAACTGCGCTTCGCGACGGGTCATCTTCACCTATCCGTACCCACCACGCCGAGAGCCTCTGATGAACGGGTTGATGGAGCACCGTGACGTTTACGTGGCCAACAAGTACCTGCACAAGACCTTGTTGGATGGGGGCAGTACAGATGAATTGGTGGAAGAGGTGATGGCAAGCTGGCCCGAGGAAGTGTGGCTGCTACGGAACAGCCTGTTGCAGAAGAGTCCCTTCCTCACGGTGGAAGTGCTGGAGGAAATGATGTTGAAGCCCACCTTGCCAATGGCGATCAAAGCCGAGATCTGTATCGCCAACCCCGACGCAACCAAGAGCGAGGGCTTTCTTGAATTCCTGGAGATCAAGGCCGAACCACCGATGCCCGCGAACTTGGTGGCCAGTGTGGAGGCGAGCTGGCAGACCAAGACCTTCCGCACCGAACTGGAGAGCAACCTGGCGCATGACCATGGGGAAATGACCCAGAATGCGAACCTGCTCTTGGAATACTTCGGCACCGATAGTGTGGAACATGTGGATAGCCTGCGGGGCGTGTGGCAGTTGATCCGCACACCTGCCGCGCGCTATGCCGAGGCGCTCACCTACCTGCAGCAGGAGGATTTCGGAGCCGCCAAGACCGTGATCGAAGACCTCCCCGAAGAGCATGTGCTCAAGGTGAAGCAGGAGAGCGAGCGCTGGCGTATGCTGGCCTTGATCGAGTACCTGCAGGAAGTGAAGACCAACGGTCGCAGCGTTGCTCACTTGAACATTGGGGAGCAAGAGGCGCTGGAAGCCATCATCGCCGACCAGCGCGACAGGCCCGCCACCTGGGCGCAGAACATTCTCTGTTTCCACTATGGTAAGTGCCGCGCCCCCTTGACCGGTGATGCGAAGACTGCACCGAAGTCTCGGCAGGTGGTGAAGAAGTCGGAGGTGGCTGTGACGCAGGTGAACATGCAGGTCTATCCCAACCCCGCCAACAAGTTCGCTAACGTGATGATCGGTCTGGGCAGTGACCCCGTGCAGGCTGTATTGGTGGTGCAAGACATGGCGGGCCGTGAGATGCATCGGCAGGCGGTGCAGCAGAAAGACCAGCAAGTGCTGTTGGACACCCGTGCCTGGCCCAACGGTGCGTACACCATTCGATTGGTGGATGGGAGTAGCGTGTTGAAGGTGGAACGTTTGGTGATCGAACGGTGAAAACCGCCAGCTCATACAGAGGTTGGCTTCATGGCCTGGCATGTCTAATGGCGATGCAAGCCATTGGTCAAGTACCATTCGATCTTGATACGAGCTACCGTACGGTGATCGATGTGCAGTATGTCAACTCAGTGCAGCCCTTGTCCGATGGGAAACTCCTGATATCCGGGCGCGTAAGACTTCCTGGTGAAAACTTTTATCGCGGTAGTGCGCGACTTCTCAGCGACGGGGAATTGGATGGGTCATTCCCCCCCTTCCCACTGACCACTGGGAATGGGGAGATCGTTCGATGGATGGATGGATACTATGTTGGGACAGGTGGAGGAGTTCGTCGCTTGGATGGTACGGGGTTGATCGATCCAACTTTCATCCTGATGAACGATGGTCCCTACTTCACCTCCCTGCAAGGAGGCGACTACCACGTATGCCCCGATGGTCGGGTACTGATGAGCGGCGCGCACATGCTGGATGATCCCATTCGCGGTTTCCAGGGGTTGTACAGCCTGATCTGGTTCAGCAACACGGGTTATTTGGACACCACCCGCACACATCGCTTTTGCAACGGGGTGATCTACGAGATCGAAGAACAGCCCGATGGGAAATTCCTGTGTACCGGCACGATGACTACCTATGAGGGGCAGCCGGTAAGCCGGGTATTCCGGGTAGAAGCCGATGGCACGTTGGATACGTCCTTCAACATGGGTCTGCAACCGTACGGTGAGGCATTTGAGTATCATACCCTTCCTGATGCCCGCGTGTTGATCGGCGGCGCCTTCAGGCTGAACGGGTCCGACCAGATACAGAGTTTACTTCGTGTGCATTCCGATGGTTCCTTGGACGAGAGCTTCACTTTGAATGTTTTCGAAGAGACCTATTCCAATGCTCAGATACCCATCGTGCTCGGTATCCTGCCGTTGGGGAATGGCTACATCATCACCGGTACCTTCGACAAGATCAATGGGCAGGACCGGGGCGGTATCGCCATGGTGGATCTGGATGGGAACCTATTACCAGAGCCTTTTAATGGCTTGGGTTGTGGTGGCTTTCAGGATGGGGTCACGTTCCGCAAAGGGCTCGCCGGTATCGCTCCAACTGCCGATGGCAACTTCTACATCTACGGCAGCTACCACGGCTACGACGATGGCACCACCAACGATACCACCCAACGTATGGTGAGCCGGTTGTATGGGTTGGAAGTGGGGGTGCGGCAAACCGGGATAGGGTCCCTGAGCGTGTATCCGAACCCGACTTCCTATGCCTTCACGGTGAGCACGCCCCGGCCGTTGCAGGGTGGTGTGTTGCACTTGGTGGATGCTGCCGGACGAAGGGTCCAGAGCTGGAACTGGCCCTCCGATTCAGTGTCTTCAGAACTGCACGTCCGCGGCATTCCGGCAGGTCAATATACCTTGGCGTTGGATGCCCAGCACATACGGGTGCTTGGGAAACTGTCCATCCTGCCAGAATGAGGTTCCTTTTCGTGTTTTCCGCCTGGTGCTGCGCGGCCCTGGCGGCGGCCCAAGTACTGGTGGTGCGCGATGCCGTTGACCTGCATCCGGTGGAAGGCGCGGTGATCCGCACCGTCAACGCCAGTAGCTCGTGTTCGTCGGACCTGCGTGGCCATTGCGCACTTCAACACGTCGCTGCCTCCGATACGCTGGTGATCTCGCACGTTTCCTATACCACGCGCACCATGGTAGCGCGCGATGCCTGGGATGCGGGTGGCGAGGTCCACCTCCTCCCACGCGCTGTGCCCTTGGCCGAGTTCGTGGTGTCGGCCAACCGCTTCCGCGAACCGACACAGGACCTGGCCGAACGCGTGGAGGTGGTGGATGCCAGGGACATCGCCTTCCTGGACCAACCCACCACCGGTGACCTGTTGCAGAACTCAGGCACCGTGTTCGTACAGAAGAGCCAGATGGGCGGCGGTAGCCCGGTGATCCGCGGCTTCGAGGCCAGCCGCATCCTGCTCGTGGTGGACGGTGTGCGCATGAACAACGCCATCTACCGCGCAGGCCACCTCCAGGACATCATGACAGTGGATCAACAGACCGTGGAGCGCATCGAGGTGATCAGTGGTCCGGCGTCGGTGGTCTATGGCAGCGATGCGCTGGGTGGCGTGATCCACATGATCACCCGCGCGGCGCCCTTTCTGGATAGTGCCGGTATGCAGGTCGGTGGCTCCGCGCTGCTGCGGCATGCCACAGCGAACAACGAACGCACCGCGCATGTGGACCTTTCGATCAGCCGAAAGCGGTTCAGCAGCTTCACGAGCATCACCGCGAGCCGTTTCGGTGATCTTCGGCAAGGGCGTATGCGGCAGGCCGATCAACCCCGGTTCAATGAACGGGCCTTCTACGTGGAGCGTTCCGATGGCGTGGATCGGGTGGTGCGCAACGCCGATCCCGATGTGCAGGTGGGCACGGCCTATGATCAGCTGGACGTGATGGAGAAGCTGCGGTGGCGGACAGGTGGGTCCACCACGCATCAGCTCAATCTGCAGCTGAGCGCCAGTAGCAACGTTCCACGCTACGACCGACTTTCCGAGTCCACCATCGGCGCGGATGGATCGATCGTTCCGGACCATGCGGAATGGTACTACGGCCCCCAACGCCGCTTCCTGGCCGCCTACGGTCTGGAACTGGGCAGGTCCCGCTGGTCCGATCAGGCCCGCATCACACCCAGCTTCCAGCAGGTCGTGCAAAGCCGACACAACCGGGCCTGGGGAAGTAGCCGCTTGGGCCATCGTGTCGAAGCGGTCGATGTCTGGGGCATCAACGCCGAGTTCGAGAAGCGCTTGGCCGGGCATGAAGTGCGCTATGGACTCGAGGGGTACCACAATACCGTCTCCTCCGATGCGGAACGTACGGACATCAACACCGGCACCACGAGTTACCTCACCACCCGCTACCCGAACGGCGGCTCGTCCATGTCCACGGCGGCGGTTTTCGTCACCCACACCTTCGAGGCGGGTAAGCGGTGGATCTTGAGCGACGGGGTCCGATACAATCACGTTGGCCTCGACGCCACCTTCGCCGACCAGAACGACTTCCAATTCCTCAACGGTCGGCTCCGGCAACGCCACGATGCGTTCAATTGGCGGCTGGCCGCGGTCTATGCCCCCGACACCACCTGGCGGCTGACCGCCCTGCTCAATACCGGTTTCCGCGCACCGAACGTGGATGATCTGGCCAAGGTCTTCGACAGCGCGCCGGGTCGTGTGGTGGTGCCGAACCCCGCTCTTCGCCCCGAACGGACCTTGAACGCGGAGATCGGCGTGAACAAGGTGCTTGATGGTCGCCATTCGATCCAGCTGACCGCCTTCCACACCTGGTTCACCGATGCGCTGGTCGTTCAGCCATTCCAGCAGAACGGTCGCGATAGCCTGCTCTATGACGAAGTGATGAGCCGGGTAACGGCCCTGACCAATGCCGGCAAGGCGTTCATCACGGGCGCGAGCGCAACGATGACCGTGACCTTGCGGGACCGCTTGTCCTGGTCGAACGCCATCACCTACACCTACGGCCGTGTCCTGAATGGCGACGATCAGGCACCCCTGGATCATATCCCGCCCCTGTATGGCCGGTCCGGTCTTGAATGGCTGCTTGCGCGGGCCAAGGTGGAGGCCTATGTGCTCTATAACGGTTGGAAGCGCGTACGCGACTACAGCGACTCCGGCGAGGATAACCTCCAATACGCCACCCCAGCCGGTATGCCCGCCTGGATCACCTACAACGTGCGCGGTTCATGGACCTTGTCGACGTGGCTCGCGGTGCAACTGGCAGTAGAGAACATCGCGGACCGCAACTACCGCACTTTCGCATCGGGTGTCAGTGCCCCCGGACGGAACCTGCAGGTTTCGGCCCGCGTCACATTCTGATGCGGAAGGAGCAGCCTCTGGATCACCATAGCGAAGCCATCCAATACCACAGCTTGCATGGGAAGGGGTGGGCGGGGAGATCGATGATCCGTCGATCTGGTACCTTGCAAGAATGAACGTGTTGCATCCACGTATTTCATTATCGTGGTGCATCACGGCCGACACGAATTTTGATGCTATCATGGCTCTAGGTTTCTGGAAGTGTGAGCGCCGACAAGAACGCAGGAACCCATCGTTCCTCGGGAGTCCCTGCGGAGGTTTGTACCTTCACCTTCAACCTCCGCACTAGGTGCGTTCTTGCTGTTTCGGTACACCATTCACCAGTTGGCTCATATCCGGTTCATAAACTGTTGAAAATACGAGGGGGGGGGGTAGCACCGATCCGAAGAACGTGATAGGATATTGCAGTACGCAAAACGAATATCCATGTTCTACCCACGCATTCTCCTATCCATCATCGCAACCGCTGCATTACTGGTAGCGAGCGCCCAGCAACTCACCGTTACGGTGACCGGATCCATGCACAATGGGAGCAGCATCCCCTGCTTTGGGAAGAACGTGGGCACCATCACGAGCACTGTTACGGGTGGAACCGCACCCTATACCTACGATTGGAGCAACGGTGAGACCACACCGAGCATTACGGGTGTATCGGCTGGCTTTTACAGTGTGGATGTGAAGGACGCCGCTGGTACGGTGGAGAAAGCCGTGATCACCTTGACGGAGCCTGAGGAGCTCAAGGTGACAGCCACGGTGAGCTCCTTCTCCAACGGGCACAACATCAGTTGTTTCGAATGCAACAATGGATATATCCAGGTGCTGACCACACAAGGCACACCACCTTATAGCTATGCCTGGTCCGATGGACCGTCGACGGCCCAGAACCGCTATGCCCTGGGGCCCAAAGCCTACAAGGTGACGGTGACGGATGCCAACGGTTGCGAGAGCTCCACGAGCGTGAACATCACCCAGCCGGAACGCTCGGACTGGACCATGACCGGCAATGCGGGCACCAACCCCGCCACCCAATACATCGGCACCAGCGACAACAAGGATGTGGTGTTCAAGGCCAATGGACAGGAGAGCTTGCGGTTGCTTCCCGATGGCACGATCAAGCTATTCGGTGCAAATGGCGAAGAGGGTCCTCTTTATCGTGATAGTGATGGGACGCTCAGGATGGGTGGTCCCATTGCACCTGTCCAGATCGGACCTTGTGCACTGAGTTTGATCGGGTCGCCATATTGGCAGGTAGGGGGAAACTCATTCTCCACCCTTTGCGAAGGTATCGAGGACTACCCCAGGGTCGGTACAAAGCAAGCCCTGCCGCTACATGTCATCACCGATGATCAAACCCGGATGGTCGTTGATGTTGATGGTAAAGTGGGCATTGGTACAGTGCCGCCATCTGGTTCGGTCAATGAATACCGCCTGTTCGTGGAGGACGGAATTGCTACGAGGGACGTCATGGTGAAGGTGGGTGAATGGCCTGACTACGTGTTCGCTGAGGGTTACATCTTAATGCCTTTGCATGAACTTCGCACGTATTTACAACAGTACAAACACCTGCCGGGCATACCCGCCGCGGGTGAATTTGAAGAGTTGGGAGGTGTGGCGCTAGGTGACATAGCACGTGACCTTACAAGAACGGTGGAGGAGCAGGCGTTGTACATATTGCAGCTGGAATCGAGGTTGCACGACATTGAAATGCGACTCACCCAGGTAGAAGGGACCAAATGAAAACCTCTGCCATGAGAACAATGACGTTTGCTGTGGTGCTTGGCGCCATGGGAACTGGGCATATGAACTTGGCTCAATCCCACCTACCTCCAACTGGCACGCTCCACCAACTGCGCGAGGTGAAGGAAGCTCATCTGGACAACCTTCACTCCCAGATGACGGATGAGGAATTCTATGAAGAGGGTGGTGAATATGTTGCTTTTCAGCGCTGGTTGCGCTATTGGGAGCTGCGCTCGCCACAGGGCTCCCCCGAGAACTATGATCTCTTGATGAAGAATTACTGCGATGCAAAGTTCAACTCGTCGAGCAGCTATAAATCTAATGATGATCCGTGGCATGAAATAGGGCCGAAGTCGATCGCGAACAATATGTTCGGTATAGGTCCTGTCCGGCACATCGCTATATCACGGGACAACTCTGATCATATGCTTTGCACGAGCAATAGCGGTGGATTATTCTACACGCCGGATGCGAATGCGAGTTGCACTTGGCGCAATGGAGGAACTGATGTTGGACTGCCGCATTCGGGATGTAACTGGGCAGATTTCTATCCAGGATCGACGGAGAAGTGGTACACCATTTCCTCCTACGGCAGGGTTTCGTATGTGGGTGGCCTCTATCGAACGGCGACTAGTGGCAATGATTGGACAAGAATCGCTGACTATTCGGATTTGGAAGGGCCTTCCACAGTTGCGCATAAATTCCTCTTCGATCGAAAGTTGAACGAATTGAACGACCATCGTTTGTTTCTACTCACCTCACAAGGATTGTTCGTATCCGATGAGCCGGAGGCTACAGATCCTGTTTGGGCTGAAGTCCAGATCACACCTCCTGCAAGCATCGCGGCCTATTCGAGCTGGGCCGTAGACCCGAACGTGCTGATATATGATATGGAGTATCTGGCCGCGTCCACACCGACCAGCACGTTGTGCGCGTCAATGCGGTTCACCCTTACCGAAGGATCCAGCAATATGACCATTTGGCGATTTATGATCTCTATGGATAATGGCGATACGTGGACCGAGGCTCCGAACCAACCCGACATTGACCCTGCTTTTGAGTGGGCGACTGTAGAGACATCAGCCGATTCTCCCTCCGCCTTCCATTGCATGGTGGAGAAGGGAGCAAGTTCTTGGGTGAAATTGTACGAGACATCCACGCAGGTTTGGTCTAACCTGGCATCGGGTTTCAACCCCGATTTCGGTGCTGGGAACACTTTCGGTGTTGATCAGTTCAATGCGAATTCATTGATTGTGGGCGACGACCAGTACGATGTCAACTGGTACTTGAACGGAGTGGAACAGGTCTATGTGTATCCCACAAGTCCTAGGCAATACCAGTATGCATCCACGGGCCATGACGATGTGGAGGATGTGGTTGGGGATCCTTCGAATCCGGGCATTTTCTGGGTAGCTAACCATGGTGGTGTCTCGCGGGTTAATACCAATGTGTCCCCGCGAACGTGGGAATACAAGTGTGAAGGTTTGGGTGTCGCTGAAACGTGGTCGATGAGCACGTCTCAGAACAAGCCTGATTTCGTCGCCTTGGGCCTTTATCATCAGTGCAATGTGATTACTCGCACCCCGTACAGCGAAGACTGGGATCCGGATTGGGCATACCTGAATCTATACGGAGATGGGACTTTAGCTCTTATGGATCACAAGGATGCGAACATTCTCTATTATGCGAGTCAAGGAGGGCCGTGGAGACGGAATGATAACGCGGAGACGTCACTGACCGCAAGTCAGGATCTTTCTATCTCCTCGCAGTATCACGCTGAGGGTACGCTCAATCGAAGACGTCCGGAGCGCCTCTATCGTGCCACATTGAGAACAACTGAGACAACTCCATGGATTAATGGTAATGGGGTGACGCAAGATTTCCAGAACCGCGAGATTGAGGTATTGCGGTCATTTGATCGTGGTGAGTCAAATGAAGTGATTAGCGATTTCGGTCATGACCCAGAAGTGAGCCATTCGTCTAGCGGGGTATACAAGTTCGACAATGAAATGTTCTGGTGGATGCGCGCGAGCCTTGCAAATCCGAACCACCTCTATGTGGGAATCAGGAATTGGGACTGGCAACATAGGATTTACCGCACCACAAAGGTCGACCATCCCGATAGCGAGACCGTGATAGATAGTTGGGAGGAGGTCCCACACCCTAGACGGGTAGCGCTAGGAACGTATGAAAGAGATGAGCCACCAGTTTCATTCACAATGGACCCTGAGGATGAGAATGTGATTTATGTGGCCTACAGTTCATCGCTTTTTGAAGACCCCGCTGATTATGACTCAGACATCGGACTGAATATGGTGTATCGCCTAAACGTTTCAGATCTAGGTGACTATCCGCTGACAGGACCGTTCAACTGTGATGGTTCATATCCGTGCACTGACATCACCATGAATCTTCCGAACACCATCGTTGATTTAGATGGATTGGTATATGAGCAAGGGAGTGACGGTGGGTTGTACCTGGCCACTGAGGTGGGGACCTACTTCACCAACAACAAGCGTATAGCGGCCTATGAACCCAACGGGACTTATGTAGATCCAGATGATCAGAACAATGGTAGTGGCTGGGTGAGGTTAGGTGGAGCATTGCCCCATATCAATAGTAGAGGTCTTGAGATCAACTACAATGTGAACCGAATCCGGACCGGATTGACTGGGAGAGGGGTCTGGGAGCATGGCTTGCATTGCCCTCCTAATCTAGACATTACTGAAACTGGAACTTATAGTACTGGATCTTTTGTAGAAGCTCGAGCGTCCATTACTTCAGACGCGGAGATACCCACTGAGCTGAAGGTGGATTATCGCGGTGGAAGCTCTATTCACTTAGGGCCGGGCTTTCACGCATGGGAGGGAGCGCGTTTCCACGCGTTCATTCATCCGTGTGATCTGCCAGGGAATAGCTTCCGACCCAAGAGCGGATTTGTTGACTTGGAGATGGCAGGGAGTGATGAGGAGGGTACTTTTGTATCCAGATCGCTCGCTCTTTATCCCAATCCTGCGAGTGGGTCAATATCCGTCTTGTGTCCTGAGCTAGGGAATGGAGGGTCAGGTCACGTACGATTCTTCGACACCACTGGTAAGCTGGCCCTAGCCGGACGTATTCAAGCAAAATTGAGCGTATTGGACATTTCCAAGCTTAATGGACTCTACACCGTTGTTGTGGACACCCAAGACGCCCGGCATGTTGATCGGGTGGTGATAGAATGAACACAAATGCGACAGACGATCTTCTTTTTGCTTGCGCTGGGAGCGACCACACACAGCACAGCGCAGTTCTACCCGAACGGTGATGCGCGGTGGTGTGGCAGGGATGACGATGGTTCACCTCCCGGTTATGATGTGAACTACCAGATGAACGCCGACCCTGATACGCTGATCGGTGAACAGGTTTACAAGCGGATCCACGAGTATCGAGACTATGAGCTAACCAGAGTTTATTACGTCCGTTCTGACGCAAGTGGCAAGGGTTACGCCTATATCCCGGATTCTTCAGCTGAATACCTCACCGGAGATCTGAGCGCGCAGGCCGGTGATACGGTGCGCAACGTGCTTTGGAGTAATACATATCAGTCGGGCATTGATTATTTTGTTAGAGATATGGTGGTCAACTCGATCGAGACACTGACGAATGAAGGAGTGACCGTTGAGCGCCACTACGTGAGGCATGTGACGGATCCACTTTTCCATCCGTTCCAGTTCTGGCAATCCGGGATGGGAACCACCTATGGCCCTATGCTGGAACTTACTGGTTCAGCTTGGGCATGTATGGTCGGTGATACGGCGATGTATAACATGGAGAACGACAATGGTCTACCGGGTCCGATCGGCGTGCAATTGTGTTCGGTGATCGATCAGGGCAATGTGATTACTGGTTCGGACCAAGTCGGTGGAACCGTAGTTCATCCCAACCCGTCTTACGGTCTGTTCCACATAGCGACTCCTTCGCCCATGCTACTAATTGTATGTGACATGCATGGCCGCGAAGTACTTCACCTACCTCCTTACAGCCGCGACATCGATCTGTCCTTGCACCCACCTGGTATCTACACCGTCCTACAGAACACCGGTCAAGGCCGAAGTGTCCAGCGGTTGGTGGTGGTCCCTTGAGCATGGTACAGCTCGTCGCGTTCGTTAGCCGAGCGTTTCGGGTGTTTCAGTGCTGCTGATCCGGCGGGCTCTTTCTAGCCGGCCGTGTAACCTTCCACATCCATCCGCGTAGGAAGGGAACAACCATCTCTCCTGAGCGCCGTGCGATCAAAATTCCCCGTAGCCTTTCTGCTCCTCTCGCTCTCGGCCACCGCGGTGGAAGCCGGCAATGGCGATCCCAAGGCGGCGAAGATCTACCTGAGCACCGTACTGGAGCCCACCTCGCGCGGCAAGGCGGCCTTCTACATGGTGCCCGATGGCAAGGATGGTGAACTCTTCATCGGCCGCATCTATACGATGGATGGCAAGCTGAAGGCCGAAGGGCGCTTCCGCGATGCAGCGCTGTCGATCGAAGAAGGCCCCTTCGTGTTCTACCACCCCAACGGCAAAGTGGAAAGCCAGGGCGAGTACGTGATGGGCAACAAGACCGGTGTGTGGTTGCGCTTCGATCCCTGGGGTGGCCCTTTGGCGGAGAAGGTGTACAACCCCGATGTGCTGGCCAATATCCTCTACACCCGGGCCGAGACCATGCCCACCTTCCGCGGTGGCGACGAACGCGCGTTCGTGCGCACGGTGAAGGAAGGCGTGAAACTTCCCGAAGGCTCTTCCGTAAAGGGACCTGTGATGGCCTCCTTCGTGGTGGAGAAGAACGGTGAGTTGAGCGACGTTAAGGTGATCGAAGGCCAGGACAAGGCCCTTGATGATCAGGTGGTGGATGTGATCAAGTCCACCTCGCCTTGGACACCAGGCGCGGATAAAGGTGTCCCCGTGCGCGTGCAGATGCGTGTGCCGGTCCAATTCTAGAACCCAACTACATACACCATAAGCAGGAAGGCCCTCGAGCGATCGAGGGCCTTCGGCTTTTCAGGTGATGTTCGGATTAGAACGCATTATGCTCCTTGCCCGTGGCACTGCTTGTACTTCTTGCCGCTGCCGCACGGACATGGATCGTTGCGGCCCGGGGCTTTGTCCACACGCACCGGCGTTGGGGGCGTGCGGGGCGGGGGAGGTGGCATGGCCCCGCGGCCGGGTGCTGCAGGTCCAGCCGATGGGCGAGGCGCTCCGGAGCTTCCGCTACCAGCGAATTGCGGCACCTCCGTGCGACTGGTCTGAACCCGTTGTTGCGGGGGCGCTGGTGCCTGTGCTTCGCGTACCTGCGGTTGTGCCGTGGGTAGCCCGGCTTTCGCCAGGAAGCCGACCACATCTCCGTTGATGCGTTCGAGCATGGCCTTGAACAGGTTGAAGCTCTCCAGTTTGTAGATCAACAGCGGGTCCTTCTGCTCGATGCTGGCGTTCTGCACGCTGCGGCGCAGTTCGTCCATCTCGCGCAGGTGTTCCTTCCACTCGTTGTCGATGATGGCGAGCGTGATGTACTTCTCCACGCTGGCGATCAGTTCGCGGCCCTGGCTCTTGTAGGTCTTGGCCAGGTCGGTCACCACTTGCATGGTCTTCATGCCATCGGTGATGGGCACCACGATGTTCTGGTACTGTTGCCCCTGGTTCAAGAACACATCGGTGATCACCGGCATCGCTTGGTCCGCCGTCACCTTACCGTGGCGCTCGTAGCTGGCCAAGGCGGAATCGTAGACCTGTTCGATCAGCTCCTCGGTCTTGATGTTCTTGAAGTTCTCGGCGTTCACCGGGCTTTCGCAGCTCAGGCGACGGAAGAGTTCCAGTTGGAATCCGTCGAAGTCGCCGCTTTCGTGGTATTCGTTCACCACGCTGGCGCTCACTTCGTAGAACATGTTCAAAACGTCCAGCTTCAAGCGCTCGCCGAAGAGCGCATGGTGGCGGCGCTTGTAGATAACCGTCCGCTGGCTGTTCATCACATCATCATACTCCAACAGGCGCTTGCGGATGCCGAAGTTGTTCTCCTCCACCTTCTTCTGCGCCCGCTCGATGCTCGCTGTGACCATCCGGTGCTGGATCACTTCGCCTTCCTTGAGGCCCATGGTGTCCATCAGCTTCGCGATGCGCTCGCTGTTGAACAGGCGCATCAGATCATCCTCCAAGGAGACGTAGAACTGCGAAGAACCCGGATCACCCTGACGACCGGCACGGCCGCGCAGCTGGCGATCCACCCGGCGGCTTTCGTGTTTCTCGGTGCCGATGATGGCCAGACCGCCGGCCTCCTTCACGCCGGGGCCCAGCTTGATGTCCGTACCACGACCCGCCATGTTGGTGGCGATGGTGACCGTACCGGGCAGACCGGCCTGTGCCACGATCTCGGCTTCGCGCTGGTGCTGTTTCGCGTTCAGTACGTTGTGCGGGATCTTGCGCATGGTGAGCATCTTGCTCATCAGCTCGCTCACCTCCACGCTCGTGGTACCCACCAGTACCGGGCGGCCGGCGTTGCGCAAGGCGTCGATCTCCTCGATCACTGCATTGTACTTCTCGCGCTTGGTCTTGAAGACCATGTCCTCGTTGTCCTTGCGCACCACCGGACGGTTGGTGGGGATCACCATCACGTCCAGCTTGTAGATGTCCCACAATTCCTGCGCTTCCGTCTCGGCCGTACCGGTCATACCGGCCAGCTTGTGGTACATGCGGAAATAGTTCTGCAAGGTCACCGTCGCATAGGTCTGCGTGGCGGCTTCCACCTTCACCTTCTCCTTGCTCTCGATGGCCTGGTGCAGTCCATCGCTGTAGCGGCGCCCTTCGAGGATACGGCCGGTCTGCTCGTCCACGATCTTCACCTTGCCGTCCATCACCACGTACTCCACGTTGTTCTCGTAGAGGGCGTAGGCGCGGATCAACTGGTTCACCGTGTGGATGCGCTCGCTCTTGATGGCGAAGTCGCGCAGCAGCTCGTCCTTGCGTTTGGCCTTCTCCTCGGTGCTCGCGCCGCTCTTCTCGATGTCGGCGATGCTGCCGCCCACGTCGGGCATGATGAAGAAGGTGGAGTCGTTCACATCACCGCTGATCAGGTCAACCCCTTTCTCGGTGAGCTCGATGCCATGCTGCTTCTCGTCGATGGTGAAGTACAGCTCGGCATCCACCTTCGGCATGTCCTTGCCTTGGTCCTGCAGGTAGAAGTTCTCCGTCTTCTGCAGGTGCGCGCGCACCCCGTTCTCGCTGAGGAATTTGATCAGGGCGCTGTTCTTCGGCAACGCGCGGTGGGCACGCAGCAGGGCCATGCCACCTTTCTCCAGCTGGTCCTTGCTCGGTGAGCCCCCGTCGGTCAAGCCTTTCAGGTTCTCCTTCGCCTCGGCCAACAACTTGGTCACCAACTGGCGTTGTGCGTTGTAGAGGCGCTCCACACGCGGCTTGTACTCGTCGAACTGATGCACCTCGCCCTTCGGTGTGGGGCCGCTGATGATGAGCGGTGTACGCGCATCGTCCACCAGCACGCTGTCCACCTCATCCACGATGGCGAAGTGGTGCTTGCGCTGCACGAGGGCCGTGGGGGCATGCGCCATGTTGTCGCGCAGGTAGTCGAAGCCGAACTCGTTGTTGGTGCCGTAAGTGATATCGGCCATGTAGGCGTTGCGGCGATCGGGGCTGTTCGGCTGGTGCTTGTCGATGCAGTCCACCCGCATGCCGTGGAACTCGTGCAAGGGTCCCATCCATTCTGCATCGCGCTTGGCCAGGTAATCGTTCACGGTCACCACGTGTACACCGCGACCGGCCAAGGCGTTGAGGAAGACGGGCAAGGTGCTCACCAGGGTCTTGCCCTCACCGGTGCCCATCTCGGCGATCTTCCCCGTGTGCAGGGCCACACCACCGATCAGCTGCACATCGTAGTGGAGCATGTCCCAGGTCATGGGGTTGCCAGCGGCCGCCCAGGTGTTCTTCCAGATGGCTGTGTCCCCTTCGATGCGGATGGCATCCGGGCGCTTGATGGCGAGCTCGCGGTCCACGTCGGTGGCGCGCACGCGCAATTCGCTGTTCTCCTTGAAGCGACGCGCCGTTTCCTTCACCACGGCGAAGGCTTCGGGCAGGATCTCCAACAGCACGGCCTCGATGTCCTTCAAACTGGCCTCCTGCAACTTGTCGATGTCCTGGTAGCGCCGTTCGCGCTCGTGGATGTCCATCTGCGCGTCGGCGTCGATCTCGGCGCGCAGGGCGTCCACCTGGTCGTCGTTCGCTTTCGTACGCTCCTTGATGCGCGCTTTCAGGTCGGCGGTGCGGGCGCGGAGCTCGTCGTGGCTCAGGCCGTTCAATTGGGCGTAGGCGGCCTTGGTCTTCTCCACCAACGGCATCACCTCCTTGAGGTCGCGCTGGGTTTTATCGCCGAATACTTTCTTGAGGGCCTTGGTAAGGGAACCGATCATGGGTCACTGGCGGAGCGCCGGTGGTCCGGCGGGTCCTGTTTAGGGTTTCGCCTCCGTACGGATGCACGTTGGCGGAAGAGGCGGCAAAGGTAGCCGAACGGGCCGAGCACAGACCTTGCCGCATTGGGACGGACTGCCAAGGCGTCAGGTGAGAGCCATGAAACGCGAACCCCGGCCTTGAGCATTGCTCGGACCGGGGTTCGCAGGATGTTCGAAAGGCTAGTATTCGTCCTCGTTGAAGAAGAAGTCCTCCTTCGACGGGTAATCCGGCCAGATGTCCTCGATGGTCTCGAAGACCTCTTCATCGTCCTCGATGCCTTGCAGGTTCTCCACCACCTCCAGCGGAGCGCCCGTGCGCATGGCGAAATCGATCAGCTCGTCCTTGGTCGCAGGCCAGGGTGCGTCTTCCAAATACGAAGCGAGTTCCAGTGTCCAGTACATCGAAAAGGCCGTGTTAGGGTCCGTGAAATTGGCCGCAAATATAGACGGATAGACAAGCG
>Ga0116158_10001086_pt1 | contig 25117 bp, 16 predicted proteins | sample AD_UKC052_MetaG_FD_89883 | JGI IMG/M metagenome (GOLD analysis project Ga0116158, IMG submission 89883) | Active sludge microbial communities of municipal wastewater-treating anaerobic digesters from USA - AD_UKC052_MetaG | ecosystem: Engineered > Bioreactor > Anaerobic > Digestate | place: USA... | reverse complement strand
CACTTCCAACCGGTTCAAACTTTTCGGAATCCCTGCTGCGTTCAACCGTAAAATCGCGGGTATTTACTTCCTGAAGGGTTTGCCACTGCAGCAATACATTGGACCCGGAAGCTGATACCCTGAATGAAAACATGGTTACAGGTAAGGGAAGAAACAGACCATCAAGTACAAAAAGGTCGGGGTGATCGAGATCATCGCCATCGTTTGCTCCAAAAAATACCTTTCCATTATTGATAAGCATCATTTCGGGGTCAGAATGTCCTGAATTCGGGTGTATATCCTTAACCATGTTGGTACCGGCGTCTGTACCATCCGAACGCCATAATTCACCCCCCTTGGTACCATTATCCGCTGCAAAGTATAACAGGTCGCGGGTGTACAGGTAGGAGAAATTATTCTGAATGCCATCGCTGTTACCCGGACCGATATTTTTAACCATTAAAGTATTTGGCAGGGTCCCGTCAGAGATCCAGAGTTCATTTCCATCCGGCAGAGATGCTGCTGTAAAGAAAAATTTATTGCCCTGGAAAAGTTGTTCTGAAAAGCCTTCTGAATTATAACTGTAATCCTTCAATATAACGGGAACTGAGCCATCGGAGGGAGCAAGGTAGAAGGATTTAAAAAGGGAGGTACCTCCTGGAGTACCATCCGATTGCCACAGTTCGGCCCGGTCATCGGAATTGGTAACCGAAAAAATAAATTTTCCGGGAATATTTACCGCATTAAACATAAAAATACTGGGTAAGGCCGCACCTGAAATAATGGTTTTCACCAGTGAGGTATTGGCTGTGGACCCATCGGTAACATACAGGTTGCCACTATTTGTACCATCTGTGGCATGAAAGAAGGCCTTATTGTTGAAAATATGGAAACCGGTCATGATGGGGAAGGGAATGTAAATACCTGTTCCGGGGAATATTTCTATTTCAAACACATTGGCATCACCGGTCCCTGGGTTAATGTCCTTTAACATGTAAGTACCTCCGGGGGTTCCGTCGCTCCGCCAGTATTCACTACCCTGGCTGGCAGTAGTAGCAGAAAATAAAATGATTTGATTGAAATTATAGAAATAGTCAGGGTTGGAACTGTCGGCTCCGGGATTAATATCTTTTAACTGAATGGTTCCTCCGTTGGTGCCATCCGATTTCCAAAGTTCCCTTCCGTCAGCCGTTCCCTTTGCGGCAAACAAAAAATAGGAACCATTGGCAATGGGGGAGTATGCGCCGGCATCATTACTGCCTGCTGCGCCAGGGTTAATATCTTTCACCAAAACGGTCCCCCCCTCTGTACCATTTGTTTTCCATAGTTCCCGGCCTTCAGCTGTGGTATAGGCTGTAAAATACAATTCATCATTCATCATAACCCCGTCGTAAGGCTCTGAGCCTGGTGCACCGGGTAAAATGTCTTTTAGCAGTTGGGTTCCTCCTGGTGTACCATCGGTAATGTATAATTCAATACCCGTAGCACCCGTTCGCCCGGCAAAAATGAGCTTTTGACCGATTACCCCGAATGTGTAGGATGAAACATCGAATGCAATGGTTGAACTTAATTGAATAGTAGAAGCCTGGGTGCCTTCGCTCACCCAAAGCGTATTGTTTCTATTCGACACAAAAATGGTTTTAACGCTGTTGATCGGTGCCACCAATTCAAGGGAGTTGTTGGCATTGATTTGCGTAACCTGGGCCCATGAGGGGAGTGCAAATGCAACTGCGAAGGCAGAGATGAATACTGCCTTTTTCATAAAAAAGTTGTTTTAAGAAAATCCCTCTAAAGTTAACAAAAAAATGCCTGAATTTCGAAAGAAAATAATAGTTTTTCTCCCGGGTATTGGAAAGCAGGGATTTTTTCCATTTTGTTTGTTTCCATTATTTTTAAAGGGGTAAAAAAACGGCTGTATAAAAAATGGCGGGAAATTAAACCCGCCATTTTTTTGTCAGATTCCACAGCTATAATCATTTCAATCCAAGTATTTTTCCAGAAGTGCCAAGGCTCCCCTGTATAACCCGGTACACGAAGGTCATGTGTTTCATATTCGGGAAACTAACCTGGTTTTTTCCGGCTTTCAGGTTTTGTTTTCTTTCGGTAATTGCCCTGCCCTGCAAGTCATACAGTACAATGGTTGCCTCGCCACTAACCGTGCTTTCCACTTCAATGATAAAATGGCCCTCATGCGGATTGGGGTATGCTTTTGCAACAAGGTTATCCGGTATAGCTACCTCCACAGGTTTGGCCGTTAGTATTTGCACAGGAATATCATTTTCCACAAGCATCATGTAGCAAACGGACGATTGTTCGCCTGTTACCTGTACCACGTAAGCCGTATTAGGGGCCAGTGTGTAGTTTTTCACGCCCGGCAACTCACTGTCGGGGGTAACCACCACCCCGGCTGTGGTTTGCAGTACGGTGGTATAGCTAACCGAAGGATGGCTGATAGAAATGGAATAGGTGCCTCCAAATGCCGCTGTGGTAAACTTAAACCAATCCTGGTCGGTAGCTGTACCGATGCGCGCCAGTACATTTTGGCCGGTATTAATGGTTTTTGCGGTTGTTCGCGAATTATTTGATTCATAGAGGTCGCTGCCATTATCCTTTAAAGTGAATGTGCGGGAGCCGGTGCAACCTGTTGCATCAATGGCCGTTATTAAATAGGATCCCGGAGCAAGGCCTGTAAATAAGCCGCCTGGCTGAGGCGTGCCTCCATTAAGGCTGAACTGGAATGGCGCCTGTCCATTTGAGGCAGTGGCATTGATGCTCCCGGTACCACCGCAGGTAGTTACCTGTGTAAGGGTTGCTGCAACCGAAGGACCGGTAAGTGGCTGACCAACAATATGGATTTCTTTAAGCACACAACCGGTACCAATATCTGTAAGCGAAAGCCGGTAGGTACCTGGCACAAGTCCTGCAATATCTTCATTCGGGCTTATGAAATTGTTGGGCCCGGTCCAGCTTGCACTAAACCCTGTCCCGCTGCCTCCTGATGGTGTAAGGTTAATGGCGCCATCATTTCCGGCACGGCAGGTGGTATTGGTTACAACTGGATTACTCAAGTACTGGGTGTACGAGGTAACTTCTGCTGATGTTGAAGCAGTACAGCCTTTTGAATCTGTAACCAGCAGGGTATAAATACCCGGAAGCAGCTTTTTGATGTTTTTGCTGTTGGATACAAATCCATTTGGTCCGGTCCATGCATAGGTTTTGGGATTGTTGCCGCCTGCAATGGTTACCGAAATGCTGCCGGTGCCGGCCCCAAAACAGGTTGGAGTTACCGTAAGTATTCCCGCTGTTAACAGGGCTGGTTCTCGTACAGTACCAGGAGCAGATACAGTACAATTGTTTGCATCTTTTACCCTGACAGAATAACTACCCGCTACAAGGTTTTCAAACAGATTGGAAGGTTGATAATTGATTCCATCCAAAGAATAAGTGTAACCCGGGGTACCTCCTGTTACAGCTACTTCCAGTTTTCCATCGGTATTTCCAAAGCAACTAGCAGCAGTGGCCAGTAAGGTAGCATTAACCTTACCGGGTTGAGTTATGGTATGGGTGGCGGTGGTTGTTTCGCCATGGCTGTCTGTAACGGTTACCGTGTAGGTTCCGGCGCCAAGCAGGCTGATGGTGGCGGTTTTCTTACCGTTGCTCCATAAGTACGTGTAGGGCGCGCGGCCACCTGTTGGTGTAGCTGTAAGGCTTCCGGTTTTGCTGCTATTGCAAAGTACTTCCTGCGTACCGCTGATGGTAACCACATAAGTGGCAGGTAAAACCGTTACGGTAAAGCTGCAGTTGGTTGTATTGCCCGAGCCATCGGTAGCCGTAAAGGTAACCGTGGTTAGGCCTGTTGAGAAGGTTGACCCGGGTGAGTGGGTACTGCTTATGCTAATGGCACCGCAATTATCGGTAAAGGTGGGTTCGGTCCAGCTTACCACAGTAGTTGGGCTGATGATATTGACCGGGCAGTTGGCCATTACCGGTGCTATGGCATCAGGTAATTGTGCAATGGTGCCCGATGCGGTACGTGCGTTACCATTGGCATCGGTAACGGTAACTTCATAGGTTCCCGGAGTGGCAGTAAGCGTTGCGCCGGTTGGCCCGTTGCTCCAGCTATAAAAGTAGGGGGCTGTTCCACCGGTAGCATTGGCCACCAAACTGCCATTGGTACCACAGTTGGCAGATGTTCCTGTAAGGTTCACCACAAATCCGCCAAGGGAAAGTTGCTTGTTGTTGTCGTCATAATTAAACTCAATGGCGGTTGCATTTACTATGCGCGCTTCAATTACGGTATTGGCATTGGTAACCAGCCAGGGAAAGTTTACATAAGTGACTCCGTTGCCATCAATGGTTATAAAGGCCTGCGACCCTAAAAAGTCATCGGTAATTTGCTCCCATTCGCCCGAATTGTTTCTGAAATAGAATTGAACATAAGCATTACAGGCTTGTGACCCGCCATTCATGATTTTACCCTGCAGGTTAATGGTTTGGCCAACCACAGGGTTAAGCGTGGTGGTGGAAGTTAAAAAATCAAAATACAGGTTGGCGGCCTGCCCTACTACAATGGCACGGGTAGCTTCATTGTTCAGTTCATCGCTTTCCACTACCTGGTTTTGCGGATCAATAATGGCCCTTGCCACGTGTGCTCCGTTTATAGTGCTGCTCCAGGGTAATGTAAAGGCTACGGTATATTTATCGCCCGATGCCAATCCGCTTACCGTTACCTGCTGATGATCCACACCATCGAGCTGCAGCTTCAGTTTCATTTGGGCATTTACATTGCTGGTGCCTATGTTTTCGTAGGTAACAGCATAAGTAACTGCTTCGCCGGTATTGGGGTTCAGTTTGGTTGGGTTGAGGTATTGCGACAGTATCCGCATATCGGGCTGATTGCTTACCACCACCTGGGTTTGCATCACATTGTCCGTTTCATCACACTCGGTGTATTCATTATCCGGATCAACCGTGTAGGTAAAAGTGTAAGTACCCACCTGCCCGAACACGTAAGAGCTTGGAAGGCTAACAATGGAAGGACAATAGCATGCGCTCGCAGGATTGTTCAGGTTAACATAACCCAATAACTGGTTGCCGGCAATACCCGGTCCGCTTACTTCAAACTTCACTTTTACCACGCTTGCCCGATACAGGTATTTTTGAGCAACGGCCACCCAGGGTGTTGCTGCCTGGTTCAGGTTCATACCACCGCTGAACGTTTTGGGATATCCGCAAGCTTCTACCGGTTTAAAGTCGTAGCACATGGTATTGGTGTAGCTGTTGTCGTTTTCGCTGAACTCATCAAAGTCATTTGCCGGGTCGGCAATAATGGTAAGTGTAGTACCTGAGGCAGGTGTGGGGGCATTTACACTTAAGGTGACGCTGCCACCGGCAGCCAGGGTGCCTAAATGAGTAGCTGTTCGGATGGTTCCGTCGCTAAAGGCAAACCGTACCCGTTTTGTGCCTGTTGCAGGTGCATTGCCACTATTGTTTAGCACAACTGAAAAGGTAAGGGTACCCACTGATTGCGGATTCAATGGCGATACCAATGGGTTGGGGCATGTGCTCAGCGTAAAGTTAGGCTTGCAGGCAAGCAGTGTAAAGCTGTTGGTATAGGTTGCCTCATTGTTTATTTCATTCAATTCAGTCACCACACCACCAATTGAAGTCGGAATATCTGCTTTGATGGTGTAGCTATACTGCCCGTATTGGGTGTATGTATGCGGTACGGTGAAGCTATAAGATTGGTGGAAACCAATGCCGGGTACACTGTGCTGATAGGTGCCTACCACATTTCCTCCAAAAATTACCTGCACCTCGGCTGTAAAGGCACCTGTCGCTATACCACCTGCATTGTACAGGTTGAAAGGAGTAGATGGGTTGGGGCAATTATATGCTGTGCCCGATGGACCTCCGACAGGAATAATATCGGGCAGGTTGGGCAACACATTCACATAAGCATTTCCGCTATTGCTTTCGCTGCATTCATTTATCAGCTGGTTTGCATCGGCATTGGCATACAATACATAATTACCGGGTAGTTCGAAATTTACCGCGCCAAGTGATACCGTAAAGGACTGCCCGCTTGCCAATGGTGGCACGGTAACCTGGCTATTGGCAAAAGGCGTTCCACCGGTTTGGCTAAGCGCAAGCACTGTGTTTTGGGTAGTAGCCGTTTGGCCACTGTTGGTAACCGTAGCACTTATATTTACTGGGTTACCCTGTACAATCGTGGTTGAGTATGGGCTAAGCGATACAGATAGATCAGGCAGGGTACACACATTGCAGGCAACCACACTAAACTGAGACGTAAACTGACCTTCAAGTGTAAAGTCTGTCGTTGTGCCGGTAATATGATAGGTGCCCACTGCAACAGGTGCAGGGAATCTGATGGAATACTGTCCCAATGAATTGGTATAGCCGCTGTAGGTAGCGCCCGTTTCAGTAATGGTAATATCCACGGTAGCTCCTGCCACACTTGGGTCGGGCAATGGAATAGCAAGATCTGTATAGATAGCGCTTCCGCTCAGGGTAATCCACTGCGTGTATGGGTAGCTGCAAATGGCGCCCGGCGATGCCGAAGCTGTGGTAACAATATTGCCCGGTACCGGGTAATTACCATTTACAAATGGCCTTACCGCGTCGTTGTCCAGTTCATTGTTTTCGGCAATCAGGTTGGTAACGTCAACCCTAACCTGCATTGGGTTCCAGCTTGGTACCGCGGGGGTGGTAATATTCCACGAAACCAGGGTTGTACCACGTGGTGCTACATAGCTTACTGTTTGGTTGGGGTAAACCGTTGTTGGACTAAACTGATTGATCAGTTTTACTTCAAAATTTTGGGCTGCATAATCGCTTTCGTTGCGTACCAGCGCAGTTACGGTGATTGCTTCGCCAGGTTCGGGCCTGCGTTTGCTGAATGTAATATCATTGGCAAAAATGCTCAGGTTGGGCTCCTGCAGCACATTTGGATAGTCAAAATCGCCAAATTCGGGTCCGCAATTGTTGGGATCGCCCACTACGATTCGCGTTTTATACGAATTGCCATAAGGCAGGCTGTTGATGGTGGCCACATATCGTTTGCCATCTGCGGTGTTGTTGTCGCCTGCATCCGCGGGTTGCATCACCAGGGTGCGGTCGTTGGCACCGGTAAACCCGCCATTGCCTTCGTAATCCAGCAATACCCTTGGGAAACCGGTTGGTGGCAAAGCTCCGGTGGCATCAAAATAATCTACCTCAAACCGGAAGTTGGTATAAGACGAACCTGTTTCGGCATCAATTACCTTGCCTGTATATCCACTGTTGCCTGTGTAGGCAAAATATTGTTTGGTGGGGTTGATGTTTGCGTTATTATCGTTGCAATCGCCGGTGGTGGCGGTAAGTTCTGCTGCTGTAAATCCTTTTGCCGGGCGAACACAGGCCTGCACGGTAGCGCCGGTTCCATAACCGTCTTCATCGTTATCGGTGTACCAAACAGGTGGAGGGTTTACCGTAACGGTAGTGGCTGCCGATGTAGCCGAACAACCGGAAGCATTGAATACCGTAACCGTATAATTGCCGGCATTGGTTACCAAAATGGATTGCGTAGTGGCGCCATTACTCCATAGCCAACTGCTGCCTGCATTGGCGGTCAGTTGCACATTTTGCCCGGTACAAAGCGTAGTGCTTCCATTGGCGGTTATGGTGGCAGTGGCGGAATTGATTCCGTTGGTAAGAACCGCATTTGCGCCTGTGCTGCAACCATTGGCATCGGTTACCACTACCGAATAACTGCCGTCAGAAAGGTTACTGATGGTTTTAAAGGTGGCGCCATTACTCCACAGATACGTATAAGGTGCCGTTCCACCAGTGGGATTCGCAGTTGCGGAGCCATTATTTACGCCACTGCATGCAGGATTTGTTGTTGAAATGGTGGCTGAAGGACCATTACCCTGGTTGGTGAGCGTTATGGATGCATTAAATTTACAACCACTGGCATCTGTAATTAGCACCGAATAGGTTCCCGCCGCTAACTGGTTAATGGTATTTGTATTGCCGCCATTACTCCACAAATAGGTGTAAGGGGCAGTACCACCTGTTGGGTTAACTGTTGCAGACCCTATGTTATTACTGCTGCACGGTGGATGGATGGGGGTGATGGTACCGGTTACGCCCGTTGTCGGTTCAGTGATCGTTTCGGTAAAGGTGGCTGTGCGTCCACCTGCTGTGGTAACCGTAAGGTTGTACGTGCCGGCGGAAACATTTTCCAAAATTTCCAGGTTATAGGTAAACCCTGGTGAACCGGTTTTGGTCCATGCATAGGTATAGGGCAAGTTGCCTCCTGCCACATTAACCTGGATGCGGCCATTGCTTCCGTCTTTGCAATTAATATTGTTTTTGCTGGCAAGCGTAATTACAGGATCGGTTTCAAACGGACAGGAAGTGGCAAACGCCTGCTGCGAAGCCTGCCCGGTTAAGGCTGTGGCTGTGCTCTTTATCCGCATTTTATATTGTGTACCTGCAGCAATGCCCGGTGGCACCGTGGCGGCAATTATACCACCCAGGTTGGTGGTGGCAAGGCTGCCTATCAGGGTTTCGCCGGCAAAACTGCCGGTTGCATCGCTCAGGTACAGCCTGAACTGATTTCCCGTGGTAAAGGTTCCGGTTGCTTTAAAACTTACCTCAAGGGCATCGCCGCCACACAGGTAATTTTTTGAAACAGTGGAAATATTGATGGCGGGTGCTGCCTGTACGGTGGTAATATTAAAATCGTGGGTATTTACCAGGCTCCAAACCCCGTTTGCATCTTTTGCCCTGACATGCAGTTTGTGGGCACCGGTTGCAAGCCCGGTAATATTAATGGAAGTAACCAAATTGGAAGCCGAAGTGCCGGGGGCAAAAGCCAAAGGAATGGCATTGCCCAAACCGGGATCGGTATCAATATAATACTCTATTTTTTGCAGGTTGGCCAGGGTAGCAGGTGGTGGGGCCGTAGCGCCATCGTAAGGTTTGTAGAACAGCCATGAATTTACGAGGCTCCAATGCCCCGCAGCATTGCGGGCGCGGGCATACAGGCGGTGCACGCCTTGAGATACTGTTGTTGGGTCAACCGGTATTACCAAATCGTTCAGCGTGGTTTGTCCGGAGGGGATGGTAAGTGCCGTGGCGCTGCCAAGTCCCGGATCGTTATCAAAGAAATACTCTACTCTATCAATATTGGAAAGGACACCAATGGGTGGTGCCGTAGCGCCATCGTAGGGTTTGTAAAAAAGCCATGAATTTACCAAACTCCAATGCCCCGCAGCATTGCGGGCGCGGGCATACAGGCGGTGTACGCCCTGCGTGAGCGTTGCCGGATCAACCGGTATTACCAAATCGTTTAGGGTGGTTTGCCCCGTTGGAATACCCAGCGAGGTGGCACTGCCCAATCCGGGGTCGTTATCAAAATAATATTCCACCCGGTTGATATTGGATATAGTACCCACGGGTGGCGCTGTTGCCCCATCGTAAGGTTTGTAAAAAAGCCATGAATTTACCAGGCCCCAATGCCCGGCAGCATTTTGGGCACGTGCATACAGGCGGTGAACGCCTTGTGAAAGCGTGGCCGGGTCAACCGGTATTACCAGGTCGTTCAGCGTAGTTTGCCCGGTTGGTATGGAAAGCGAAGCGGCCAAACCAAGACCGGGGTCGGTATCAAAATAATACTCTACCCGGTTAATATTGGAAATAGTACCCACAGGTGGTGCCGTTGCGCCATCATAAGGTTTGTAAAACAGCCATGAATTTACCAGGCCCCAATTGCCGTCAGCATTTTTTGCACGGGCATACAGGCGGTGTACACCCTGCGAAAGCGCACCCGGATCCACGGGTATGGTAAGGTTATTCAGTACGATCTGCCCGGCAGGAATGGTTAGCGGGGTAGCGCTGCCAAGTCCGGGATCGGTATCAAAATAATACTCTACCCTGGTAATATTGGATTGCGACTGCCCGTATTGCAGACCGGTAAGCAGGAGTAGCAGGATAAAAGCTGCCTTGTAAAGGTATTTCATGGCACGATGCTTTACTGCCGGGCATACCGGCGGGGTAAAAAATGCAGAATTGTAAGGATGCGGCTATGGGAAACCGGGGCTTAGTTATTGCTGCGAACGCTGATGGTTACGTTGTAGGGATTGGTGGAAGCATTAAGGGTTGCCGCATCAAGCCGGTAAATTGAAGGAACCGCGGGTACACCACCTAATTTGTAGGCAAAAGCTGCCTCGCCCCCAAAAATACCGCAATTGGTAGGGGTGCCTGCTCCGCTAAAACCACCGTTGATGGCTGGGGAACCGGTTTTCAGGATATAATAGTTTTCGTTGAAGGCGGTATTCTGAGGATGCCCGGCTTCATCACCTACTCCAGTAATTCCCTGAAAAAGATTGGTCCAGCTTTGCCCCCAACGGTTATTGGTGCCTAAAGGCAAAGTGGCAGGTTGTGATTGACCAAAGAAGCAGTTTTCATAAACGGTGTTTACATTATTTGCATTGGAAGCTGCCAAAATGCAATTTCGTACCAATACGTTGGCGTTTGTAACAGCAATGGGGCTATTGCTATTATAATAATTGAAATTCGGACTAACACAATTAAAAAAAACGGCAGACGAACTAGGGTTGTACAAGATGAAATCACCATTTGATGCCCCACCAAAAATACAATTGAAAGCAGCAATATTAATTGAGCTCCCTTGGGAATAGTTCATACCACTATTATAAAGTACACAACTTGTAAAAGTAACGTCCGAAACATCGGAATAAAGAGTAAAAAGTTTAAAAGTACCATTGCATCTTGTAAAACTGATATTAGAAACACCCGCTCCAACGGGCGAATTAGTTTGATTGCCAACATAAAATGTACCACTTAAGCCTTCTACCTTGCTGCCATCGCTGCCTGGGTAAAAATTAAGGGAAGCAGAAGAAGGTGCGTTGCTGTTATTTTTTTGCAACCCTGCATGGGTATCAAGGTTATACCCAAAGCCAATAAACACGAGGGGTTTGGTAATGGTAAGGCCACCAATATTACCATATACCTGCACAGTATCGCCCGGAGTAGCAGCGGCCTGAAGTGCGCTAATATCACTGTAATCCACGCCGGTAAGCGGACTGCCAGGGTAGCCCATTCGAAAGATGCGGGCATTGGCAAAAGTGGCCAATCCAATGGTAAGGATGGCGGTGAGGAAAAGTTTGGTTTTCATAAAAAATACATTTTAGGAATGAAGAGATAAATGGAATGAAGAATGAAAAAGTTGAGGATGTGAAATTGGTAAATGAAATGGGGGATGTAACCGGGTATTATCACCGGGGAGGAGGGGGTGTTTTAGCGGGGGAGGTGGTGGTGGGGACACCAACATTTAGGACAATGCTCAGGTTTTTAGGACTGGTGGCCTCTCGAACCCAAAAAAAAAGAGACAAATTAGAACCTTATTACCTTAAATTAGCAAGCAAATTTTCGATATCCCTTGCCAGCTGATTCCCTCTGCCATTTGCAGCTTCGGTAATAATTTTACTTGCAAACAGGCTAACATTTTCCAGAGAGGGTAGTATTTCTTTTCCTATTAGTGGCTTCATGGATGCAAAAGATAAACTATCAATTGTTTCCCTCCAACTACCCTTGTTTTTTTCCGTAAGCCTGCCAAGTGACTTGAATTCTAACCCATCGCCAAAGTTGAAAGCCTGGAACCATTCCTGTGTTTCGGGAACCATCCAACTGATATAGCCTCCGGGAAGAATTTGTTTGGGTTTTTTTATGGCACCGGTAAAGCTATATTGCACCCCGGCACTTGCCACTGGATTAAAGTATGATGGAGTGTAGAAGTCACTGAGTATCATACCATTTACACTATACCCAAACTTTACGGCTTCACTCGGATCGCAAACTTCTACAAGGTAATTTACTCTGCCTTGGCCTGGTTTTATAGAATCGCTTGCCATCAGCCTGTTTCCAAAAGGATCTGCGAGCATTTCAAGGCATTCGTGGCTACAGGTTAAAGGTATATTGCTGCCCGCCTGAACCAATGCGTAAGGCTGATTATTGCTGTCCAAATGGATACCTGCAGCCCCTTCAAAGCCAATATCATCACGGATTATTATGGGCCAATAGCCGATAGGAATATCGTTTAATGCAGCGAATGAATCAATGGTTGCAGCATGATTCCAAACAGGTGAAAAGTCGCGTGTTATCTGCTTTTGCAGGGCAGCGCTGATTTTTGCAACCTCAGAAAATGGCACCTGATTAGTTTCGCTTACCAAGGCAAGTTGGATTGTTATCATGATTCGAAATTTGATGAATTAAAAGGAATTATAACAATCCAGGAATGGATAATACCAATCCAGGATTGTTAACTGTAAAACCACCTTATTTGGAGGAAATGCCTTATACAGCACAAACTGCATCAATGCCCCTGCGTATAATTTTGGCAATTAGGGCTACCAATATGGGAAGCACAATTACTCCAACAGGTCCGGCAAAGAATGATGCTGCAATTGCTGTTAATACTGCAGTAATGATGGTAGGCCAATCAATGGTTCCATCTTCCTCCAGTTCTGCAAGAATTCGGCACAACTCACGCTTTATCGCGCGTTTCATGCGCCTGAATTTCGCTTTTATGCCACCAAATAATGCAGTGGTCCGGTTTTCCATCAAGGATAAGGTAAGCGGAATTGATTCCACCATTCCGGCCACAATCTGGTCTTCATCCGGTAATTGCAATCCCTCGAGGAGTGCTTTCATCTCGGGGTTCAAAAGCTCCCGATCGCTGTAGTTGTCAATTTCAAATTCATCCAGCCGTGCAAGCGAATTTGCTTCATTCATAATGTAGGGAATGAAATCCTGGTTTACTTCTGTCATAGAAGTCATGAGTTCCTGTGCCATTTTTTTTAATTTTTGAGGTGAAAAAATTTGTTCAATCTTAAGGATTGTGATATCCAAGAAATTGACAGAACAAAGATTATCCAGGGTTTAAAATTATAAAAGAGTTTATTCACCCTTGGGGATGGAGTGTTTTAACGAGGGTAGGAGAAGGATTGCTAAAGGATGGCGGGGGCTGAAACATTTAGTAGTAAAGTTTTGTTTTAGCGGACGAAAGTCTAAGGGTTTATCGTTCGGCGTCCTTAGCAATCGATAAAACCCAAAAGACGATCTTAATTTTTTAAGCACTTACAGACTTTTAAAACAATTAATTTTTGACAAATAAATAAAATATTATTATTTAAGCGTTGGAAATTATCTTTTTCTCCGTATTTTTAAAATTCAAACAGAAGCCTATAAGTTGACTGGTAAAAAAATCCCATCGCCATAGTGGATGACTATGTAATAATGAGGCAGATATTAATTATTATTATTAAAGGTTTTGGCGATTACGGGGCAAATATTCAGGTGTCTAACATGGGGAATTGCTTGATAAGGTTAATTTGAGTATAATGATCGAATTGTTGCTTCTCGATATTGGTATGCCAGTTTTAAATGGTATTGAAACAGCAAAAATCATTTCCTCAACATAGCCGGGCAAAAAAATATTTGCTGTAAGCATGATGGATGATGAGCAATTGGTGACATGGTACGCAGAGGAGCAAGGGGATAATTTGCTAAAGATGCAGAAAAGGCGCAGCTAAAAGTGGCCATAAACAAGGTATTGTAAAGGAGCTTTCATTATTTTGAACTGATAACCTGGTGTATGATACATAGCTTTCAAAGTTATAGTGGCACCCATGAGGATATTTCGCCAAACCATACCGAAAGAGAAATGGATTTTTTAAAACTCACCTGCAGCGAAATTACCTTTTGAAGATTGCAGGCAAAATGAATGAAGGCTCAATCACGGTGAATGGGTACCGGGATGGTCTGTTTGAAAAATTTGGGGTAAAGATTAGGGTTTGGTTGTTTTTGTATGCGGTGAGGATGGAGGCGGGAATGCTAAATTTAAATTTTATAGTCTTCTTAATTAATAAAATTAAATAACATGTTAAGTCAAAAATCAATTCCAATTCCAGTAGAAATTGCAGATGTAGAAATTGCAAAGTTTATCACTTTAAAGGAGGAAGGAGCAAAAGTATTGGTTGAAAAATTTATGGACGAACCAGAGAAGGTTGAATTTCATGGTTCAAAGCATAATTCATTTGTTTTTGAAAGGAAAGATATTTTGAGATTTTTTCTGGATGAGAAAGATATTACTGAAAAGGCACCAGAAGGAAAAGCAGAGCTATTGATGGTTATTTTTGGAGCACACCCTGGAGTTGATGCAATTGAATTGGAAGAATACAAACCACATGAAGCTCAATTTCCTCAAGGCAAGCCTACGGTCATTGTAGCAGGTGCCAATTTTAATCCGGAAGCTCCTGAAGAAGAGCAATTAACCCTTTTAAAAACTGCTAAACCAGCAAGTGAATACCCGCCCGGCCGAACCGTAACAAAACTTGTGGTTGAGGAAGGGACATCGAATAAACAATTGTTTATGAGGTTTAGTCTTGACTAATTTTTATTATTAAAAGAAATTTTTCCAATAACATCAAAAATAATTTTATGTCATCTCGTGAAATTAATCGCAGAAACTGTAAGGAGAAAATGGAAATCCGGAAGAATATTGTAGCGGATAAGTTCAGAGCGATTGCAGAAGGTGAAGAAATTCCTACTCCAACCTTTCATTATTTTAGCCCAGCCAGAAGTGGTAATCCAAGGAATGCATTCCTTTTTGAAAGGGAAGATATTTTAAAGATTTTCTTTCCCAAAAATGTAGTGGATAGAATCTTGGTAGAGGATATTAAGAAGGGAACCCCAACCCATTTAGTAGCGATTCTTGGCGCCCACAATCAAACAACATCAGAATTTTTTGCGGGGCAATCAACTGTTATTGTTATGGGTGTAAAGCCAAAGGATGGTGGTTCAGTTATTGACTTATCAAATAACGCTGTAAATGTCCCAGTTGGAAGTTTGGATAGCGGTAATGTTGGAAAGTTGGGGGAAGAGGATGAAATTGTTGGTTTTGAATATCCACCTTCTGATGGTTTGTTGCAGCCACCACCACCACTTTCTCCTTCACCTATGGAGTTCAAGTTTACGATTTAGTATTTTTATGGTAACTGTTTTAGATTGGATTCATAATCTTTCCATTTGGATTGTAATTTTACCTGCTTTTATTGGATTGATTTATTTCAATATTTTGGCAAGTTCATCCAAAATCATTTGGGGGATGTCGCTTCTGGCGGTCATCCCCCAAATGATTAGGATTATTCCTTATTTTAGTGGTAACCGGTATATTTATTATAACCTATATACAATTCCGGAACTACTTTTTTCTTTTTTCTTTTTATGGCAATTAACTGATAAATCAAAAACCTTTAACCACTTTATTAAATTATTTATTCCAATATTTTTTTTGGTATTTATTTGGCTTCTCCTTCGGGAAGATTTTACAAAACGATTTTTTTTCGAATGCGTTGCAATTTGCAATATGATGGTAGTGTACGGAGTTCTTAGTATAATCTACAATGCTATTAAAAGTAATAGCATTGTAATATCTGGAAATCGTCCGGAAAATTACTTTATAATCGGTCTTTTTTTTTATGCTCCACTTACAGTTGTTTATTATACTTTATGGAATTTCCTCCAAAGTCATCAGGATTCTGCGGTTAAAAGTTTAAATTTAATTCATTCTATAGCTAATATTACCATGTATTGTTTATTTGCATGGGGTCTTGCCATTGATGCCATTTTTGATAAAAAGGGAATCCGTATTAAGTTTCACTAAAATTTCACTAAACTTTGTTTGTACCAGAATACGATATTATTGTTACAGTGGTTTTCTTCAGTGTATTAGTATTTACGGTAATTACTTTTTTTATCGCGATTCTCATTCAATACCAAAAGCGCCGAGAAAAACATTTATTGGAAGTTCAAACCCTAGAACATCAATTCTCCCAAACCCTCCTTTCATCCCAAATTGAAATTCAGGAACAAACCCTCCGTAACATCAGCCAGGAACTGCATGATAATATAAGCCAGAAACTAGGGCTTGCCAAATTACAACTCAACCTGATCCAGGCCAACCAGCCCACTCTTAATGTGCAAGAAACCAAAACGGTAATTATGGATGCCATTGAAGATATCCGGGCGCTTAGCAAAAGCATGCACCCTGACCGTATTGGCACCATTCCCCTAAAGGAAAGTATTGAACATGAGGTTAATATGTTGAGAAATGCTTCATCTGCGTCATTCAATTGCACCATTGATGCTGACCCTGAAATACTTACTCCCGATCAAAGAATCATCCTTTTCAGGATTTTCCAGGAATTGCTCAACAACGCTTTAAAATATTCGCAGGCAACAAATGTTGAAATTATGCTTTCATTTACTGATCACATTACCCTTTCTGTAATTGATAATGGGATTGGCTTGCCAGCCGACTACCAGAAGGGTATCGGGCATACCAGTATTCAAAACAGGGTTGGATTGATAAAAGGAACATTCCATCTTGAAAGCATTCCGGGGAAGGGAACAAATTCAAGGGTTGAAATTCCTAAGGGATGATAATTCCGTCCCTTAATCATACTTTCAACACCAATATAAACAATATGCGCATTCAATATTTTATTGGGTGTTCGCTATTTTTTTAAATGGTAATGTTATAAATCTGATTATTACATTCATTTTTATTTTTCCTGGAAATTTAAAGTGCTGGTAGAATGTTTTTTCCCCCCTTACCTTCGCCCCCCTTAATATCAAAAACTGTTATTCTCCGTCCATGTCCCATCCATATTCCCCCCAAGTCAGCGCCCAACTCAATATCCGCCTCCCGCAGGTAGAAGCCGTACTCGCCCTGTTTGCCGAAGGCGCCACCATCCCTTTTATTGCCCGGTACCGGAAGGATAAAACCGGCAACCTCGATGAAGTGCAGATTCAGCAGATACAGGAAACTGCCAAACAGGTGCAGGAATTTGCCGAACGCAAGCTTTTTATTGAAAAAACCATAACCGATCAGGGTAAAATGACGGAGGGCTTGCAAGCCAAACTCGATAATGCCACCACCATCAATGAGCTGGAGGATATTTACCTGCCTTACAAGCCAAAGCGTAAGACCAAGGCGCAAACCGCAAGGGAAAGCGGGCTTGAGCCACTTTCCGACTTTTTGTTGCAACAGGCTGATGCTAAAGTGGAAGAAATAGCTGCCACTTACCTGAATGAAAATGTAAAAACCATTGAGGAAGCCCTGCAGGGCGCCCGCGACATAATTGCCGAAAAAGTGAATGAAGATGCGGAAGTGCGGGCCGAAATGCGCCACCTGTTTGAAAAGGAGGCAAGGCTGATCAGCAAGGTGCTGAGCGGTAAAGAAGCCGAAGCCATTAAATACAAGGATTATTTTGACTACAGCGAACTGGTAAGCAAAGTGCCAAGCCATCGTGCGCTGGCAGTACTCCGTGGCTTTATGGAAGGTTTTTTGCGCATGAGCATTGAGCCGGAGGAAACCACAGCGATTGACTTGCTGGAGAACCGTTTTATAAAAGGCATTAGTACCGAAGGTGGACAGGTCAAAAAAGCCCTCCGGGATGCCTGGAAACGGTTGCTGCAACCTTCGCTCGAAAGTGAGTTCAGGATGGCGGTTAAACAGCGGAGCGATGAGGATGCTATTGCTGTATTTGCTGAAAACCTGCGACAATTGTTGCTTGCAAGCCCGCTTGGGGGCAAAAGGCTGATTGCCATTGACCCCGGCTATCGTACCGGGTGTAAAACGGTTGTACTTGATGAAAAGGGCACGCTTCAGGAAGCTACAGTAATATTTATACATGAGCCGGGCAGGCTGCAGGCTTCGGAAAATACCATTCGCCACCTTGCAAAGCATTATAAAACGGAAGGAATTGCGGTCGGTGATGGTACGGCAGGCAGGGAAACCGAACAGTTCATCAAAAAGCTTGAACTGGGTTTGCCGGTATTTTTGGTAAATGAGGCCGGCGCTTCGGTGTACAGTGCTAGCGAGGCAGCGCGTGAAGAGTTTCCCAACGAGGATGTAACGGTGCGTGGCTCGGTAAGCATTGGCCGCCGCCTGATGGACCCGCTTGCCGAACTGGTAAAAATTGACCCAAAAAGCATTGGGGTTGGCCAATACCAGCATGATGTAAACCAGGTAAGGCTAAAGGAAAAGCTGGACCAAACGGTTGAAAGCTGTGTAAACCTAGTAGGGGTAAACCTGAATACGGCAAGCCGCCACCTGTTGAGGTATGTAAGCGGCATTGGCGATACCATTGCCAAAAATATTGTGGATTACCGCGAAGAAATCGGTCGTTTTGAAAGTCGCTCCCAATTGAAAAAAGTGCCACGCCTTGGCGAAAAGGCTTTTGAGCAATGCGCTGGCTTTTTGCGTATAACCGGTGGTAAAAACCCGCTCGATGGCAGCGCGGTTCACCCCGAAAGTTACATGGTGGTGGAGCAGATTGCGGGCGAACTTGGGGTAAAAGTGCAGGAACTGATTGGAAATGAACAGCTGTTGAAGGCCGTTGATCCCAAACGCTATGCACAACATGGGGAATTAACGGTGGCAGATATTATAAAGGAACTGAAAAAGCCCGGTCTTGACCCCCGCCAACAGGCTTCGGGTTTTGAGTTTGCAAATATTTTCAGCCTCGAAGAGGTGCAGGTAGGCATGGTACTTCCCGGTTTGGTGAGCAACCTTACTAAGTTTGGGGCATTTGTAAATATTGGGGTGAAACAGGATGGACTGGTACACGTAAGCGAAATTGCCAACCGGTACATCAGCGATCCGGCGGAGGCCATAAAGCTTGGACAGCAGGTGCAGGTAAAAGTGCTGGAGGTGGATTATGCCCGCAAACGAATTTCGCTGAGTATCAAACAGGCAGCATTAGAGGGTGCCGGCAATGTAAACCAGGCGAGGCCCAAACAGCAGCAGCCTGTGCAGCCACAGAGAAAAATGGAGGAAAGTCAGCCGCCTTCACTGAATGATGCGCTTGCTGCTTTGAAAAACCGGTTTAAGAAATAAAAACCTTAAAAAAAAATCCCGCACCATTTTGCTGTTGCGGGATTTTTTTAAATTTATGGCTGAATTAATCCTTCATTACTTTAATGGTGCTTTGTTGCCCATCGGGTAAAATTACCGTGGCAAAGTTTAATCCGCTGCGAAGGCCTTTTGTTGAAACATTCATGATTCCTTCAGGAGATACTGCAGGTTTTTGTGCGCTGATTATTTTTCCGGAAGCATCGGTAATCCTAACCGTTTCAACCTGCCTGATGCCGGCACCCAATTGAATAAAGAGCTTATCCGATACAGGGTTGGGGTAGTAGTTGCGTACAATGCTGTTGCTTTCCTGGATATTGTAAGAAACTTTCACCATTTTACTGTATTCAGAAGAACCATCTTTATCAATTTGCCTGATGCGGTAATAGTTTACGCCAGGGGCAGGGGTTGCATCGGTAAACTGGTAATTTAATTGGCCCTGGTGGTTGCCATTAACGGCTTTGGTAGCTACCGTTCCAACAGAAGTGAATTTCAAGGCATCAGTAGAGCGTTCCACTTCAAATCGCTGGTTGTTTGTTTCAGTAATCGTTTGCCAGTTCAGGTCTATGCCAATGGAGGTAGATTTACCTGTAAAAGTTCCGAAAATAACCGGAAGAGTACCACCGCAACCATCAACAGTCTCGCTAACCAAGGGGTAAATGTGGAAAATATAATTTTTGTTCCAACCCTCTAACATAGTATGCCAGCTATTATTGCTGTATTGTTCCCATCCGGTATTTATTGCCGGTTCACTGGAGTTGTTCAAAAGGGCAATAGAATCGTTTAAGGCAGGGTTAGTTGTTGGAGTCCAGGTAAAGCCATTAAAATCCAAAATCAGGAAAAACTTTTTGGATGCAGGTAGGGTAACTGGTGTGTTAAAGGTTACCAGGGTGAAATTAAACCGCCTTAAATTCATTTCCTGCAACGTACTTTGATAGGTGCCTAAAACTGCCCCGGGTGTTCCGCTGGTTCCGTCCAAAATTTTTATTGAAACTGGTTTGGTAAGATTACCTCCGTTAGCGCCATTTGCCGGTCCTAGCCCAAGAATAATCCTGGTTACATAATTGGCAGCGGAGGCACTGATATCAAAATAGTTTCCCTTTGCCTTATCCCCGTATACATTATTGCCTGCCACAAACCCTCCATTGTCTTCCACCCCGTAAATATCAATGCCTATTCCTGGAGGAATGGGCCATCCAATCGAATCACAGGCGGCATCAAGGGTTATCATATTTAATCCCTTAATTTCATTTTTTATAACCCGTGAAAAGTCTTTTTTAGGTGTTTGTGCAACAGCAACCATGTAACCAATGCTGCAAATAATCAGTAGAGTTTTTCTCATTGAAAATAATTTTGGTAAAAAATACTTTGTACGCGATAAAATTAGTAAGACTCAGCCATATTAATTTAGTTTTTTGACCAGAGGTTTAGGAAATTTTATAAATGAAGAAGCATTCCTTTTCGGTTAATAAATACAATGGCAATATTCCCGGCAGCTCCAATTGTTTTACCATTTCCCTTCACCCGATTGTGGTAACTTTGCCGCCAAATTTTAATGCAGATATATGAAACGATTTCTTGTAACAATTACCCTGTTGGGTTCGCTGATGGCTCAGGCCGAAGAAGGCATGTGGCTACCCCAACTGATTGGCGCCCAACGGTATGCCGATATGAAGGCAAAAGGCCTGAAACTGACCGCTGAACAGCTTTACAGCATCAATAAAAGTTCACTCAAAGACGCCATCATCATTTTCGGCGGTGGATGTACCGGCGAAATTGTTAGCGCAGAAGGGCTGATTTTTACCAACCACCACTGCGGATATGGCGCAATTGCCGGCCTCAGCACCATGCAGGCCAATTACCTGCGTGATGGTTTTTATGCCAAGAACAAAGCGGAAGAACTGCCCGCACAGGGAATCAGCGCCACGTTTCTCATAAAAATTGCCGATGTAACCAAACAGGTGCAGGACAGCATGCAGGGACTTGCCTGGAAAGACTGGGAAGCCCGCAAGGCGCGTGTTTTGAACAACATTGCAAAAGCCTCTACCGAAGGTACCCATTACAATGCCCGTGTGTACAGCATGTTTAAAGACAACCAGTTTTTGCTTTACACCTACGAAGTGTTTACCGATGTTCGCCTGGTAGGTACCCCCCCGGAAAGTGTGGGCAAGTTTGGGGGCGATACCGACAACTGGGAATGGCCCCGTCATACCGGTGATTTCAGCATTTTCAGGGTTTACCAGGGAAAAGATGGCAAACCTGCCGCCTACAGCGCCGAAAATGTCCCGTTCAAAAGCCGTCATTTCCTTCCCATCAGCCTCAAAGGCTTTAAGGATGGCGATTTCAGCATGATTTTCGGCTATCCCGGCAGTACCAACCGGTTCGAAACCTCTTATGGCATCAAACTGGCCACCGATATCAAGAATCCTTCCTTTGTGGAAATGCGCGATATCCGCCTGAAGGCCATGAGCGAGCAAATGCGCAAGGACCCTGCGGTCAGGCTGCAGCTTGCCGATGCCTTTGCCGGCCTTGCCAACTACTGGAAATTTTACGATGGCGAAACCAAACAACTGATTAAATATGATGTGTTTGGCACCAAAAAGAAACAGGAAGATGCGTTGGTAAAATGGATATACGATAACAAAAAAGTGGAATACGGCGACATTTTCCAGGATTTTGAAAAGGCTTATAAAGCCTGGGAGCCCTATGCAAAACACAAGGAATACCTCGAGCAGGGGATTATGGGCCCATCTGTAATCCGTTTTGCCGGAAGACTTGGTCAGTTGGAAAGGGCGCTTGGCGGTGGTGGTAATGCCAATGGCAAGGCCATGATGGAAAACCTTACCAAGGAAAGGGCTGCTATGCTGGAAGACCTGAACCGGCCAAGCGAGCAGCAGATGACCTGGCAGATCGTAAAAGCATTCCAGGATGGAATTGTTGCCGATCAGCAGCCCACCCTTTTCTACAACCTGATCAAGCAGAATTTTGGCAGTCTGAAGGAAGAAAGCAGCTACCGCAACTGGGCTGCAAGCGCCTTTGCCAATACCCTGATACTGGATGATGCCAAATGGAAGAAGTTTGCCGAAGCGCCCAATATGAACGAACTGCAGAATGACCCCATTTTTGCCATGTACAGCGCTTTCTCTAAAAACTGGGCAAAGTACCAGCCCGAACTGACCGAGTTTACAGCCAAAAACAATGAACTGGGCCACAAATACCTGAAAGCCTGGATGGAAATGAACAAGGGAAAAGTAATGTATCCCGATGCCAATTTCAGCATGCGTACAAGCTATGGAAAAGTGGCTTCCTACAAACCAAGGGATGCGGTGCGTTACGATTTTGTAACCACAAGCGCCGGTTTGCTGGAAAAATACAAGCCCGGTGATTATGAATTTGACCTGCCGGCAAACCAGATTGAACTGTTGAAGAAGAAGGATTTTGGCCAGTATGCCGATCCCGTTCGTAAAGACCTGGTAATTGGCTTTATTACTACCGATGATATTACCGGCGGTAACTCAGGTTCCCCGGTTATTAATGGCAATGGCGAATTGATTGGTCTTGCTTTTGATGGTAACTACGAAGCGCTAAGCCACAAAATCAATTTCGATAAAGACCTCAACCGCACCATTTGCGTTGATATCCGCTACGTGCTTTGGTGTGTAGATAAGCTGGGTGGAGCTACCAATATTATACAGGAACTGAAGCTTGTGAAGTAAAAGTTTTTATTTTATCATAGGGCCATTACCTGAGCGGGTAGTGGCCTTTTTATTTTCTTAATTATATTTAGAAAATCTAAATTTTCCTTATTTTTGAAAAATGGTAATCATTACCTTTAAACGATTACGGGAATTTATTAACTCATATCCTGACAGTAAAACCGCTCTGTACTATTGGTATAATATTGTTCAAAAGGCGGATTGGAAAAGTATCAGGGATATCAAGAGTGATTTTAATTCGGTGGATTATGTGGGAAATGACCGTTATGTTTTTAATATAAAAGGAAATCAGTTTCGGCTTGTTGTAATGATTCATTTTGACATACGAACGGTTTATGTAAGATTTATTGGGGATCATAGGCACTATGACAAAACAGATGTCGAAAACATTTAAATAATTAGATAATGATCAGTGAACATAATTATAATTCAATGACTGCCCAAATTGAGATATTATTAAAAAAGGGCTTAAAAAATTTATCCGTTGACGAGTTAGCCAGGCTTGAAGCACTGGGTAACGAAGTTGCCGTTTTTGAAAAGGAGCATTATGCCATTCCGGCGCCGGAATCCCTTTCAGAAATGATTGAATTGCGGATGTATGAGTTGAAATTGAATCAGAAGTCATTGGCAGAACGAATAGGTATTTCGCCTGCAAAATTATCCCTGATACTCAACGGAAAGCAGGAGCCCGATTTGTTCTTTTTAAAACAATGTAAAAAAGTATTGAATATTCCTGCAGAATTTATTTTGGAATTTGCCTGATTATCAATTGACAATCAATTACCCCCTCAAATGCCAGGCCTTGGGTTGCACAAATGCCCTGATGCCTTCGTAACTTAATGTACTGCCAATGCCTGAGTGCCCCCTGCCACTCCATGGAAGCGAAGCACTTACCCGGTCGCAGCAATTAAAGTAAACAGTGCCTGTACGCATTTGGCGCATGATTTTTTCGGCCCTCTCCATATTGGTGCCATACACCGCGGCCGTTAATCCATATACGGTATCCTGCATCAGCGCAACCGCTTCTTCGTCAGTTTTCACCTTCTGAATACCCACCACCGGACCAAAGGATTCCTCCTTCATGATGGTCATGCCATGATTTACCCCGGTAAGCAAGGTAATAGGGTAATAGTAGCCTTTTTGGGGCAGGTCGGTAGGGCGAAAAAGTAACGAGGCACCTTTATCAAGCGCGTCTTTTACCTGTGCCTGCAGCACTTCCAATTGCTGTGGGCGGCAAATGGGTCCAAGGTCAATACCAGCCTCAGCCGGGTTGCCCATTTTCATGGTGGATGCTTCTGCTTTTATGGCTTCCACAAAATCCTGGTATACACTCTCCTGCACATAAATGCGCTCCACAGCACAGCAGCTTTGCCCGGCATTGTACATTACCCCTTCAAGTGCCGATGCTGCCACTGCTTTGATGTCCTGCACATCATCCATTACATAGAGCGGATCTTTACCGCCGAGTTCCATTTGTACCGGCACCATTTTACCTGCCGTGGCTTCGGCAATTTTTTTGCCCGTGGCGTAGCTTCCGGTAAAAAAGTAACCGTTGAGCGGAAGGTTCAGCAAGGCTTTTCCGGCTTCTCCTGTTCCGATAATCAACTGAAAAACATCTTTCGGAACTCCTGCATCCTGCATCATCCGCTCAATATCAAGCCCGGTAAGCATGGCGTATTCCGAAGGCTTATACAGGACCGAATTACCCGCAATCAGCGCCGGTATAAATACGTTCACCCCCACGAGGTATGGGTAATTCCAGGCAGAAATATTGGCGATTACCCCCAATGGTTCGCGGGTGATTTTCTCCTTTGTCAATCCTTCTGCTGTTATCCATTCTTCGGCAAGTGCCTGCTCCGAATGCTGAAGAAAAAAGTCAATTCTTGCCTTTGCGCCGTTAATTTCATTCAACGATTGCTGCAGGGGTTTGCCCACTTCGGAGGTTAGGGTTTGGGCTAAAGGCTTCTTAAGCGTATCGAGAAAGGCCGAAAACCGGCTGATGCAGGCAAGCCGGTCAGCTATGGGTAATGCAGCCCACTGTGGTTGGGCTGCGGCCGCCAGACTGTATTTGGCTTCAATGGTTTCCGTTGTATCTTCCGGCACTTCGGCAATTACCTGTTCGGTAGCGGGGTTTACTATCTGCGGCATCTTTATTTTTTGATGTATTTATTAAACCAGTCAATATAGCGTGTAAAGCGGTCGGCCTGGTAACTTGGCACCGAAATACCATGAAACTGCCCCGGATAAACCACATACTGTGTAGGAATATCCTGGCTGCGCAGCGCCTGGTACATTTGCTCGCTCCCCACGGCCGGCACATTAAAATCTTTTTCGCCCACCATAAAAAGGGTAGGTGTTTTTATCCGGTCGGCATGCAGGAAGGGATAGGATAATTTTAGGTATTTATCCAGGT
>Ga0116158_10001085_pt1 | contig 25122 bp, 22 predicted proteins | sample AD_UKC052_MetaG_FD_89883 | JGI IMG/M metagenome (GOLD analysis project Ga0116158, IMG submission 89883) | Active sludge microbial communities of municipal wastewater-treating anaerobic digesters from USA - AD_UKC052_MetaG | ecosystem: Engineered > Bioreactor > Anaerobic > Digestate | place: USA... | reverse complement strand
ACCGGGACAGCGCACTGGAGCCCGACCGGCGCACGGGGTGCTGCGCGCCCCGTGCGCCGGTCGGGCTCCAGTGCGCTGTCCCGGTTTCTGCCCGGGCTTCATGCCCCGCCCATAGACGATCTCCGGCGCCTGGGCTTCCATCGTCCCGGCATAGCGCGCATGCTGCGGGACCGTCTGCCTGATCAGTTTTTCGATATCCCGCAAAAAGGGGCGCTCTTCGTGCGTACAAAACGAAACCGCTGTCCCGCTGGCTCCGGCCCGCGCCGTCCGGCCAATCCGGTGGACATAGCTTTCGGGAATATTGGGCAGCTCGAAATTGATCACGTGGCTGATATCGTCAATGTCAATCCCGCGGGCTGCAATATCCGTCGCAACCAGCACACGCAGGCTCCCATCCCTGAACCCCTCAAGCGCCCGCTGACGGGCCGTCTGGGACTTGTTGCCATGGATGGCCGCCGCACCGATTCCGGCTTTCTCCAGTTTTTCGGCCAGCCGGTTGGCGCCGTGCTTGGTCCGGGTAAAAACCAGGGCGCGTGACACGTCGTTTTCAGCAATGTATCGCTCAAGGAGCACATATTTTTCTGCCGTCTCGGCAAAAATCACGCTCTGGTCGATGCGCTCGGCCGTGGTTCCGCTCTTGGCTACCGTGACATGGACGGGTTCGTGCAAAAGCCTGTTGGCCAGATCCACCACCTCATCCGGAAAGGTCGCCGAAAAAAACATCGAGTGCCGTACCCTGGGCAAAACGGCAATCACACGCTTGACGTCGTGGATAAAGCCCATATCCAGCATGCGGTCAGCCTCGTCGAGCACAAAGATCTCGAGCGTACCCAGGGTGAGGTGCCCCTGCCCCAGCAGGTCAAGCAGACGCCCCGGGGTGGCAACCAGGACATCAACTCCCCGGGAGAGGGCCTGTACCTGGGGATTTTGCCCCACACCACCGAAGATGCACGCCGTTGAGATCCGCATCCCTTTGGAAAAGGTGCGAAAATTTTCGTTGATCTGGATCGCCAGCTCGCGCGTGGGCGCAAGAACCAGTGCCCTGCACGATCGGGCCGCAGCCCGTTTGTGATTGGCAGACAGCCGTGCCAGGATCGGCAGGGCAAAAGCGGCCGTCTTGCCAGTGCCAGTCTCGGCCGCACCCAAAAGATCCCGGCCCTCAAGGAGGGGGGGAATGGAGGCTGCCTGGATGGGTGTCGGAGTGACAAAACCGATTGAATCGAGTGTTGAGAGGATCCCGGCCGGCAGGCCGAGACTGTGAAAATCATTGTGCTGCATGAAACCTTCTTTCTGGAACTGCAGTCGGGGTGCACATGGGCACCGGGACACATATATCAAAATCTACGCACGCGGGCTTCCGCAGGACACCCTTATCACGCGTCCTGCCGCCCATCCCTGACTGGACGCTGTTCATCAAAAGCAGTCTGCTACAGCCATGCATCAGCAATACGTCCGGTCTTGTTGCACGCTGCGCGCTGTACTGTGCGACATCTTTTGAAAAATCGGAAATTTTCCGATACACTGGGTGAAGCGACCCCCTCCCGGGACAAGGACTGTCAGCATGCGTACACTCACGATCGGCCGGAAAATACTTGTGACCGGCCTGACCCTGGTCATCATTCCCCTCGTTGCCTTGAGCATCGTGGCACTGGCTGGAACCAGCGCCATTCTCTCGTTCATCTCCGAAAACGGGGCTGTCTCTACAGCAAAATCCTACGCAGCATCCCTGCGCGACTACTACACGCAGGAACTGCGCCTCGTCTCGGCTCTCGCCGCCACATCACCCTTTGCCCGTTCGGCCGCCGCCATCGCCGGGGGAAAACCTGTCCCCGCAGAGACACTGGCCGAAATGCGCACGCTGCTGGCCGGACTTTCAACAAACTATCTTGCCATTGCTCTCGTCTCTCCGGGCGGTGAACTCGCCGCAGGAAGCCTGCGCAATGGAGCCAGCTTCAGTGATCCCGAGCGTGTATTGATCAGTCAGGAGATCATCAAAAGCATCACCGACAAAAAACAGCCGGCCGCAGCAGACACCGTCCTGTATGGAACCGGCAAACTCCCGGTCATCACCGTTTCCGCGCCGATCCTGCACAACAACGAGGTTGCCGCCGTCCTCAGTCTCACGGCCGATATCAATCAGCACATTGCCGCCTTTCAGGCAGCCTGGAAGGAACGCTACTTCCGCGTCACCATGTGCAATTCAAAAGGGATCGTCCTGATCAGCAGTCAACCCGACACGATTACCGTCCTGGACGTCTCAAAAGAGGAAGGCGTCAAGGAAACCTCCGGACCTGTCCTGCGTGGCGAAACCGGGTTTGGTTCGTATGTCTACAGAGGCTATACCATTCTTGGCGGATATGCCCCGGTCAATGTGATGGACTGGCGTGTCGCGGCCGGACAACCGGCTGCCGTGTACGAGACGGCCATCCGCAAGGTACGAACCCTGCTTCTGGCTGTCTCGGGAGGGATCCTCCTCCTCGCCATTCTGATCTTTGCCCTCGTCATCTCCCGCATCGTCCGCCCCCTGCGCTCCCTGGTCTGCTCGCTTGGTGCGAGCGTTCGGCAGGTCCGTCTGGCTGCCGCGCAGGTCAACAGCGCCAGCCAGGCCCTGGCAAGCGCCACTTCAGAACAGGCGGCTTCCCTTGAGGAAACCTCAGCCGCCCTTGAAGAGCTGACAGGGATGACCCGGCAAAACGCCGACAATGCCCTTTCTGCCAACAAGCTCATGCTGCGGGCAGACGAGCTGATGCGGCTGGCTGATGAAAAGATGGGCCAGCTTGTCGCCGCCATGAACGAAATCACCCATGCTTCGCAGGAAACAAAAAAGATCATCAAAACCATCGATGAAATCGCCTTCCAGACCAACCTGCTTTCACTCAACGCAGCCGTCGAGGCTGCCCGGGCCGGGGATGCCGGAGCCGGATTTGCTGTGGTCGCCGACGAGGTCCGCTCACTCTCGCAGCGCAGCGCCGAAGCCGCACGCAATACCACCGGGATGATCGAGACATCGGTCACGCGCATCAACGAAGGCGGAACGCTGATGCAGGAGACAAGCATCGCCTATGCCGAGGTCCAGTCCACCATCACCCAGGTCAAGCACCTGATCGCAGAGATCTCCGAGGCATCCAAGGAACAGGCCATCGGACTGGACAGCATCAGCCATGCCGTCCACCAGATGGACCTGGTTGTCCAGAACAACGCTGCCAGTTCGAGGAAACGGCCGCATCGTCCAACGAAACCGCCCGGGAGACGGACAATATCGAACGGGACATCACAAGTCTGGACGCCATGGTCAACGGTTGAAAACCTGATGCAGACTGCCTTGTCCAGCTTTCTTGTATCGAGGATCTGTTTTCTGCCCATCGGGGTGAGGACCCGTCCTCAGCCCATCGGGGTGAGGACCCGTCCTCAGCCCATCGGGGTGAGGACCCGTCCTCAGCCCATCGGGGTGAGGAAACACGAAAGGAGCCCCACACCATGACGCAGACATTTCCCTGGAACTGGGGCTGGACCAACAAACTTGAAACAATTTTTGATGAACACCGTCCAGCCGGACTGGTGCCCGGTCGTATCATCTTTCGCGGGGGCGACCGCTGGTTTGCCATGGCGGCCTCGGGCGAGTGCGAGGTCATCCGGGGGAGCCGGGCCGGCGGAGATGCCGTTGTCGGCGACTGGGTCGCCCTCGACCAGCAACCCGAGCGGACCGGGATCATCGCGATTCTCCCCCGCTCAAGCGAGCTGACCCGACGCGGAACCGGCCCCCGGGTTGGCCGCCAGACCCTCGCCTCCAACGTCGATGTGATCCTCCTGGCGTCAGCCCTGGATGGTGGCCGTTCGCTCAGTCGTCGCCGCCTTGAACGCATGCTCGCTCTGGCTTGGGAGAGCGGCGCCCGTCCGGTGATCGTGCTGACCAAGTCAGATCTCGCGGAAAACCACGAAGATGCGCTCACCATAGTTGCCCAGGCGGCGCCAGGGACAGAGATGCTTGTCACAAGTGCCCATACCGGCGAGGGGATCGAAGCCCTGCGGGCAATTGTTGCCGCCGCACCAACAGCGGCCCTGATCGGACTCTCCGGTTGCGGCAAGTCATCACTGGTCAATGCCCTCCTCGGCTATGCAAAGCAGACCACGGGAGATGTCCGCGAAGACGATCTCCGTGGTCGACATGTCACAACCTCGCGGGAACTGATGCCGCTCCCCGATGGCGGCCTGATCATGGACACACCCGGACTGCGCGAGTTTGCCGGTGGAGACAGCGAGAGTATCGATGCGGTTTTTTCCGAGATGGCCGAGCTTGCCTCGTCCTGCCGTTTCAACGACTGCACACACCGGCACGAACCAGGCTGCGCCATCCAGGCAGCCCTGGCGTCCGGCGAGCTGGATCAGGACCGCTACGCCCACTGGCTGGAGTTGCGCGATGAGCTTGAGAACGATGATCCACGCAAACGGCTCGAGCGGAAAAAGCGGGAAAAGGAAATCTCCAAGGCGGTCCGCAGGTACTTCAACGAGCATCATGAGAAGTGATTTCTTTCTTCCGATGCCTTTTCCCTTCACTCCGGAGCACCATGAACAAAATCACGCTCGTATGGTATTCCGGAATCATGTATTCCATGATTGACGAAGCCCGTCACCTGTGCCATGATTAAGAAACATTTATTATACGGAGAAACCCATGAAGAATCTGTACAGACTCGGCCTCGTCCTCACCCTGCTGGTGATGCTCTCGGCCTGTTCGAGCGTCAAGGCGGACAAGGAACTGGAGACCGCCATCAAGGATGCCGCCGCCAATGCCACCCTGGATATGCGCTACGCTTTTGTCCGTGGTCCGCAGGAGAAGGTCATTTCGGACATTATCCTGAAAAAAGGCGTTGTCGCTTCACTCCCGACCCTGAGCCTGGCGCTGATCAGCGAGGATCCCAAGATCCGTGTCGTCGCCAATCGCTACCTCTACCGCGAGATCAAGGACTATATCTCCGAGTTTGAAAAAAATCCCGAAGCGACGCCCAAGGCCGCGATCGAGAATCTGGTCAAGGGAATCGAAATGAGCACCAACTATGTCACGTTCTACGCCGTGGCATCCACAACCATGCTCGCAACAATGTATGGAATGGAGGACAGGCTGATCAAGGCCGTCAAAGCCCACCCTGAAAAAGCTCTCATGATCGAGATGGTCCAAAACATCCTGCGCTACGGCCGGCTGCGCACCTTCCCCGTCGTCAGAGATTGGGCCGCCAGTGGCGAGAAATACGCCCTGACGCACGCATTCTCTGCCCTGCGCAATATGTACCGCTGGACAGAAGAAGAAAAAAAGACGATCGGCGAATGGGCCAGGCAATACCTGACGGTTGAAGATCCCGAAACCAGGGTCCGTGTCATCTACGCCCTCTACCAGGCCGGCGGCGCCTATTATGACAGCGCCCTCGAAAAAGTCGAACGGGAAATCGAAGGAGGATCGGTTCCGAAACTCTTTATTGATTGGCTCAAAAACATGGCCGGAAACGAGACGGATGCCCAGAAAGTGCGCCGCCTCTCGATCATCACCAACGGGTCAAAAGTCGCGGCTGATCCAAAAAAATGACCGTTTGAAGAGCCGGGACCGGCCAGCATCTCCCGTCGGAACGAAGGGTGTTTTGACGGGAGGCCCGGTCCTTGCCGAAGGATTGTCAACGCCGGCCGAGCATCCCCTCAAGCCCGTTGATCCTGATCTCGAGAGCCAGGGCCATCAGGCCGCCCAGCTCGCCATCGGGAAAGCCTTTTTTTGAAAACCAGACTAGATAGTCTTCGGGCAGATCCATGATGGGTCTGCCCGCATATTTTCCGAACGGCATCTTCATCTCCAACAAGCGCCCGAGGATGGCTTCCCCATTCACCCTGTCTTCCATTCCCCTCTCCTTGTCAGCAGGCTGCCTTGTCCCGGACCGGCACATTCAGATCGCCAGCCAATTGCCTGCGCAACATCCAGGTTTTCATGATGAACATCCTCAGGCCAGTCTCGATCCGACGAGTCGCAAAAACGGACCGCACGATCCATGCCAGGCCGGCAAGGCTCCGGCAAACAAACTCCAGCGCGCACGATGCAACCTGATCAGGCCGGAGTGTGTTCATCAAAAAATACCGACACGTTCTGCTGCCCGTCCCGATAAAGGAATATACTCCGCGTCCTCCGGGTACTATGTTTTTTCGATGAAACAACAGATCTCTCTTCGACTTGACCGGATTCTCTCCAACCTCGGCTATGCCACCCGCAGTACCGCCCGTGCCCTTCTGTCCAGCGGCCGGGTCAGCATCCAGGGAAAACCTGCAACCAATGGCGCCTGCAAGGCCCGCCCCGAGGAAGTCCTGCTCGACGGACAGCCCCTCGATCATCCGGCGGGTATCTTCATCATGCTCCATAAACCGGCCGGGTACGTCTGCTCGCACGAGGCCGGCGAAGGCGCCCTGATCTACGATCTCCTGCCGGACCACTGGCGACGGCGCACACCCGTCCCAACCAGTATCGGCCGGCTGGACAAGGATACCACAGGGATCGTGCTGGTCACGGACATGATGCCGCTCGTCCATCAACTTGCTTCACCAAAACATGATATTGAAAAGCTCTATCATGTCAGCCTCGATCCGGTCGGACCGGCGCTCGAAGACAGGCTGGTTGAAAAATTCGCCGCCGGAACTCTGCGCCTTGACCCGAAAGACGAAAAGCCCTGTCTCCCGGCCCGGCTTGTCCTGACAGGCATCCATACGGCAGACCTGACCCTCTCCGAAGGACGATTCCACCAGGTCAAGCGGATGTTCGCCGCCTGTGGCTACACGGTCGTCGCACTCCACCGCTCCCGTTTTGGAGCATATGATTTGGGCGACATCCCCGAGGGCCAGTGGCGGGACTGTCCGCTCCCTGACGGGCGCATAACCTGATGCCCCTGCCACAGCTTCAGACAATCGCGCCTGTTTCTGCAACATCCGTACCCGGATTATCGGAGCTCCTGCCCTTCAAGAAGTGAGCCGATCCCGAAGCTGTGTCTGATTTTTTTCCTGTTCCATGGGACAACCTCCCGCGACAGCATCACCAGCAATACATAAATGCGTTTCTACATATATGTAGAGCATAAAAAACATACAACAGAATGCAAGCATCCGGATCTGCATGATGAAAACGGCCAGCGCATACTCATGGTGTTCCATGGAAGAACAACCCGGTGTCCATCTTCATCCAGAAAAAAAGAGGGACCATCCTTGACGGAGGGTCCCTCTGGAAGGCCGGATCAACGGAATGCTTCAGGCGTTCTTCACAATACCGAGCATCAACTTGATAAAACGGTCACGAACCTGGTTGGATGTCTCGATCACCTCTTCGTGATTGAGCGGCTGGTCAAGAACTCCGGCGGCCATGTTCGTCATGCAGGAAATTCCGAGAACCCGCATCCCGCAGTGGTTGGCGACAACAACCTCGGGAACAGTGGACATCCCGACGGCATCCCCGCCCAGGGTCCGCACCATGCGAACCTCGGCCGGTGTTTCATAACTCGGACCGGACATGGCCGCATAGACACCCTCTCGCAACTCGAAGCCCAATGAAAATGCCGTTTCCTTGGCAAGGCGGCCAAGCTCGCTGTCATAGGGTGTCGACATATCCGGAAAACGGGGCCCGAAGGAATCAAGATTATGCCCGATCAAGGCATTGGTTCCCTGGAAATTGATATGGTCCGTGATGAGAACAAGATCCCCGGGCGTATAGCCTTTGTTCACCGCACCGGCGGCGTTCGTCACAACAAGAATCTTGACACCGAGCCGCTTCATGACACGGACCGGGAAGGTCACCTCGGCCATGCTGTACCCTTCGTAAAAATGGAAACGGCCCTGCATGGCAACAACATCCTTGCCCTCAAGTTTCCCTACCACCAGTCGGCCGGCATGGCCTTCTACGGTTGAAACCGGGAACCCGGGAATGTCTTTGTAGGGGAAATATTCGGCGTGTTCGATGATATCCCCGACCGCACCCAGACCGGATCCAAGAATCAACCCGACAACGGGGGCATGCTTGGTCCGGGCCTTGATCCAAGACGAGGCTTCATCAATCTTTTTCTCAAGTTCATTCATAGTCTATCCAGTGCTCCTTGTGTGTTTCTCGTGCCGCCGTCCGCAGCACCCGGGCATGCCCGGAGCTTTTTACGCTTTTCGAATCTTCGACCAGAAGCTCTCTCCATGGGAAATGCTCTCTGCCCCGAGCATCTCGGAGATCGTCTGGCCAATATCGGCAAAACTCTGGCGTGTCCCGAGGTTGGTACCGGCCACCAAGCCCTTGCCCCAACCAAGGAGGGGGACATACTCGCGGGTATGATCGGTCCCGGGCACGGTTGGATCGCAGCCATGGTCAGCCGTAATAAAGAGGACATCCTGATCGGTCATGGCATCCAGGATCTCGGGAAGTCTCGCATCGAAGGACTCCAGTCCCTTGGCATAGGCCTCGAAGTCGTTCCGATGGCCCCACTTCATATCGAAATCCACCAGATTTGTAAAAATCAGACCTTTTTTCCCGGTCTTCATGTACTCGAGTGTGCGATCCATGCCGTCATCATTGCTTTTTGTATGAACGGACTCGGTCACACCCTTACCGTTGAAGATGTCGACGATCTTGCCGACACCCATCACGTTCAGGCCTTTTTTTGCCAGCTTATCGAGAACCGTGTCATACGGCGGCTCAACCGCGTAATCATGCCGGTTGGCAGTCCGGGCAAAGGATCCCGGCTTGCCGGTAAACGGACGGGCGATGACACGGGCCACCTTGTGCTCACCATCGAGAAGCTTGCGGGCGATTTCGCAGATCTCGTACTGGCGTTCGATCGGATAGAGGTCTTCGTGGGCCGCGATTTGAAAGACACTGTCCGCGGACGTGTACACGATCAAATGACCGGTGGCAAGATGCTCCGATCCGAGCTCGTCCAGAATGGTCGTCCCGGACGATGTCTTGTTCCCGAGAACCTTGGTCCCGACAGCCTCCTCGAAGGCCTCGATGACATCGGGCGGAAACCCGTTGGGGTAGGTTGGAAATGGGGTTTCCGTATAGATACCGGCCATCTCCCAATGCCCGGTGATCGTATCCTTCCCGTTGGACATCTCGGCCAATCTGGCGAACACACCCTCGGGTGCCTGCGAGATGGCAAGCCCCTGCATCCCTTCGATATTGCCCAGACCAAGCCGGACCATATTGGGAATAGCCAGACCACCCACTTTTTTCGAGATATTTCCTATAGTGTTACAGCCGACATCACCGTATTTGTCAGCATCAGGGAGCTCGCCCATGCCGACACTGTCAAGAACGATCCAGATAACCCGTTCGATCATGATGGACTTCCTTTATGGAATGAGATATGGCACCGGTTCAAAGGAAACGACACATGCAAAGGGTACCATATTTCCCGAGATACTGTCAACAACGGTGCGTGAAACGAAACCACATGCCGGACTCTCCAGAAGCACCATGGAAGACCGGTCAATTACCCCGACCATACAGGCGCGCCGATCAGCTGCGCCTCACATGAACAGCGGGAAATACCACAAACAAAAAAGCCTGAAGCGCACTCTGGTGCTCCAGGCCTCATCAAAAAACCCTGAATCTCAGGTCATTTCTTTTGAACCCAGACTTTCAATCCCTCAACAGCCAGTCCTCTCCCACGGAAACCACAATACTCACCGTTTTTGAAGGTCTGTGTATCCCCGACATTCGAGACATGGGCGGAATAGAACACGTCGTACTGGGCTGCATTCTCACCAGTCAGCTGGATGGAAAATCCTTCAATACTTTGCCTACCGGCATAACCAAAACCCTGCCCGTCAGCCTTGAAGGGGGTGTCTCCAACATTGGAGACATGGGCCATGTATCTGATACCCAAGCCCGGAACAGGTGTCCTGAACGCCAGGGTGAAGTCCTGAATCGGCAGTTTGCGCCCCGTTGTTCCGGCAAACTGGTTCGAGCCAAACTTGAGTGATCCCAAACCCCTGACATGGACCGAAACCGCCAGATCAAGCGAGACTGTCTTTTTGACGACCCAGACGGACAAGCCTTCAATGGCCAGAGACCGTCCCCTTGTGCCACAATACTCCCCGTTCTTCACCGTCTTGATGTCCCCGATATTGGCCACATGAGCTTCGTAATAGACCTCGTAGAGATACGCATCTGGACCTGTCAGTTCGATGGAAAACCCTTCAATATTCTGCTTTCCAGCATAGCCTAAGGGCTTGCCCTCGGCCACAAATTGGGTGTCCCCAACATTCGACATATGGGCTTTGTATCTGAGACTGAGCCTCGGGTTTTTGTTTTTGAACGCAATGGAGAAATCCTGGATCGGTCGGGCTTCGCCTTTTGTGCCGGCAAACACACCGGAATCAACCGTCACATTGCCCGTCCCTTTGCGGAAAACCGTCACGGAGACATTGACCGAGTCATCAACGGTCATCAGCCTCTCATAGGCCGCCTGGCGCATGGTCTTGTGCGCACCCCAGGTCTCATCGATCAACAATTGGTATTTCAGAACACCTTCGTCCTTGGACTTCGCCTTCGTGAAAAATTTCCGGACTTCATTGTCGCCACGGACGGAATTCCATTCACTGTCGATACTGTCACACAGTTTTTTCCATTCGTCTGCAAGCAAATCCTGGCGCAACTTCCTCGTTTCCTCTTCGGTATCACCCTCGACCTCGGTAATGTTTTCAAGCGCAAGACGATAGAATTCGTTGACAGCATCATTGGATCCGTCAAGAATGTCCCTGCGGACGCCACCAGCGTAATCAGGAACGCAGGTCCCCATACATTTGTTGTACGAATGCCCGGAATGCTTCATCCGTTTCCCGAGATTGACGGCAAAAGCCCGAACACGAGCCCCTGCCTTGACCGCCCACTGACGTGCAACATCCCCCGCCTTGACAAAAGCCTTCCCGACCTTGACAAAGGCCTCCTTGACTTCATGCTGGCAGAAATGAACGATCCGGTCGACAATCTCCTTGGCAAGGGCTTCGGGGTTGATGGAACCGGAGTAATTGAAGCTGAGATTCCGTCCAAAAATCATCATATCGCAGGCAATCCCGCCCCCAAGCTCCGAACGCTTGGCTTTGAAGCTGATGGCGATCCGACGGATATCGAGTGTGGATGTGAGTTTGCCAACAATGGCTTTGAGCACCTTCCTGTTTTTGAGCTCTTTAAGAATATGCTCCCGCAATGAGTTTTTCAGCTCGATCGTCAGATCAATCCCGTCCTCAAAATCGGCTGAAAACTGGATCGTCCCGGACAGGACCTGTCCGATATTGGCTTCACCACGAAGAATGAACCCCTGCGGAATCTGCAATTCCCCCACGCTGCCCCCGTTGGGGGAAAACAAAACCTGGACATTCCGCAACCCGAGGTCGCCCGGAATCAGGTTCGGCATTTTTTTCCCGAAACCCTTGGTGATGACGTTGGCCAGATCATTGAAACTCAACCTGTCCAGATGATATTTCAGGGCAATCTGGCCCTCTGTGGGTGCGATACTGACCACGGAGCCGAACCGCAACCCGAATACCTTCGCATGCTCTACGCCATATCCGATCTTTGTCGGCACCGGCGAGCCAGGAATCCAGCCGATCTCCATGGCGGCATTTTCAAAAACAAAAACTTCCCTGTTTTTGAAAATCAGGGACATTCCCAGCGGGTTGACCCAGCGGTCCATGATCGAACCGGCCAGTGTCATCTCCTGTGTGACCAAGTTGTACGAAAACTGCGTAACGGTTTTGAGAAGCGGATCCCACTTACTCGGCTGCAGGCGGGCTTCAGCCCTGACACTGATGACCGGAGCAATCTCCAGATCGATCGTTGTCATTTTTTGCACAAGAGGCGCATCCATGTCCGGCAGGCCGGTCCCGATGTCAAAAATCAGACTCAGGGAATCCAGTTCCAGCCGTGTCCCCAATCCGGGAATCAGGACAAGCCCGATCGACTTTCTCGAAAAATTCAGATCTCCCCGCAGGGAAAGCCCTGCCGGAGCGATCCGTGCGGAAATATCGATAAATGGCGCCTCAATCTTGAACAACTTTGCCATCCCGTTGAGGTTCCGTTTTGTGTCGACTCGTGCCGAAATGCCCAATCCTTCGGAAGAGATGGTAAGTTGTGCTTCCTGCAGCCCAAGTCGCTTGAGAACAGCCTTGCCCGGAAGCTTCTCGTAATCCGTTGCTACCAGATTCTTTTTCAGTTTGAGCGGCGAAATCGTCCCGGTGAATCTGTGGGTTCCCAACTTGCCGAGATCAGCGGTCCAGTTCTGCCCGCTCCCTGTAATCCTGATTTTCCCGAAACTCCGGACCTGAACATCCTCGGCCGAAGCCGCAAACGGCAGAAACAGCGCCAATAATACAAACAAACCTGACAACCATCGAAGTCCAAAACGCATCATTCTCCTCCAGCTTGTGCTATCCAGATTGTATGCCGCCTGATGATTCATCATATTCTGTTATCGTTGTGCAAGCGGCCAACAGGATACAACAGCACTCATCAGAAGAGCACATGAAGACAGTTACACTTGCATTCCGGAATACTCACGGAAACATGTCCCTTTTCGAAGAAAATTATTGCTCCTATACACATATATTTGTACGAAATTACGCTTCTACCTTCTTCTCCGGATTCCCCGCTGGACAGGTCTAGCCGTATATTATTCCCATCCCATCGTATCCAGGGAGGATGGCCATGATCATCATCGGAATCGCGGGCGGAACCGCATCGGGCAAAACAACAGTTGTTCGCAGCATCTACGAAAACCTGCCGTCAGACCGGGTTGCCTTGATCCCCCAGGACGCCTACTACAAGGACATGGAACACCTTCCAATGGAAGAACGCCTCAAGGTCAATTACGATCATCCCGAGGCTTTCGAGTTTGACCTCCTCCTGGAGCATATCTGCGCACTCAAAAACGGCATCCCCGTGGAAGTCCCGGTCTACGACTATGTTACTTGTACCAGAACAACCGAATCCCGGACCGTCAATCCCCAGGAAGTGATCATCATCGAAGGAATCATGATCATGACAGACCCGAAACTCCGGGACCAGATGGATATCAAGATATTCGTGGATGCCGACGCGGACGACCGCCTGATGCGCCGGATCAAACGTGATGTCCGGGAACGGGGCCGAACTGTCGAATCCGTCCTGGATGCCTATGAGACCCGTGTCAAACCGATGCACAACCTCTTTATTGAACCGTCAAAGCGCTATGCCGACATCATCGTTCCCCAAGGTGGCAGCAACCATGTTGCTATCGATGTCCTGACCTCGATGATCCATGCCAAGCTGATCGTCTCACCGGCAGTTCAAGGCGCCAGCACCTTCTGATTTGTTTCCGTCATCGTGTGATATTTTTTGCTGAACAGCCTCAGGCCAGTCACTCGCGATTCGGATCCAGGCCAAGCTCCGCTGGCCGGAATACACGATTAATGCCTGAGCATCGTCAACGTAAAACGCGTCCCCTCGTTGGGTGTGCTTTTCACCTGGATATCCCCGCCATAATACTTGAGAAAAATTCGCACCATAAAGAGTCCAAGACCAGCACCGGCCGGATTGAGCTCCATGGAATTTTCAGTCCGTGCAAACTGTTCGAATATTCTTTCGAGATCCTTTGCATCAATCCCGACCCCGGTATCCGTTATCACAAAAACAAGCTGCTCACGGGTCCGCCGGCCCTGGATGGTGACCATCCCACTATTCGTGTTGTAGTAGATGGCATTGCTGATGACTTCATCAAAAATCGAACGCATGATGTGCCCGTTTGCCCGGTATCCGTTGCAGTTTTCCGAGATGGATACACGCACCCTGAGATTCCGCTCCTCCACCTTGTCAGCATGCCGGTCAAGAATCGTCCTGACAAGTTCGGAGAAATTGATCGAATCGGCAAAAATCTGGGCGGCCTCCTCCTCGAGCGCCTTCATGTCACACAACCTGCCCACAAGACGGACCGCGCGCGAGCTTGATTGCCGGATCCGGCCAAGCTCCTCCCGCATCGGAAACCGGGCCTCAAGATCGGCCAAAGCCTTGTCAACGGCAACAACTGGCCCCTGAATCTCCTCGGTGACACACTGCGCAAGGGTTTCCTTGAGATTGATCAGGCGCAACAGCTCGTCATTCCTCTTTCGAATAGTCTGGTACAGCCGTGCATTATGGAGAGCAACACTGGCATGCAGGGCGAATATCTCGACCATCTCGAGCTCACGGGGCCTGAGAGAGACAGACATCGTCCGGGCCGCATAGAGAACACCGAGAAGTTTCCCGTCATGAATCAACGGTACCGCCAAGGCATACCCCTCGAGGCAGCCGGCCTTTTCCCTGGCCGCCCGTTCGACAAGTGCACGCAGCCCTGATTCCTCGGGACTTGCAATCACATCCGCTCCAATCCCGATCATTTCAACCGGTCGGAGACGGTTTTCTGCCGTGTGACTGAAGATGACAACCCGCTCTGTCCCGAGCAGGGTCTCAAGGCCTTTGCCAATTCCCTGGAAAAGCCTTCGGGTGTCCAGAATGGCCGAGAGTCTGCGCCCAGTCTCGAGGATGGTCCGCAGCGCGAGATCGCGTTGCGCGATCTCGTCGGTAGACATCCGCGAGATCTCTTCATGCGCCTTGATCGTCTCATCCGCCTGCTGGATCTCGAGACGCGAGAGTGAATGCAACTGCTCATGTGCCTTGATGATCTCTTCCGCCGTCTGCTTCTCCATGGCAGAGAGTTCCACCACACTCTGCTGGGCCTTGATCAGGGCATCCGCATCCTGGCGTTCCTGCCGCAGCAATTGCTGGAGACTTTCCTGCGCCTCGATCGTCCGTTCGGCATCCACAAGCTCCCTGCGGGCGAGTTCTTCAAGACTGTCATGGGCCGCGACAAGCCTTTCGAGATATTGCACTTCTTCGTTTTTCTTCGCCAGCTCACCTTCGAGCTCACGGATACGTTTTTCGAGAACGGATTCCACTAACTTCCTCCGACCAGCCAGAGCTCCTTGGAAATCCGGATGCAACCGGGCATAAGAACAGATCAAGCCCGAAAGCATTCCCGGGGAGCCCCCGCGTCACCCTGTTACGGTATCATACCACGAAATCATGGTATGGCAAGAGAGACCGGATCTCCCCGGAACGCAGCCCCGGGGAAACGCGTCATTCGGCGTATTTGTCGCGAATGGCCCGGATGACCGCATAGATCGAAAGAAACGCATCCACAACGTCCGGATCAAACTGGGAGCCGGACTGGTTCTTGAGGTACTCGAGGACTTGATCCTCATCCCATGCGTCTTTATAGACGCGTTTGGATATCAGGGCATCATAGACATCTGCCAACGCCACGATCCGCCCACTGATGGGGATATCCTCACCGGCAAGCCCCTTGCTCAAGACGTGGTTCTCGCTCCAGACATCCTCGATATTTCCCGGATAACCCTGACCGTCCCATCGTTCATGATGCGTCAAAGCAACCTCGGCGGCCAACGCATCCCAATCAGAAGCCGCTTCGTCAAACAGACGTGCGCCACTTAGCGTATGTGTTTTCATGACAGCGTATTCGGCTTCCGTCAGCTTGCCCGGCTTTTTGAGAATCGTATCCGAAATGGCGACCTTGCCGACATCGTGCAGCATTGCTGAAATCCGCAAGGTATCCTTGACCTTCTTGATGACGGTCCTCTCGATCCCTTTGTTTTGCGCCCACTTCTCGTAAATCTCGATCGCATACGCGCTCACCCGATTGACGTGGTTTCCCGTTTCCTTGGGATCACGCAGCTCGGCCATCCGGATCATGCGCAAAATGATCTCGCGGGTCATCTTGGCGCGCTCGATAGCTACCGAGGCGTTATTGGCAAAAAAATTGACATACATCATGTCATTTCTGGAAAACGCCTTGATAACCCCGTTTTTATTCCGGGAATTGATGATCTGCATCACCCCGATCACATCCTGCCGGCTGGTGACAAGGGGGACTGTCAAAATGGATTTTGTCCGGTAGTTCGACTTTTCATCAAAACTCCGGTTGAATCGATACGGGACATCCTCGCCGAGATCATAGACATCACTGATGAGAAGCGGTCGCCCGGTCAGTGCAACATACCCGGAGATGGACGCATCATTGATGGTGATGGACTGGGTCGAGTAGAGGTGCTTGTTGGCGGCAGGATCCCGGCCGGCCAGAGTGTCATTCTGGACATAACTGAACCGGAGCTGATCTCCCTCGCGAAGATAGATGGACCCCGCATCGGCATTGGTGAACTGTCTGGCTTCATAAAGAATCTTGTCCAGAAGTGCATCAATATCCTTGACGTGATTGAGATCCTCGGTAATTTTGAGCAAATCACTGAGGCGTTTGCGATAGTTGCGGAACATCCCTTCGGGCATGACATACGCACCTTTACTGATCTCTTCTTTCCAGTATCGTCACCTGCGAAGGCAAAATCGAGAAAAACCCGCGCTGGTCCCCGGCGCAGCAGAGAAAGTGCGTAGGGGCTGGAGCTTACCGGGATTTTCCGCGCCGCCGCACAAGAACCAGGCCGACCACTCCGAGAAGAATCATGGTCAAACAGAGAAGGTGGGCGACATTCAGGGCATCAATCGAGATGGTCTTGTACCCGTATTCACCATAGTCCTTGAAAAATTCGATCACAAAGCGGAATGAGCCGTAGGCGATCAGAAAGGCCGACGTCAGAACCCCGGTGCGCGGCTTGAAGGAATGTATAAAGAAGAGAATGCCGAACGAAAACGCATTTTTGAAGGATTCATAGATCTGGGTCGGGTGACGGTAGCCTTCTGCACCATGGAAACGGACACCCCAGGCCACATCTGTGACGCCACCATAGAGTTCGCCATTGATGAAATTGGCCAAGCGCCCAAAGGCCAGCATGGCAAGCGCCGGAAGGACCAGCATGTCGGTCAGGGTAAAAAAGGATGGCCGCCCCTTTTTTCTGGAAAAAAGCCAGGTCACGAAGAGAACACCGGCCAAACCGCCATGAAACGAGAGCCCTCCCTTCCAGACCTCGAAGATTTCGAGCGGATTCGAGAAATAATGCCCGGGATTGTAGATCACGACCTCAAAGAGTCTGGCACCGACGACCACACCGGCAATCAGGAAGAGGACAAAACGCTCAAGCTCATCCTCATTGAGAACCAACGTCTTGTTGCGCGCCGCCCGTCTCAAGAGATAGAAGACAAGGAGGAACCCGACCATGTACACGAGCCCGTAATACCGGATCTGCAACGGTCCAAGCGATAGCAGGACCGGACTGATATCATGGATAAAAGGCCCATTCCCTGAAGCAATCAGGGCCACCACGGTGGCGAGCACCATGGTGCCGGCCAAAGGCAGAAGAGCCAGCCAGTTTTTTCGTTCCATCTCCAGAAACCTCCTTGTACGATCGACAGAGCCTGTCTGGACAGGCCTCTGAATACTAACCAAAAAACCATGGATATGCGCCGTTTCAAATCCTCTTCCGGGGGGGATATCCAGTCCGGTGTGATGGCCCAGGGAGATGTGGTATGGCATTTCCCCTGTTGGAGCAACCAGCCAGCGCCCCCTTGCCAGAGAGGACCAGACGGTCTATCATGTCCATCAGACAATATTCGATACAAAGAGAGGCATACAATGAAAGCACTGCCGATGTACACGGGTCTGATCTGGATAGTCGCAAGCCTGCTGGCCGGAGGTTGTTCATCAAAAAGCGGGACAGGCAACGACAACGCACCCTTGTTGAGCTACAGCCAACTCACAAACCGGTTGGCCTCGACAACGAATGCCATCCTTCTTGACATCCGCCGCGATGATGAGGTTGCCCGCGGAATGATTCCTGGAGCAAAACACATCCCGGTCGAGGAACTCCGGCAGCGAATCCACGAAATCCCGACCAACAGCACCGTCATTGTGTACTGCGCAAGCGGCAAACGCGTCCCGAAAGCACTTCAACTGCTCAAGGCTGCAGGATGCACATCCCTCTACAATTTTGTATCCGTCACGAACTGGAAGGGCAAGCTTGCAATGCCCCGCTGAACTCCTGGATGATCTGGCTGGTCTCTACCGTGACATCCCTGTTCTGACAAAAGAACTGCCGGGAGATGCGACACTATGGTGCATTGGAAAACGAAAAGCGGATATCATCCGACCGATCCAGGCCGTCAAACCGGATATCAGGCCTGTCCTCATCGGGAAAGAACGGAAAGAACTCTTTCTTGAGCGGGACAGACTGGCCGAGCTTCCCAGCATGGGATTTCTTCGGGATATCGAAACACCTGGATGGACTGTCGGACTCCCGTATCCGGTCCATGCCGTCAGTCTGGGTTTCAGGCTTTCTTCGTTGAATGATGACACCCGGAGAGAGTGCCTCAAGGATCTCTCGGATCTTCTGGTGATGGGTGGACTTGTCCTCTGGTCCGATTTTTTTCTTCCGCAAACGCTCGAAATCCATGCAACCTATCTGGATGAGTACACCCGGATCGCCTCCATTGACCCGCTCGATGCCGGCCGTTTCAGGGAAACATTCCTCGAGCACCATCCGAATCCGGTTCTTCTTGAAACCGCAGTCAATGAGGTCTACGCAGCCGGTTTCGCCAATGCGGAAATCGTCGCAAAACGGATGGGGATTGCGGTCCTCGTGGCCCGGAAATAATACCCGGCCAAACAATGCAGCCTATCAGGCCCCGCAAAACCCGAGAAATCGTTGTGCGGCCAAAGGTGTGCCATCGGTCCGCATCCGGGATTGACCGTCCTGGCGCTTCTTGTTCAAAGCATCCACCGCGGCCTGCAAAGCGCCTTCCCAATCGCCCTCTTCAAATTGCGTCATTGCCAATGATGCTCCACCAAGAGAATGCCGGATCAATTGTTCAAGCCAGGGCACTTCTGGAAAATCACCGCGGTCCGTATACACAATCGGCGTGTCACAGGTGATCGCATCAGTCACAATCCCGTACCCGGGTTTTGTCACAAGCACATCGGCGGCCAAACACAGGGAAGCAAAATCCGGCTCTCCTGCCGGAACAGAAATGCCGTTGGAAATCTCCAGTTGCATTGGGGCCGGTACCAAAAAAACAGTCTCCGGGATGGATTCAAGACGGGCACGGGCGGAAGCGGACAGGCTCAACCCGCTGAAAGCGATCAACACCACTCTCTGCGAATCCCCGAGCTTGAGCATCCTTCGCACTTCCGCTCTTTCAAGGCGCGGAGACCTGCAGGCCAGGGGAATCTCCTCCTGGAGGGGGAAGGCCGGGGCAGGCGGACTGAACGGGAGTTTGAGATACAAGCCTGCGGTTTGGTAGCACGCAGCAGCCAACTCCGCAGCATGGCCAAACGCAGGATGGACAGACCGGTAATACTCATAGACCCAGTCCCAGGAAAAATTCCCCAGACCAACAGCCGGGATTCCCTCCCGCCTTGCAGATTCGAAGGGAAGGAACGGGAGATCACACCAGACAGCGGCAATGTTTTCACGAACCAGAAACTCTCTCTCCCGTTCAATCAAGCTCCCGGCATCCGTAATCAAGGACTCAAGCCGTTCCGCTGTCTCTTGAAGTGAAAAAAAACGGGGGTCTTTTTGAACCAACCCGAAATCCGTGGCAACACTCCTCAGATGGACATTCTTTCGTTCACGGCAAACCTGTGCAAAGAGAAAACACGGGGCGCCCGTGATGACATGAACCCGTGCATCGGGACGACAACGGGCAATCTCGTCAATAATCGCGGCAGAGCGCACGGCATGTCCGTAGCCATGGGAGGAAAGATAACAGGCGATATGAGCCATGAGCTTTATCGGCCACCTGCCGGCAAAGCCGCCTGCTGGATGGTCTCGGCATACATCTGGAGCATAACAATCCCGTGTCGGAGCTCGTTTTCCATCATCTGCAGCTGAGGAACTTTGTTGGATGACTTTCCTGGAAGAAGAACAAACGCGCTGACAGCCTGCTGCAGGAGTTTCATATCCTCCCTGAGCACCTTGAGTTCGGCTACGGATCTTTTCTGCATGGCCGCTTCAAATTCACCACGCCACCTTCCCATGATGCGGTCATACGCTTTTTCAAAAGCATCAAAACCGGAAAAATCGGCATCCGTGAGAGAATACTTGGAAAAGAAATCCTTGGTAGACTCGGGATTGTCGCGGTGCGTCATCTCGACAAGACTCTTCAGCTGCTCGATCCGGGTGATATTCTCGAGATTCCTGTAGTACAACTCCTGCGCCATCTCATGCCCAGGACGCTTGTATACGATATACGAGGTTGTGACAGCGGTGAATTGCTTCATCGCTGCTTCGACCTCTCCGTATTTGGCAGTCTCGCCCTTCATGATGAAGCGGACAAGAGAAACCCTCCAGGTATCACTTTCATTTGTATATCGTATTCCAACCGCTTTGGCGTTGGTTTCCGATCCTGAAGCTGCCCCGGCCTGTGCCCATAAACCGATATTGAACAACAGCATGAACAGAACAAGCAGTATGCGAAACATTTCCACCTCCATGTATGCAAGGGTCATCCTCTCCTTCGCGATCCATGCTCCGGACATACACCAAGAAGACCTTTCTTTCTATCGGCCAACAGGGCGGAGAATTCAAATTTCTTTTGAGCGTATAAAAATAATGACGATAGGTATACATACAGGGAAAAACCAGGAGAGATCATCATGCCAACCCGCTCCGGAAACGACCAGACCAGTGCAGGAAGCGGTTCCTGGATAAACCTGCCTGTTCGCCTGTTTTTGACCGATCTCGGTGAAACAGCGATGCAGGACAAATCTCGCATCACCATAGTGCCGGATGCTGCCGGAAATGAACTTCCGTCCATCAATGGAGAAAGACTCCTGGCCAGCACATTGAAATCATTCATTATCAACAGTCGTGTCAACCAGATTGAACTCTCCCGGGCAGAACTCATCTCCAAGCGCCACGAAATCACCGACATCACCAAGCTCATTGTCTACTCCCTTCTCTACCGGCTCTTCCCGATCAACCTTGTCGAGGCTCTCGATGCACGGGGAATACACATCATGAGCGAGGATCCCGCCACTGACCGGATCTGGATGGAAAAAGAGCGGGAAAAGCAACGGGCTTTGCGGCTTGAAATTTTTGCGAAGTCCCGGGAAATACAATCACGGGAGCGGCTCTCCGCGGAAAAAGACCCCGTCTATCAAAAAAAATCGATCGCATCCATAACCGTCAAACTGATTGACATGATACCGATCCGTGTCTGGAGAGCCATCGCAGAAAGGGATGAGGATCGGAAAAAAATCATCGAGTGCATCCTCGTCCTTCTCGGAAACTATCTCAACAGAAGCAGAATCAGCGACCATCTCTCGGCAGCTTTTTTGGAATGGGTCCAGAATGCCGAAAAAATCAACCTGAAACACGCGTTCTCGCTCTGGAGCAAGGAGTATGAAGCCCGGGAAGGCCATCCCCACCATTTTTCAACCGTTGACCAAGCACTTCTGGAAGACAAACAATATCGTGATGTGCTGACCAAGCTCGCAGAACAGCATCACATCACACTCAAGATCAACTGGAAATTCGGCCGATCCCGCCATGGCCGCGGGACAGATCCTGCAAGCATCGCAGATTTGGCCGTCGTCAGAATCCGTCTTGTCAACAAAGGATTGATTGGAGACTGGGTCCGAAAGAATATTGAAATCAAAATCAACACCAGTACCCGGGAAAAACACCTTGGTGAATTCTGGCAGCCACCTCAGGACGACCGACAATTGGGATCCGGACTCGGACTGATTTACACTGCCTACCTGAAAAACGAGTGCCAGCGCCAGGGAATAGACGTTTTTGTCCAGACACGGGAAGAAACGCACTCCGAGGAAACCATCATGACACTCACACTGAAGATTAATCCGACAGGTCTCACACCCGGGTGAAACTTTTCACGCACCATAGTGCATGAACCAAGGGTAAAAAATTTTGAATTTTCAAGGAACCTGCGGCACCTCCCGGACCTCTCCTTACTGTGAGAGACACAAGGGAGGCCCGTATGGCGAAGTCCGCTTCTGTTCATGAACCTAAAGGCGAATCCGAGATTGTCCGCTTCCATTGTCGAATGGAACCATCGATTCGTGCCTGGTATTGCAGCTCCGATACCGGTATCAATAACACCTGTCATGAGGCGCTCATGCAATTCGCAAATGGCATCAAAGGTGGAACGATCCGGCTTGATGTCAAAAGCAGATTTTTGGAGCGGACGGACAAGAGCCAAAAAGTCGAATGCATTCTTCAGCTCTCGTGTTTTGAAAAGGACTGGCTCCAAAAAATGGCTTTCAAACTTCATACAAGTCAGACCGAGGTTCTCCGAATGGCTCTGGAATGGTGGATGGAAGCGAAAAATTCTGTTGGAGGCGGACCAGCAACCCGTAGAGCACGAAAAAAATGGCACCATGGTGTGATTACACTAAGACCTTACGCCGTCCGGTACAACCTCTGGGGCCAAGGAATAGTCACAATGAACAACTTCCCTACCCAACAAGATGCAGAAAAAGGGCTTCAAGCCATCTCAACTGCGTGATCTTCATCCCCCGAATCACATGCAAACACTCGGACGTTGACAAACCTCTGGTTCAAGTTTTCTGCAAAAAACTCTGCTCCGCTTCCCTGAGAAAATAAAAAATGGCGGCAAAGACAGCCGTGGCTTCTTTGCCGCCTTCTCCATAAAAGAATCATCCTAGAGTTTAAACAGCATATCCTCATACGAAGGAACAGGCCACAAATCCTTGGGCATAATCGCTTCCAGAGCGTCAATATCCATCCGCAAAGCAAAAAGCGCCACGACAACCTCATCCCGGCAGATCTCCGCCTTTCGGGTGACATCCATCTCTGCAGCAGCCTTGTCCAGGGCAGCTTCGAGATCCCGCACGTTGGAATCCGCAGAAGAGAGCTTTGCCAAAGCTTTTCCCAACAGGGCCTCGCTGATGCTTGCATCGTACGCCCCAGCCTGCTTTATTCTTGTCACAGTTTCAGCGAGTCCGTGTACAAATTCAAGAACGGCCGGAATGTATTGCTTGTGGCACATATTTACCGCAGTTCTTCCCTCGATATTGATCTGCTTTGCGTACTGTTCAACATAGATCTCATAGCGCGAATGCATCTCTTCCCGGGTCAAAACGCGATATTTCTCGAATAGCGTCAGGGACCGTTCGCTGACAAATGCCTTGAGCGCATCAACTGTATTCCTGATGTTCGGGAGACCGCGCTTCTCCGCTTCCAGCACCCATTCCCTGGAATACCCGTTCCCGTTGAAAATCACCCTATGGTGCTCATTCGCTATCTCGCGGATGATCGCCTGTGACTCGGCGGCCTTGTCAGCCGCCTTTTCGAGGCGGTTTGCAATTCCATCAAGAACTTCCGCGACTATGGTGTTTATGGCGACGTTTGGCCCAGCAATCGAAGCAGAAGACCCAACCATTCTGAACTCGAACTTGTTCCCCGTAAACGCAAAGGGAGAAGTCCTGTTCCGGTCGGAATTATCCTTGGGAAGTGAAGGAAGCGTATCCACGCCGACTTTCAGATAGGACTGTCCACGTGATTCATACTTAACTCCCTTTGCCAAAGCGGAGAACATCTCGCTCAGTTCCTCGCCGAGGAAGATCGAGATGATCGCCGGGGGGGCCTCATTCGCACCAAGCCTGTGGTCATTCCCGGTACTGGCCGCGGTTGCCCGCAGAATATCCGCATGCCGGTCAATGGCCCGGATCAACGCGCTCAAAAAAATCAAAAACTGCTGGTTTTCCGACGGAGTATGCCCGGGATCGAGAAGATTCATCCCGTCATCCGTCGCCAGCGACCAATTATTGTGCTTTCCGGAGCCATTGATCCCGGCAAACGGCTTTTCATGAAGGAGACAAACAAGGTTATGTCGAAGCGCAACCTTTTGCATAGTCTCCATGACCAACTGATTATGATCCGTCGCAATATTCGTCGTCGCAAAAATCGGTGCCATCTCATACTGGCCGGGTGCCACCTCGTTGTGCTTTGTCTTGGAGGTTATCCCCATTTTCCAGAGCTCGTTATCCAGGTCGACCATGAACTTGGAGATCCTGTCCTTGATCGATCCAAAATAGTGGTCCTCAAGCTCCTGCCCTTTCGGTGGTTGTGCCCCGAACAGTGTCCGCCCGGAGGTAATCAAATCAAGCCGCTGCAAGAAATACTCTCTGTCGATCAGGAAGTATTCCTGTTCGGGACCCACGGTCGGTACGACTTTCTTTGCTGTCTTGTTTCCCAGTGCCCTGAGCACGCGCATAGCCTGCTCCGACACGGCCCTCATGGACCGTAATAGTGGGGTTTTCTTGTCTAGCGCCTGGCCGTTATAGGAACAAAAAGCCGTCGGTATCGTCAAAGTCAGATTCCCTGCAGAATCCTCCTTCAGAAATGCCGGAGAGGTGATATCCCAAGCGGTATACCCTCTCGCTTCAAAGGTTGCCCTGAGCCCCCCTGACGGAAACGAGGACGCATCCGGCTCTCCCTGGGTCAACTGCTTTCCTGAAAATTCCATAATCACACCGCCGTCATCGGTCGGTGAAATAAAAGAATCATGCTTTTCCGCAGTCGTTCCGGTCAGGGGATGAAACCAGTGGGTGTAGTGTGTCGCACCCCGTTCGATAGCCCAGTCCTTCATCGCATTTGCGATGACATCAGCCAGCTCCGGCGACAGCGAAATCTCGCCAGCCAAGCATTTTCTCAGCTCCTTGAGCGTATCCTTTGGCAATCGCTCCCGCATCACCCTGTCATTGAACACATGTGACCCGAACACTTCCGTCATATCCGGTTTCGCATACGTTTTTTCAATCATTCTATCCTCCATAGTGCTGTGTCACCATACCTGGTTCACGAGAGCCACGCTTCAAATATATCTGCCGGCAACGAAACTGAATACGTCTCTCTCCGGGCAATCCACCCTCCAGGCATTGCATTGAACTAGATTGCATATGGTGTGCCATTGTTGATTGTTTTTTGAGGAACACCTTCTATCTTGCACTATGGTATGCAGATACACCGCATATTCCCGCATCTGGGCTGGCGCATCCCATCCATGCACTCGCAATCTCCATCAATTTTTTGCTGAATTTTTCATCACCTGCTTATTTTTTAAGCAATGACCCCCAAGAGGTGCACCATGGAAAACGATTT
>Ga0116158_10001084_pt1 | contig 25128 bp, 20 predicted proteins | sample AD_UKC052_MetaG_FD_89883 | JGI IMG/M metagenome (GOLD analysis project Ga0116158, IMG submission 89883) | Active sludge microbial communities of municipal wastewater-treating anaerobic digesters from USA - AD_UKC052_MetaG | ecosystem: Engineered > Bioreactor > Anaerobic > Digestate | place: USA... | reverse complement strand
TGGAAGAATAAAGCTTATATTATTTATCCTAATGGAAAGGCAGCGGTTTCGAGTTCTTTCTTTTTTATCCGTTCCTATCCCAAAGTATTACCGGGTTCACAGATTGTAGTGCCTGAAAAACCAGAAACCAGAAAAATGAGTACGGGAGAATGGGTTAGTATCGGTAGTGTTATTACGAGTCTTGCTTTATTGATTGTAACGGCATTTAAATAGGGGTTTTGATTCCTTACAAAGTTAAATAAAATAGAAAGTCTTCAATAAGAAATACAAATATGAGAATGGCAACAAACGAACCAACACCAAAGGATGCAATCACCTTAAAAGTAATAATAGAAAGCACTAATGAATGGTTTCAATTTTTACTTTCTAAATGGAAAATTATTGTTTTGGCAGGAATAATAGGTGCTATTTTAGGAATTGGATATTCTTTTATAAAAAAGCCTCTATATACTGCTGCCTTAACATTTGCTATTGAAGATGATAAATCAGGAGGGTCAGGAGGAGTTTTAAGTTTAGCCAGTCAATTTGGCATAAGCCTTGGAAGCAGTGGCGGCAGTATTTTTGAGGGGACTAATTTGATTGAGTTATTCAAGTCGCGAACTATGGTGGAGCAAGCCTTAATGAAACCTGTATTTTACGAAGGTGATACTATATCTCTAGCCGAAATGTATATTAAAAATAACAAATGGAGGGAAAAGTGGGATAAGAAACCCAAATTTGCTAAGATTCAGTTTATTCAAGGTACCAAAAGAAAATATTTTACGAGAGTACATGATAGTATTTTAGGGGAGATTTATGCTGATTTATCCAAAAAAAGTCTTTATGTAGGGCAAAAAGACAAAAAAGTTTCAATTATCACTATGGAAGTTACTTCTGCCAATGAATTGTTTTCTAAGTTTTTTTGTGAAAACCTAGCGCGAGAGGTGGGTCAGTTTTATGTAACCACAAAAAGTAAGAAGGCAAGAACCAATATGGAAATTCTATCAAGACAAACAGATTCCATAAGACAAGAGTTGGATGGTGCTATCAAAGGACTTGCATCTGCCAATGATAATACATTTAATTTAAACCCTGCACTCAACGTTCGCAAAGTCCCTTCGGTACAAAAACAGGTTGATGTTCAGGCCAATACTGCTATCCTTACAGAATTAGTTAAACAAACTGAATTGGCCAAGGTTACCTTAAGGAGAGAAACCCCTTTAATACAAGTTTTAGACAGACCTATTTTGCCTTTGAAAACGGAAAAAATCGGAAAGTTGAAAGGGTTAATATTAGGTGGTTTTTTAGCCAGTTTTTTAGTAGGTTTTGGATTAATAATCAAAAAATATTATTTATAATATATTGCAAAAATTCATTCAAAGGTAATAGCTTAATGAAATTGTGCCACGTTAACAGTAATTTAAAAAGAGTTGTATATTAATCGGGTGGGTGTTTAACTTGATTAATAGAATTTTCAAGAAGGAATTTAAATATGAAAAAAATTGCAGTTATAGGTTTGGGTTATGTAGGGCTTCCATTGGCAAGATTATTTGCAACAAAATATAAAGTTGTAGGATTTGATATCAATCAAAAAAGAATTGATGAATTGTGTTCTGGTACCGATAGCACTTTAGAAGTTTCTGATGCTATTTTGCAGACTGTTTTAGTAAAGAGTTTTAGCGAAAAAACAAATGGATTGTTATGCTCTTCACAACTTAGTGAGATTACTGATTGTAATTACTACATCATTACGGTTCCAACTCCGGTGGATAAAAATAATCGGCCTGATTTAACTCCATTATATAAATCTAGTGAAACAGCCGGCAGTGTTTTGAAAAAGGGAGATATTGTTATTTATGAATCTACAGTATATCCTGGCGTCACAGAAAATGAATGTGTACCCGTTTTGGAAAAAGTTTCAGGTTTAAAGTTTAATGTCGATTTTTTTGTGGGATATTCACCAGAAAGAATTAATCCGGGCGATAAGGAGCATACGGTAGAAAAAATCTTAAAGGTTACTGCGGGTTCCACTCCTGAAATTGGCATAGCAGTTAATGAGTTGTATAAAAGTGTAATTATTGCGGGAACCCATTTGGCACCCACCATAAAAGTTGCAGAGGCTGCAAAAGTAATTGAAAATTCACAACGAGATATCAACATTGCTTTTGTTAACGAATTGGCTAAAATATTCAATTTGATGGGTATTGACACCCAGGATGTTTTAGAAGCAGCTGGCACAAAATGGAATTTTCTACCCTTTAAGCCCGGTCTTGTTGGAGGACATTGCATTGGCGTTGATCCTTATTATTTAGCGCAATGCGCGCAAGAATTTGGTTATCATCCTGAAATAATATTGGCAGGAAGACGCTTGAATGACAGTATGGGGGAATATGTTGCCTCACAGGTAGTTAAATTGATGATTAAAAAAGGGATAGCAGTAAAAGGCGCCCATTTATTGATGTTGGGAATTACTTTTAAAGAAAACTGTCCAGATGTTCGTAATACTAAAATTGTTGATGTGATTGCCGGTTTGGTTGATTATGGCATACAAGTTACTATTTACGACACTTGGGCTAATTCTGTGGAAGTAAAACACGAATATGGTTTAGAGACCACGAATACCTTGCCAAATCAAAAATTTGATGCAGTAGTGTTAGGTGTTGCTCATGAAACCTTTTCGAAATTAGATTTATCTTTTTTTCAAAAAGGAAATAGTATCCTCTATGATGTTAAAGGATTTTTATCTTGTACGATTGATGGTAAATTATAATATTTTAGAATAGAGTTTAATTTGAATGTTAACAATTCTTATTTTTTATTGCTACTAGCAGATGATTATAAATAGAAAAGTTGTTTTATTATATAATTCCATCGATTATTTCGTGCCTTTTTTTGAGCAAAAAGGGATACTTTCCTATCCTTCCTATCGAAAAGTATCGTTTTTTTTTAGAATAATTCGGAAGATATTTTTTCTTTTGGGCTTGCCTAAAAGTATTTGGTATGGAAACTGGAAAAACAGTTTAAATGGAGTAACGACTGTTATTTGTTTTTCTACTAATCCTGTTGAGTCCCTAGAATATATTAAATCTATAAATCCCCAAATCAGATTAATTTTTTGGTATTGGGATCCTGTTTACAGAAATGTCAAACAGCCTGACGCAATTTCAGATGATTTATGTGAAAAATGGTCGTTTGATCGTAATGATTGTCAAGTGTATAAAATGAATTACAATACCACTTTTTATCTGGATAGCATTACATTACCAAAATCAGAGCTCTTTTATGATGTGTTATTTTTAGGGCAGGACAAAGGGCGTAGGTTATTTTTGAATGACTTCAAAAAGCAGTTCATTGGAATGGGTCTTGTGCCTTTTTTTTATATTGTTGATGATACTACCTCTGGATGGAATTTCATGAAAACATCACCAGCAATACCCTATGTTAAGTATTTAGCACTTTTGTCAAAGAGTAAAGCTATTTTGGATTACACGCAAGAAGGGCAAAGTGGCATGTCATTGAGGCCTATGGAATCTGTTTTTTTTAGCAAGAAATTAATAACAAATGATTTGGCTATTTTGAAGCAAGACTTTTATCTTGCTGATAATATATTTATTTTAGGAGTTGACGATATTAGCTCTTTGACTGTTTTTTTGAATACACCCTATAAAAAAATTTCTAAAGAAATTGTTGAAAAATATGATTTTACTAATTGGTTAGAGCGTTTTTTTGTTTAGTAGATTGTTTTTTGTGAATTGAATTTGTATGCGTGAATTTTTCAAATCTTTTTTTCTTTTAGGAATTGCCACAACTATTGAAAAAATAGTAGCTTTTTTTTTATTGCCTATTTATACTCGATATTTTGATATTTCTGAATATGGTGTAATTGATTTGATTATAGTCACCATCAGTATGGTTTCAATATTTGCCGAGTTACAACTGGAAACAGCTTTACAAAGATATTACTATGATTATGAGGGGGACCAAAAAAAGAGTTTAATATCGACTAATTTTATTGTTATTACCTCTTTATCCCTTTTGTTTACTTTTGTCTTATTCTATTTTTCAGAAGAAGTCTCTTTATTGGTTTTTGAGAAAGTTGATTATTCTGGATTAGTCGAGTTGGCAGCCTTACAATTGCCTTTTATTAACTTCTCAATGTTAGCTTTTATAATTTTGAGATATGAAAAGAGGAATAAGGTCTTCCTTATTTTAATGTTAATTAAAGTAGGTATAACTTTAATTTTTACGCTGTTGTTTGTTGTTTGGTTTAAATTGGGTATCTCTGGAGTTTTTTACGCTCAGTTGTTAGGATTAATTAGCTCCACGGTATTATTGTTTTTATCGACTAAAGATTTTTTAGTGTTAGAAGTATCCCGATTTTTTCTCAAAAAATCATTTACCTATGCCTTACCGCAATTTCCAGCTAGGATTGGGAGTGCCTTACTATCCAATGCCAATAGGTTTTTTATGGTTGGTTATTTGACTATTGCCTCCGTGGGTCTGTATTCCTTATCTTTGAAATTGGCATCGGTAATACAATTATTATATGCTGCTTTTGTTATGGCTTGGGCTCCATTTATGTTTGAACAGTTAAAAAAAGAAAATCATAAAGAAGTTTTTGTAAAAATTTTGGTTTTAACTGCTTGCCCAGTTTATTTAGTGGTTTCGGTAATATCCTTATTTTCTAAAGAAATTGTAATGCTTATCGCCTCGGCAGAGTTTTATGAAGCCTATCATTATGTAGGAGGATTGTCATTGTATTTTTCATTATTCATATTTAAAGAAATTGTAGATATTGGACCAAAGCATACTGAAAAAACTAAATATCTTTCCTTAACATTCCTATTATCTTTAGTGGTCAATATTTCCAGTTTATATTTATTTATACTATGGTTTGGCTTAAATGGAGTTGTCTATTCTATGATTTTAACTAATATTTTTCTGTTATTAATCAGCTGGATGATTTCTAATCGATTGTATTATATTCCCCATAACATCTTTTTGTTTATAGTAGTTTCGGTACCTGCCTTTTTATTGGCCTTGGGTTCTATGTTTATGCTTCCCTCTTTCATTATTAGAATAGCAGTTTTCGTTGGGGTCTGTTTTTTTTATGGACTTATTTTTTTTAAATATTTAAAATTTTTTTTAAAACAAACCGTTGCAATTAAAGCTTAGTTATAAAAATATAAAGCGCAAAATAGTACAAAAGGTATGATTTATTTAGTTGTCTTTATCTATTTATTGGTATTCGTTGTCAAATTTGATATTAACAAAAAGGTTGACGGAGCCAATTTTACCTATAATCTACTATTGGTAGTTTTTATTGCTATTGCTGGACTTCGTTATAAAGTAGGTGGGGATTCTCTTGCTTATTATGATACCTTTAGGGAGATCCCTTTTTTATCCGATTTGTTTGATTATGATTTTAGTGAAACTCGATATGATCCTTTATGGATTGTGCTCTCCTCCATCTCAAAGACAATTATTGATGATTTTGCTTTTTTTCAAATCATTCATGCTACTATCGTAAATGTTATTATTTTCCGTTTTATTAAGCAAAATACACAATATAGGTTTACTTCATTGTTTTTGTATTTCTGTGGGGCTTACCTTTATTTTAATATGGAAGTGATGAGGGAAATCCTCGCTATTTGTGTTTTTTTATTGGGTTATTCTACTTTTAAGGAAAAAAAATGGTTGCAATTTTATCTCTATGCTATAGTTGCATTTTTGTTTCACTCTTCAGCCATGATTCTATTCCTGTTTCCTCTTTTTAGATATTTAAAAATGAATCTAATAGGTATTTCGATAATCTTAGGATTCTTTTATTTATCTCTTTTTTTTGAGTCCCTTCTGAAATTTGGATTATTCGCCTCGAGAGTCACTGAAAAGTACGATTCGTATTCTGGATTAGAATTAAACATTTTTGGAATATTATATATTTTTATATTTTATGTTTTAATACCTATACTAATTATGTATTTTAACAGTAAGCTTGAAGGCGATAAAAATATTTTTGAAGAGTTAACGTTTGCTTATTTTTTTCTGGCCGCCATATTTCTTGTTATGTCTGGTTTTGGTAGGTTTTTAAATTATATAACCCCTTTTGCTATTATTTATTTAGGCGATTTTATTAATAAAATTTTAAATGATGAAAATTTAAGTAAGTATAGATTTACAATTGTCATTTTTATGCTTTTTGTCATTGCCTTTCCAAAAATTCAATATTATCTTATTGATACTTCAAAAGTTGCTCAAGGCACTCATCAGTATAATCTTTGGCTTCCCTATTCTTCCATTTTTACAGAAGAGGAGTATGAGTATAGAAATGCTATCTATATGGCAGGTTTTGAATAAATGAGAATTAGATTGCAATAAAAATAAGCGATTGGTTTAACACCTTGGACTCCAATACTAAATTATAAAAACAGCGATACTATAATGTGCGGAATATATTTAACGAACATTCCTTTTGAAGAGGAAGAGGTGAAAACTAAGTTGGAAACGATTCAATTTCGTGGGCCAGATTATACGGGAATTAAAAAAATATCTGATTTGACTTTTGGACATTTAAGATTGTCTATTTTAGATCTTGATGTACGTTCGCATCAACCTATGCAGTTTGAAAATCTGACTATCGTATTTAATGGGGAAATTTATAATTTTTCAAAAATTAAAGAAGAGTTAGAGTCATTAGGATACACATTCACTACTACTGGGGATACAGAGGTCTTACTGAAAGGGTATAATGAATGGGGTGAAGGCGTAGTGCCAAAATTAAACGGGATGTTTGCTTTTGCCATATACAATTCATTAACACGGAAAATATTCTGTTCGCGTGATCGCTTGGGCATTAAACCTTTTTACTATTCCTGGAAGGATGGGCAGTTTGAAATTTGCAGTCAGTTACGACCTATAAGTCAAAATAAAAAGTTGAATGAAGAGGCCATTTCAATGTATTTGGATTGTACTTATGTGCCAAGTCCGTTTACCATTTATAAGGAAGTGCATAAATTGTCTCCCGGCAATAATTTAGAAATTGATTTGGTAACCCAAAAATATACGATTAAAGAATATTGGAATCTAAAAGAAATAAGGAATTCTGGTTTGTCCTATGAAGAAGCCAAATTGCAGTTGCATGAATTGTTAAAAGATGCCGTAAAAATAAGGTTACAATCGGATGTTCCGTTTGGTTCCTTTCTCTCTGGTGGAATAGATTCGGCTTTAATTTCCAGCATTGCGGCTAAAGTTTCAGATGAACCCATTAAAACTTTTTCAATAGGATTTGAAGATCCGAAGTTTGACGAAAGCAAAATTGCTGCACAGTATGCAAAAATTATAGGCTCCGTTCATACTGAAACCATTTGTAAAACCGAGCATATTTTAGAGATGATTCCAAAATTAATCACGGTATATGACGAACCCTTTGCAGACAGTTCTGCATTGCCTTCTTTGCTTTTGAATAAAGTGACCAAGCAATATGTAACAATGGCTCTGTCAGGAGACGGGGGAGATGAGAGTTTTCTTGGGTATAATCATTTTGATTGGGTAGCCAAATTTAAAGTTTTGATAAAAATACCCTTTTGGGTCAGAGCATCCGTTTCCAAACTTTTAGTTTTTAATGTATTAAAATCTAAAACACAGCCTATCAAAAGGATTTTTAATATAAAATCAAAAAATGATTTTATTGCAGGAATTTTTGTTGGATACAATTCACTTTTAAAGAAGAGAAATCTGGATTGGATGGCTAATTATGATGGATATAAGTTTTGGTCCAAAGACTTATTCCAAGCAACTGCGGATTTGAATATTAAATTATGGCTTGAAAATGACAGTAATGTTAAGGTCGATAGAGCTAGTATGGCTTATTCAGTAGAAGTAAGAAGTCCTTTTTTGGACTATAGAATTATTGAATTTGCAAGAACTTTATCCGTATCCTATCGTTATGTACCGGGAAGAAAAAAGAAAATACTCAGGGATATTCTTAAAGAGTACATACCCGAAGAAGTCTTTAATCAGCCTAAAAAAGGTTTTGCAGTACCCATAGGGACTTGGATTCGTGAAGAGTTGAAAGAAGAGTTTGTAGAAAATTTATCAGATGATTTTTTAAATCAGGTTCCTAATTTAAATGTTGTCAAGTTCAAGAAAATGTTTCAAGATCATTTAGAAGGCAGGTGTGATTATTCCTCCTATGTTTGGAGAGTATATGTGCTATCTAAGTGGTGTCAAGAATTTGGTTTTTATAAAAAGACAAATGCCTCTTAAAAAAAAAATACTTTTTGTTTTGCCAAGCTTAGGTGCTGGAGGAGCTGAACGAGTTCTATCCTTTGTCTGTCAGCAATTAGACCCCAATGCTTTTGAGGTTAAATTGATTGTATTAGGATTTAAAAAAGAGGCTGTTTATAATGTTGATACCATTCCGGTCATTTACTTAAACAAACCTAGATTATTACTAGGAATAGTCACTTTGTTTAAAGTAATTCTTAAAGAAAAACCAGCCATCGTTGTTAGTTCAATCGTCCATTTGAACCTTATGATGGGATGCTTTAGCCTTTTTTTGTCCAAAACAAAGTTTATAGGAAGAGAAGCGAGTGTTGTTTCTAAAATGAATGAATTTTCAAAATTCAATTCGACACTAAGTACACTTTTAATGAAAGTCTTTTATCCGAAATTGTCCGCTATTATTTGCCAATCGGATGATATGAGAGACGATTTTATTCAAACTCTAAAGTTAAATCCATCAAAGCTTATTTTAATTCACAATCCTATAACTTTCTTGCCAACATTTGAGAGAGAAAAAAAAATGAACAGTAAATTAAATTTTGTCACTGTTGGAAGACTTAGCCCCGAAAAAGGATATTTAAGAATAATTGATGGATTATCAAAGATTGATCAATATGATTTCCATTATACAATAATTGGATCAGGTCCACAAGAGGAGCTAATTAGAGAAAAGCTGGAGAAATATAAACTAACTGCAAAAGTGACTTTTATTCCTTTTACTTCCAAAGTTTTGGAGGAAGTGAATCGGAGCGATTATTTTATTCAAGGTTCTTATGTAGAAGGATTTCCCAATGCCGTTTTAGAGAGTTGTATTGTGGGTACCCCTGTAATTGCATTTGATGCTCCTGGAGGAACCAAAGATATTGTGACCCAAGGCCTGAATGGGTTTTTAGCAGAAAATGAGGCCGAATTTGCTTCGATTTTAACAAATATTGACCAGTTAAAGCTAATCAAAAGCGACTCGGTTAAGCAATCCGTGATTTCTAAATTCAATTCCGATGCAATCATAAAACAATATGTAGCATTATTTAATAACGTTTTGTCTTCTAAGTAAAAAGAAGGCAGCCTATGTATTTTAATGCTTGTTAGTTTAAATTGTTAATAAATGAAAATTTCAGTCTTAATATATTCTTTAGATGGTGGTGGTGCTGAAAGGGTTGTTGCTCAACTAGTTTCTTTTCTTAGCGAAAATGGGATTGATGTATGTATCGTAATGATGAATGATACCGTTGTTTATGAAATTCCTAAAAGTATTCCGATTTATTATCTGGAAAAATCAAATCCTAAGGAGTCTGGTTTTCTTAAATTTTTTAAATTGCCTTATTTGGGATTTAAATATAAATCTTTTTTAAAGCAGCAGAAGATTGAGATTAGCGTATCTTTTTTAAGCAGACCCAATTATATTAACCTGCTAAGCAAATGGTATGGCAGTGGTGTGCGAACATTCATAAGTGAACGTTCTAATCCCACAGCTCAATACAGTGGTTCTTCATTCCATTCTAAAATAAATTCTTTTCTAATTCATAAATTATTCGTTAAAGCCGATGGAATAATTGCAAATTCAGCTGGCAATGGAAACGAACTATTCAATAATTTTGCGATTCCACAACACTTAATAACGACTATTCACAACCCAATAGATTTAGATACAATTCAAAACACATTAGCCATTAAAGATTTTTATGATACTAACTATTATAACTTTATATCCGTGGGTCGGCTAAATGAAGGTAAAAATCATGAGTTATTAATTCGTTCACTTTTGCAAGTAGCCAATAAAAAAATCCGATTGTATATTTTTGGAGACGGTCCATTGCAGGGTTTTCTTTTGCGTCTAATTGTTGATTTAAAACTAGAGAATCAAGTTTTTTTAAATGGATTTTCAAAAGACATCTTTAGCTATCTCAAAGGGGCTGATGCTTTTTTATTTGGTTCCAACCATGAGGGTTTTCCTAATGTTCTGATAGAAGCTATGGCTTCTGAATTGCCCATCATAACTACAAATTGCCCCTCTGGTCCCAGTGAAATTATGCAAGTTTCTTCTTCTGAACAGTTTGAAAAAAGAGTGCGCACAGCTTATGGGATTTTGGTTCCAGTGGGTAATCGTTTAGAGATGTCAGAAGCTATTGATGAAATAGTAAGCGATAAAGATTATAATAGTTTATGCAAAAAAAACGTGCTCATACGATCTCGCGATTTTCGAAATGATTGCATTTTAGGGCAATATTTGGATTACATTACTCAAGGAAATTCTAACCCATAAAATATTCAAAATTTTATTTTGAAGACGATTTATATTGTAGTTTTAATTATATGAATAAAGAAAAAATACTTCACGTTATTACTGTTTCTTTTGTAATCAAACATTTTTTCGGAAGACAATTTGACTATTTGGGAGAAAAAGGAACTAAAGAATACCATCTTGCATGTTCTCCTTCGGAAGAATTTTATAAGCTTTCAAAAGAACTTAGCTATATCCCTTTTGGAGTAGAAGTAACAAGAGATGTTAATCCAATTAAAGATTTAATAGCCATAATTAAGATTTACCGATACATCAAAAAAAATCAAATCAAAAAGGTGGTTGGTCATACTCCAAAAGGAGGAATGGTAGCAATGATTAGTTCTTTTTTAGCAAATGTACCTGAGCGAATTTATTTCAGACATGGAATAATTTATGAGACGAGTACAGGAATTAAAAGAGTTGTATTAAAAAGTATCGATCAATTGACAGGTTTTTTAGCGACAAAAGTAGTCTGTGTGAGTCATTCTGTTCGAGAGATAAGTGAGCGTGACTCACTTAATGATCCGAAAAAAAACCTGATTTTAGGTTTGGGAACCTGCAATGGAATAGATACACAAATAAAGTTTAACCCTAAGAATTATAATAAAGAGGAAGTTAAATTCAATATGGAAACATACGGTGTCAATATTGATACAAAAATTATTGGGTATGTAGGACGCTTGGTCAAAGATAAAGGGATTAATGAATTGATAAAGGCATGGGAAATAATTCAAAAAAAATTTAATAATTCAAAATTAATTTTAGTTGGTCCTATAGAGGATAAAGATTCTATTTCTCAGTATTCAAAGGATAGAATTGCAGAAGATCCCTCGATTATTTTTACGGATTTCGTAACAGACGCCTGCGCTTACTTTTCGCTAATGGACGTTTTTATATTACCTACTTACAGGGAAGGTTTTCCTACGGTTGCTTTAGAAGCTTCTTCCATGGAAATACCAGTTTTAATTACACAAGCGACAGGGTGCAAAGAAGCGATAAAAGAAAATGAAACAGGTATGTTTATCACCCATGACCCTATCGATATTGCAAACAAAATTGAATTTTATCTACAAAATGCGACCATTGCAAAATTGCATGGTGCTCAAGGTCGAGTTTTTGTTGTTGAAAATTTTGAGCAGACTAAAATATGGGATTCCATAGCATTTCAATTAAATACCTGATGAAGAGTATAGCAATTACAGGGGCATCGGGATTTGTAGGGACTAATCTACAGCGCTATCTAAGAGAGGAGTATCAGGTCAAATCGATACGTGCTCGGTATATTCCCAACCAAGTGTTCGATTTTCAAGAAAATGTAGTTATACATTTAGCCGGGAAAGCACACGATCTAAAAAAAGTATCCAATCCAGCGGATTATTATGAAGCTAACTTTGAATTGACCAAACAATTGTTTGATGCTTTTTTATGTTCAGAAGCTTCTGTTTTTATTTTTATGAGTACAGTCAAAGCAGCAGCAGATTCTATTCAAAAAATTTTAACCGAAGATTTCGTCCCAAATCCAAAGACGCATTATGGGATTGCTAAACAACAGGCCGAGAAATATATTTTAAGCGCCAAATTACCTGTTGGGAAGAGCGTTTATATTTTGCGTCCGTGCATAATTCATGGACCAGGAAATAAAGGGAATTTGAATTTGTTATATCAATTAGTATCTAAAGGACTACCTTGGCCATTGGGAGATTATAAAAATCAGCGGTCTTTTTTGAGTATTGATAATCTATGTTTTGTGATTAAGGAACTGTTAGAGAATAGGGATATACCATCAGGTGTATATCAGGTAGCAGACGATGAGCCATTGTCTACCAATGAATTAATTCAGTTAATTGGGACAAGTTTAGACAAAAAAAGTAAAATTTGGAATATTCCTTCTTTTTGGATAAAGAGGATTGCTCAAATAGGAGACCTCTTGAACCTACCTCTAAATTCCGAACGATTGCAGAAGTTAACAGAGGATTATGTTGTGAGCAATGTCAAAATCACAAAGGCTATGGGTAAAAAATTACCTGTTTCATCCAAACAAGGGTTGCTTTCTACTTTAAAATCATTTAGGAATTAAGTAAGTTTTTTCATTAAATCATCACTTAATTACAAGAATTTCAGTTGTGTTTTGCTTTAGTTACTATTTGCTATTTTTGAATTGGGATTAAAGAAGAACAAATATCCTTCACTATTTTTTTTAATTTGCAGAAGAGGCATTGTACTCATAAGCCCCCAAATCATACCCTTTTTCTTTTGGTCTAATTGAGCCTGATTTATCCTTTACTACTCCATTTGTATAAAGATTTTGACCTTTGTCGATTGCAGGACTGCTGGAAGAAAGGCGAAGGAAGTTTACATTATCAGGTGCCACAGATATAAAATTGGGATTAATGATGCCCAAATCCCAACTATTATTTTCAGAAACTCCAATATTACCTGAAATATCTGTATTGTTCTGGAAGCTAATATTATTTTTAATGATTGCAAAAGTTTCCATATTTCTAAATCCTATCGGATTGTTGTAAGCGGTATTATTATATAAAATATTTTTGCTACCCTTATTTTTGCTTTCATTTCCATCAAAACCGCTTACCCGATTTGAATATGAAATATTATTCACTACTTTATTATTTCCAGCACCTCCGCCTCCGCCTCCTAACTTGAAACCATTTCCATTTCCAGCAGGTTTATTCCAAGTAGCAGAATGGGAACCTCCATTGCTTGGATTGCCATATCCGGTATTATGTACTTCATTATTCTCTATTAGATTTCCATTTGAAGACCAAGTATCTATACCGTCGTCGGAGCAATTATAAACTGTATTGTTTTTGAAAATATGATGGCCGTAATCTGGAAATGGTTCAGAGTTTCCTGCCGAAGCTGATATGCCATCAGCATTTCCGCCGCCGCCCATTCCGTTTTTACCATAATCATAAATGTCATGAACTAAGCAATTTTGTACAATATGATAAGAACATAAATAGAACATTATGCCAGTACCATAGCCATTATGTATGTGAATACCATCAAATAAATTATTATGAGTATCATCACCGCAGTATATAGTGACCATTGCCGCATTACTGAGTTCTAATCCTTTAAAAATAAGATAATTAGCTTTTATGTTGAATAAAGGCGGATTATTCCAAGGGTTTGAGGGGTCCGATTTTAAATTGCTACCATCAATAATTGGTTTTTCACCCGGATAAGCTTCAAATGTTATCGGATTTTTTGCGGTTCCACTTTTTGAAAAAACAATATAACCTTGGTATTTGCCCGACCGGATGTACACTTTTTGACCTGCATTTAGTGTAGTCGAAGCATGTTGAAGTGTAGCCCAAGGCAATGTTATTGTTCCCGGATTTGAATCGGAACCTGCGTTTGATACATAGAAATTTTGAGCTGAAATTATTGAAGTTTGGGCTAAAATAATTAGTACTGTTACAGTCAATTTTCTTTGGATAACCGGATAAATATTGTTTAAGGATTTGTTTTCGAAACCTCCCGTTTTTAATTTCATTTTTGCTAAATTTAATTCCATATCTGTTTCTGAATTTCCATTTGAAATATTTAATATTCGCTCTTTCTATTTTGAAAATATAAAAATAAGTTATTCAAATTTTACATATTGTAAATATATAATTTTTATCTTTTTTTATCTTTTAAATTTTGGTTTAATCCTAAAAAACACCTTTTGACTAGTGTTTAAATTTTTGATGTGTTCGTGTTTTATGTGCAAAAAAACATAAATTTGCAAACTACACTTAATATTTTTCTTCTTTTAAACAGCATGCATTACATTACAATCGTTTTTATTTTGTTTGTCTTTGAATTGATTTATTTCAAAATAGCAAACCGCTACAACATCATCGACAAGCCCAACCATCGTTCTTCGCATTCCAAGGTTACCATTAGGGGTGGAGGGATTCTTTTTCCAATTGCGATGCTCATCGCTTTTGTATTGGGTTATACGAATTGGATGCTGACTTTGGCTGTTGTTTTGGTCGCTGTTGTCAGTTTTATCGATGACATCAAACCTTTACATCAGTTGCCTCGTTTTGGCTCGCAAATTATAGCTTTTTTATTGGTGGCTTATGATTTGAACCTTTTTGAGCAAGCATTATGGGTTTTACCTGTTGTGATGGTCTTTCTGATAGGATGGATCAATGCCTTTAATTTTATGGATGGCATCAACGGGATTACTGTATTATATGCTCTTACGGCTCTTGTCAGTTTCTCCGTATTAGCGGTTCATCAAACTAGTTTGCCTCTACTCATTACCATGGGATTGTCTTGTTTGGTATTTGGATTTTTTAATGTTCGTAAAAGTGCCAAAACTTTTGCAGGCGATGTAGGGAGTATTAGTCTCGCCTTGTTTTTGGGCTATTTTATGATTAAAACCATTGTGTATACAGGTCAAATAGGTTTTATTCTGTTCTTCGCAGTATATGGCATAGACGCAGTAATTACGATTTTTTTTAGAATCAAAAAGAAGGAAAATATATTTGAAGCCCATCGTTCGCATTTATACCAATATCTGGTTAATGAATATAGGTATTCCCATGTTTTAATTACGGTACTTTATGCACTAGTTCAATTGTTTGTCAATGGGATTGTTCTATATTTGGAAGCTGAAAAGGTTTTGACATTTTCAATTGCTTTGTCCATTTTAGTGGTCATGACTTTAGTTTATTTGGTTATTAGAGCCAGGGTAGTTGGCCGATTAGTCATCCCCAAAAAATAGGATTTAAATTTAAAAAAAAATGAATATATTGAATTTCAAAGGCTACAGGTATGAATAATTCCAAAATATGGATTTCCCCACCCCATATGGGAGGTAGTGAACAAAAGTTTGTTCAGGAAGCTTTTGAAACCAATTGGATTGCTTCTGAGGGTTCCAATCTAGTAGGTTTTGAACAGGATTTGGAAAACTATTTATCCCCTGAAGTATTTGTTTGTGCTTTGAATTCAGGAACCTCAGCCATACATTTAGGTCTTATTTTATTAGGGGTAAAAGCGGGTGATGCCGTAATTTGTCAGAGTATGACTTTTTCGGCCTCGGCCAATCCGATACTCTATCTTGGAGCCACCCCTATTTTTATTGACAGCGAAACGGATACTTGGAATCTTTGTCCAATAGCTTTAGAAAAGGCTATTGTGGATAGCATTGAAAACGGAAATAAACCTAAAGTCATTATTGCTGTACATTTGTATGGAGTTCCTTATAAAATTGAAGCACTAAGAAGAATAGCCGATCACTACGAAATTCCTATTCTAGAAGACAGTGCCGAAGCATTAGGAAGTAGCTATAAAGGTCAAAAGTGTGGTACTTTTGGCGATGTTGGTATTTTTTCCTTTAATGGAAATAAAATTATCACTGCATCAGGAGGAGGTGCTCTAGTGACTAAGACTAAAGAGCTAAAAGAGAAAGCTTTGTTTTTTGCTACCCAGTCCAGAGACAATGCGGTTCATTATCAGCACAGTGAAATAGGATATAACTACAGATTAAGTAATGTTTGCGCTGGCATCGGTCGCGGACAAATGGAGGTTTTAGACTCCCGTGTTAGTTTGCGCAAAGCAATGCATGATTTTTATGTCGATTTATTTAACGATATTCCAGGAGTAAGCGTTTTTTCAGTACATAATGAGGATTCTTCATCCAATTATTGGTTGAGTACCATTCTTATTGAACCTGAATTGACAAATGGGATAGATAGAGAAGTCGTGCGATTGGCCCTTGAAGCTGAAAACATAGAAAGCCGTCCTTTGTGGAAACCTTTGCATTTGCAACCTGTTTTTGAGCACTATCCTTACTACGGAAGCAATGTTGCAGCCACTTTATTCGAAAAAGGATTGTGTTTGCCTTCGGGCTCCAATTTGACGGAAGACGATAGAGGAAGAATTAGCAGCGTAATTTTTAAATTGTTTCATTAATTCTATTCTCTTACATAAAAAATAATTAAACTTGCACTCCATATACATAAACCATGAATTTAGAACCAACATTTATAAATGATTTAGTAATTCTTACACCAGCAGTATTCGAGGATGAAAGAGGCTATTTCTTTGAGTCCTACAGCAAAAGTAAAATGCTTGATTTAGGAATTCAGATCGATTTTGTGCAAGACAATCAATCTTTTTCTAAAAGAGGGACTTTGAGAGGATTGCATTATCAAAATCCCCCTTTTGCCCAGACCAAATTGGTTCGGGTGCTTCAGGGTGAAATTATGGATGTTGCAGTCGATTTGCGCAAAGATTCGCAGACATATGGCCAATATTTTGGGATTGTATTATCCGCTGAAAACAAAAAACAATTATTGGTTCCACAAGGGTTTGCTCATGGCTTTTCGGTTTTGAGTGAAACGGCTGTGGTTTCGTATAAATGCGACCAATATTATAACAAACCAAGCGAAGGCGGTATTCGGTTTGATGATGCTAGTTTTAACATTGATTGGGGAATGGATTTAGCTACTGCTATTGTTTCAGAAAAAGACCTGATTTTACCTACTATCGAAAACTGTAATTCCCAATTCTAATGAAAAAAATACTTGTCACCGGAGCCAATGGACAATTGGGTTCGGAAATTAAAGAATTAGCATCTACTTATCCCCAGTTTGATTTTATTTTCACAGACATTGCCGATTTTCCTTTAGACCAAACGGAGGTGATTGTTTCTAATTTTAAAAGTATTCAACCCGATGTAGTTATTAATTGTGCTGCTTATACCGCGGTGGATAAAGCAGAACAAGATAGGGTAGTTGCCGATGCCATCAATCATTTGGCTATTGCTACATTGGCAAGTTTGTGTTCGGAATCTGGAGTCAAACTGGTGCATATTTCCACCGATTATGTTTTTGACGGTACATCGCCAATAGCCTATAAAGAGGACGATCAGCCGAATCCAAAAAGTGTTTACGGTGTCACTAAATTAGCCGGAGAAACTGCTTGCCTAAAAAATTGCCCGGAAAGTATTATCATCAGAACCGCTTGGGTTTATTCGGAATTTGGAAACAATTTTGTCAAAACGATGTTGCGATTGATGAGCGAAAGAGACTCTTTGAACGTCGTTAATGATCAAGTGGGTTCGCCTACCTATGCGGCCGATTTGGCTCAGGTTATCTTGACTATTTTAGATAGTACTCTATGGGTATCTGGGATTTATCATTATTCGAATGCCGGTGAAATCAGTTGGTTCGATTTTGCACAAGACATCAAAGAAATTGCCCATAAAAACTGTGAAATCAAAGGCATTCCTGCCTCAGATTATCCTACTCCTGCTGAAAGACCCGCTTATTCCTTATTGGATAAATCCAAGATTAAAGCAGTTTATGGCATTGAGGCTGTAGATTATAAAATTAGTTTGAAGAAAATGATGAACAGGTTGCAGGCGGCAGATAGCAGATAGCAGATTTCAGGTAGCAGGTAGCAGATTTCAGGTAGCAGATTTCAGATTTCAGGTAGCAGATTTCAGATAGCAGATTTCAGGTAGCAGATTACAGGTAGCAGGTAGCAGATTTCAGATTTCAGGTAGCAGATTTCAGGCGGCAGATAACTGATAGCAGATTTCAGGTAGCAGATTTCAGGTTGCAGATTACAGATTACAGATTACAGATAGCAGATTTCAGGTAGCAGATTTCAGGTAGCAGATTTCAGGTAGCAGATTACAGATTACAGATAGCAGATTTCAGGTTGCAGATTTCAGATTTCAGGCGGCAGATAACAGATAGCAAATAATAGAAAACCCATAACTCATAACACTATGAAAGGAATTATTTTAGCCGGTGGATCCGGAACCCGATTGCATCCTTTGACTTTGGCCATGAGCAAGCAAATGATGCCAGTTTATGACAAGCCGATGATTTATTATCCTTTGTCCACTTTGATGATGGCAGGAATACATGAAATATTAATTATTTCGACCCCACATGACTTGCCTAATTTTGAGAAGTTATTGGGCGATGGATCGGCGATAGGCTGTCAATTCAGTTATGCCGAGCAAGCCATACCAAATGGATTAGCACAAGCTTTTGTGATAGGAGCAGACTTTATTGGACAAGATAGCGTGGCTTTGGTTTTAGGCGATAACATTTTCTTTGGAGCCAATATGGGCGAATTATTACAATCGAATACTAATCCTAAGGGGGGCGTAGTTTTTGCTTATCATGTATCCGATCCAGAACGTTATGGAGTGGTTGAATTTGATGAGAATAATAAAGCACTGTCGATTGAGGAAAAACCTTTGGTGCCCAAATCGAATTATGCTGTTCCGGGTTTGTATTTTTATGATAATTCGGTTGTGGAAATTGCCAAAAACATTCAACCCAGTCCTCGAGGCGAATATGAAATCACCGATGTAAATAAAGTATATCTTGAACAAGGTGCTTTGAAAGTGGGGATTTTGAATAGAGGAACCGCTTGGTTAGATACAGGTACTTTCAACAGTTTGATGCAGGCGGGACAATTTGTACAGGTTATCGAAGAACGTCAAGGATTGAAAGTGGGTTGTATTGAAGAAATTGCCTGGAGACAAGGGTTTATTAATAGCGAACAGCTTCAAGCTTTGGCGGAACCGCTGATAAAATCGGGTTATGGAGATTATTTAATTCAAATCTTAAAACATAAAAAATAAAAATTAATCCCGTTTCTCAACGGGATTTTTTTAAAGAGGTTTTTCGGTTTTCTGTAAATTGTATGCTGTGAGCTTTTTTTGGTTTGTAATTTACTGTACTTTGTTAAAGTATTAAGAAATAAATGGGTTATAATGTTGAAATTTATCTTTTCAATCGAATGATACTCTGTAAAAAAAATCAATTAGTTAAAATTGTAACAGTTACTAAGAATTTTATCAATTTACATAAAATAGAGGGTGATTTTTGTTTATTAGTCGGTGTTTTATGTAGTTTATCTGTAAAATGAAAATGAGTGATGCATTTTTTGATTTTTTTTAAGTTTAATTTGTACTTTTGTTTTCTTTAACATTAATTTGTGAATTGAGCTAGTCTGAGATTCGTTACACAATTTGGTCGCTTAATGGACCATTTTTTTTCGAAGCAGTATAGAAAAATAATAATAGATTGTTACCATGCGATTGAGGCCAACGGATGAATAAAAAATACTTTATTTAAGATGGGAATAGATAGTACTAAGAGTTATTTTTCAAAAGACAACCTAAGATTCAATATACATAATTTAAGTTATTTACCTCGTTGGATCATTGTATTAATAGATTTTACCGTACTACTTCTTGCGTTCGTTTTTACCTATTTAATTTTTGATGGAACCGGATTGGAATATGTTGTGACCAAGCATACAATGGTATTTGTAAGTTTTTTGTTTGGGGTCAATATCTTTTTCTTTTGGTTGTTTAGAACCTATGCCGGGATCATCAGGCACTCTTCGTATATCGATGCTGTCAAGCTTCTGTTTTCACAAACCGCAGTTTTAGTCTTCTTTTTGATTTTTAATTTTTTGTTTGAGTTGTATTATCATCAAAAAGCCTTCCTGAATACTGCCTTTTTTATCAATATTGTGCTTTCATTTTGTGGGCTGTTTTTATATAGAGTTGTAGTGAAGCAAACTTTTGAGCTTTATTTTATTGAAAAAAACGACGCCAAATTGATTAAAACTATTATCTATGGTACTGATGCCAATGCTATTTCTATAGCCAATGCCTTGAAATTTGAAACTCCTTCCCGTTTTAAAATATTGGGATTTGTAGATAAGAACAATCAAAATGCTTCTAAGCGAATGTTGGATTTACCCATTTTGGTTCTCCGCAAAAAAATTCCATCACTTATGCGTTCTATTGGAGCAGAATCGCTTGTGATTGCAGATAAAAGTTTATCCAAAGAGGAACAATTGGTAATTATAGATCAATGTATTGAGTACAATTATAAGGTTTACACTATTCCTTCCATTTCCGATTGGGAAGATCAAAAAGAAATTTCGCAAAAAGTAAAAAATATTCAAATTGAAGATTTACTCGAAAGAGAGCCTATCGTATTGGACAATGAATCCATTTCGAAACAGCTGAAAGACAAAACGATATTAATTACGGGTGCAGCAGGATCAATAGGAAGTGAAATTGTCCGACAAGTATTGAATTTCGAGCCTAGAAAAGTAATTATTTTAGATCAGGCAGAAACTCCGTTGCACCATATCGGTTTAGAGGTCAATGCTATTAAGGGTAAAACTCAGATACACAATATAATTGCCGACATAAAGGATAAAGCTGCTATCGAAAGAGTATTTAAATTGTATAAGCCTGAGATGGTTTATCATGCGGCGGCCTATAAACATGTACCGTTGATGGAATGCAATCCTTCTCAAGCTATCCTTACTAATGTGAATGGAACCAAGAACCTTGCCGATTTATCTTGTGAATATGGGGTAAAGAAATTTGTAATGATTTCTACCGATAAGGCAGTTAATCCAAGTAATGTTATGGGGGCAAGTAAAAGAATTGCAGAAAAATATGTGCAATCACTCTATTTAAAATGCCAAGAAAATAATAGTTTATATGCCACGAAATTTATAACGACTCGTTTTGGTAATGTTTTGGGTTCCAATGGCTCTGTAGTGCCTTTGTTTACCAAACAGATTGCCGAAGGTGGTCCGATAACCATTACACATCCTGATATTATTCGGTATTTTATGACCATACCAGAGGCTTGTCAACTCGTTTTGGAAGCCAGTTCTATGGGCAATGGTGGCGAGATTTATATTTTTGATATGGGAAAACCTGTTAAGATTATCGATTTGGCCCGAAAGATGATTAAGTTGGCAGGTTATATCCCGGATCGGGATATCAAAATAAAAATTGTAGGGTTGCGACCTGGTGAGAAATTATACGAAGAGTTACTCAACGATACTTCCAAGACCTTACCTACGTATCATGACAAAATCATGATTGCTCAGGAAATTCAAGATGAATTTTCAGATTTGCATCTTAATATTGAAGAACTTATCGGTATCGCTTCCTTCTTTGATAATGATGATATTGTTGCTAAAATGAAAAAGATAGTGCCCGAATTTATCAGTATGAATTCTACTTTTCAGGTATTGGATAAATAGTAATTAAAATTCCAAAACAAAAAATCCAAATCCCAATATAGTACTTGGGATTTGGATTTTTTTTATTCTATTTTAAAAAACTCATTGTTGGCTATCACTTCTTTTAATGGTGTTGGGTCTTTTAATTTTATTTTTTGCTCGAAGGCTGCGATATGATTGTTATGATGCACATCGGATCCTACGAAGCTGTACATTCCATTTTGGAGTAATTTTTCGGCAATTTTAGCAATTCCATCGCCATAATATCCTACCACGGCTAGCAGATTCAATTGTAGAAGGCAGCCTGCATTGGTGAGTTTATTGTATTCTTCAAAATTATGATGATAAAAAACATACCGTTCCGGGTGAGCTAAAACGGGAATATAGCCCGCCACCTGCAAATCAAAAAGAATGGAATATAACTGAATGGGTGCATTGATATAGGACATTTCGACCAAAACATAATTGTCTTTGAGTGTTAACAATGCCCCTGATTGAAAAAGGTTTACAAAAGAATCGTCCATCATATATTCCGCGGCAGCTCGCATAGGGATTGAAAGGTTGTTTTTCTGCAATTCCTTTCGAGTCACTTCTTCGTTGGCTTTAATATTTTGGTCGTTGTTGTCCCAAAAATTGTGAATGATGTGCGGAGTGGTTATAATTTGTGTAGTTCCAAATCCTTGAAGTGCTTTTATGAGACGTAAACTGTCTTCAAACGTTTGGGCACCATCGTCAATTCCGGGTAAAAGATGGGAATGGATGTCGATGTAATTATCAGGAATTAGATCTTTAAGAAACGGTTTTGATTTGAAAAATGATAGCATTTTGCAAAGATACACAATTTGTATTTTATGATTTGTGGTTTGGGGTTTATTGTTTAGAGTTTAAAATGGTTTAAAGTTTAATCGGTTAAGGGGTTAATCGGTTAATCGGTTAGGGGTTAGTGGTAATCGGTTGGGGTTAGCCCCTGACACTCTACAAGGGGAACCTTATGAGGAAATATGGGTTTGTGGGTTGGTCCTTTGGTGCTGACAGAGGGAAGCAGAAGGTTAGGGGTTGTCCTTCGACTCCGCTACCATTGACGTTTTTTTTGAGTAGGGCTTCGACTCCGCTCAGCCTGACAAAATAGATGTCATTTTATATTGCTTTTTTTAGAATAAAAATTATACCTCAGGATGACAGTTAGGGGTTAGAGGTTAATCGGTTAGGGTTGCCCCCTGACCCCCTAAAGGGGGAACCTTATGAGGAACTATTGGTTAGGGGTTGTCCTTCGACTCCGCTCAGGATGACAGTTAGGGGTTAGTCGGTTAAACGATAACGAAGCATGAATTTCAATAGCAATGCAATGTGAAAATGTTTATGGTTTGTAGTTATATGCCTGTTGCCAATAGGTTCTGGTTAATTGGGATTTGTGTTGGGGTAGTGGTAGGCAATGATTGATACGGTGTTACTTCTTCTATGAAAATGTTTGTATTTTCGGCGCTCCAGTTTCGCAAAACTTATGTAGAGGTAGGTGAGTTGTAATTGATTCCCTTTGGGTTTTTCGGTGTAAAGCGATATCGTTGTTGGGTCTGATTCTTTTGCAATTTTAATTTCCTCGCTGTAGCAGGTGTCAAAAGTATCATTTTCAAAGTCCCAATTGGATGTTGCCATTGCAAAATGTGCATGGGTTGCGTCTTCTGGCCAGTCTAAATGATTTTCGGGATTAAAATCGATTATTTTTATGGTTCGTTCTTCGTGGGAATGGGTGTATTTTGTTTTGAGTACTTTTTTTAAAGGCTTTTGTTTGTTGCCTTCGAAGCCGAGAAGAATTTCGTGTAGAAAGGGTGTTTTCATTCCTTCGCTGAGCGTGCGTTGCCCTTTTGGATTTACAAGGTCTTCTTCGAGTATTTCGAACAATATTTGGTTGGCTCTGCCGGCGAAGCTCACGTCTTTTGAATTTTTGTAAAAATTCACAGCCAACAGGCGGAACAGTCTCGATTTTGTGGAGCAGTAGCCCATTTCTTTGCCGTGATTCCTTATGGGGTCATAGATTGGGTTCGCCATGAATTCTTCTGAAGTCATGTAGTCTTCTCTTTTTTCTTTGGCGATATTTCCTTCTGTTGTGTCTGCAAAAGTGATGTCTCCAAGCGTTCCTGAAAGTTTTAAAGGTCCTATTACTTTAGCCATTTTGTAAGATTTTGGAATAAAGGTAAAAAAAATATTATTTCATATTAAAGGGTTTTGTTGTTTTTTTTTTGATTTTTTTATTGGTTTAGAGTTAGCTCCAGCCCGATGAAGGGGGAATAGGAGGTTAGAGGTTAATCGGTTAATTGGTTAAGGGGGTAATCGGTTAGGGTTGCCCCCTGACCCCCTGGAGGGGGAACCTTATGAGAAACTATGGGTTAGTTGGTTAATCGGTTAATTGTTTAGGGTTTTGTTGGAAGGTTAATCGGTTAGGGTTGCCCCCTGACCCCTGGAGGGGGAACCTTATGAGAAACTATGGGTTAGTTGGTTAATCGGTTAATTGTTTAGGGGTTTAGTGGAAGGTTAATTGGTTAGGGTTACTCCCTGACCCTCTAAAGGGGGAACCTTATGAGAAACTATGGGTTTGTTTGAACTCTTAAAAATCAAATTTTTTATCACTTCCTTCTAAGCTATAAATTATTATATTTGCGTTGGAGTCTCGGGGCGGTTTGGTGGTTTGACACGAAACCTATTCTTTCCTTAGTTCGATAGATTCCTTTTATATATGCCCATGAAGAGTACAGAAAATATTGAAAAAGAATGGTTGTTTGAAATAACACCCAAAAATAAATTTTTCACACTCAATCTGAAAGAAGTGTGGCAGTACCGCGATTTGCTGCTACTTTTCGTCAAACGAGATGTGGTGACGGTGTACAAACAAACCGTATTGGGGCCTTTGTGGTACTTGATTCAGCCTTTGTTTACCTCGGTCACTTTTACTATTATTTTTAATACTGTTGCCGGAATCGAGACGGGAACCATTCCGCCTTTTTTATTCAATTTGGCCGGGATTATGGTTTGGAATTATTTCACCGCCTGTCTCAGTGGTACTTCGGATACGTTCAAAGCCAATGCCAGTATTTTTGGCAAGGTTTATTTTCCCAGAATCATCACCCCCTTGTCGGTTGTGGTTTCCAATTTAATCAAATTTGGCATCCAATTTTTTATTTTCGTGGCTTTTTACCTTTTCTTTTTTATCCAAGGCGCGCCTTTGAGTTTGAATGTGTACGTTTTGTTTTTTCCGTTTTTAATCCTGTTGATGGGCATACTCGGATTGGGTTTGGGGATGTTGATTTCTTCTATGGTCACTAAATACAGGGATTTGAGCTATTTGATTAGTTTTGGAGTACAATTGCTGATGTACCTCTCGGCGGTGATGTACCCGATGGCATTGATACGAGAGAAAATGCCCGACTACGCTTGGTTGGTGCAATACAATCCCTTAGCTTATATTATAGAAACCACTCGGTACATTCTCTTAGGAGTCGGTACGGTTTCGGTTTGGGGATTGGTTTATACCGTTTGTA